>Ga0075467_10000154_pt1 | contig 49060 bp, 44 predicted proteins | sample DEB08_DNA_9_FD_75067 | JGI IMG/M metagenome (GOLD analysis project Ga0075467, IMG submission 75067) | Aqueous microbial communities from the Delaware River and Bay under freshwater to marine salinity gradient to study organic matter... | ecosystem: Environmental > Aquatic > Marine > Coastal ... | reverse complement strand
TGTGCCTTCTATGCGTTTTCCACCCTTCCGCTGACCCAGACCTACGCGATCTTGTTTGCCGGACCTTTGGTGATCACGGTGCTGTCGATCCCCATTCTGGGCGAAACAGTGGGTTGGCGTCGCGGCTTGGCGGTGCTGGTCGGGTTGGGTGGTGTGATGGTGGTGCTGCAGCCCGGAGCGGAAGCACTGGAACTGGGCCATATCGCGGCTCTTGTGGCGGCGTTCACCGGCGGCTTTGCCTCGATCGTGGTCCGCAAGATCGGGCGGGAGGAACGGTCCGCGACGCTTATCCTTTATCCGATGATGGCCAATTTCGTGGTGATGGGGGCCGCGCTGCCGTTTGTTTACGAACCCATGCCCATGGTGGACATCGCGGCATCTGCCGTTGTTGCGGCGATGGCGCTGGTTGGCACATCTTGCCTGATTTATGCGTATCGGTTCGGGCAGGCGGTGATCGTGGCGCCGATGCAGTATTCGCAGATCATATGGGCCGCCTTTTTCGGCTTTATCTTTTTTGACGAGGATTTTGACATGGCCACCCTGATCGGGTCGGCGATCATTATCGCGTCTGGTATATACATCGTGCTGCGCGAAGATCGCGGCGGCAGGTCATCCACCACGCCGGTGTTGCGAACCCGGTCGCGCACCGGGATGCAAGATGGCCCCCGTGTCAGCAATTTTCTGGCGGATCATTTGCGCGGTCCGCAAGGCGCGGCACAAAAGGCCGCCGAGAAATAGGTCACAGGGACCTGCAGTTTTCCGATGTCTGGCGGTCTGTTTCCCATGTGGTAGGGCTTGGCCCGTCACCGCGCAGACCCCCCTTGCATTGCCCTGCAAGCCCCGCTATCCCGCCGGGCACGGTCGGGCTGTAGCGCAGCCTGGTAGCGCACCTGCTTCGGGAGCAGGGGGTCGGAGGTTCGAATCCTCTCAGCCCGACCAGTTCTTTACCTTATGATGCAGTCCGTCGGTTGTCGCCTCTTGGGGCGGGCCATGCCGTTGGGTGCCATGCCGAAACATCTTCAGGGCAACGCCCGCCGGGACCCAAGGATCAAGCACCCAACCCGGAGTGACCGTTTCCCCACAGCGGCCGAAGGCCGCGTTCCGGAACGGTTTGACAATTCAGGAACGGTCGGCTAGCCCCGCATCAGGCTTTCGACGCCTGCCGCCCGCTGACATATCTGTCTTGGTGAAGTTCGGAGCACGACAGACTTTGTAATCCTCCACGCCCATCGCGCGGATGGTAACGCGGGTACCCGTCCTAATCTTGCGCGATGCTTGCACGAGGAGTACGGGGCCATGTCCATAACCCCAGTCAATACGTTTCTTCACCGGCCGTTGCGGTCCGTCTACGCCAAAACCGCGCTTCCCATCATTTTCGTCATGGGCATGAGCGGGCTGCTTTCAGTCGCGGACGCGCTTTTCCTTGGCCGTTATGTCGGGCCGGGTGCGCTGGCGGCAGTCACATTGGTCTTCCCGTTCTACATGGTCATCGTCGCGATTTCGACGCTGGTATCCAGCGGCATGTCCAGCCTTCTTGCAAGGCACCTTGGCGGCGGTCATCTCGATCGGGCGCGCGCGGTCTTTGTCGGCGCACATGGTCTGGCATTGGTGGTCGGACTGTCGCTTATCTTGTTGTTCGCGCTGACGGGACGCGCGGCCACGACCTTGCTTGCCGGAGGCAATGGCGATCTGGCGCAGATGGGGTTTGTCTATTTGCGGATCATGGTGGTTTTCTCGCCGCTGATGTTTGTCTTATCCGTCAATTCCGACGCGTTGCGGAACGAGGGTCGCGTCGGCTTCATGGCTGCGATGAGCCTTCTGGTGTCATTGGCCAATATCGGGTTCAACTATGTGCTGATTGCGATGTTGGACATGGGTGTGGCGGGATCCGCCTATGGCACCGTACTTGCCCAGGCGCTTGCGATTGGGATTATCTTGCTTTTCCGGGTGCGAGGCAGGACCAAGCTGCGCCTTGATGCGTTGCTGCAGCATCGGATGACGCACGGATGGGGTCGCATCCTTGCGCTTGGCGCGCCTCAAAGCCTGAATTTCATCGGGTTGGCCCTTGGCACCGCCGCAGCCATCGCCGCCTTGCAGATCGTTGAAAGCACGCGATATGACGTCACGATTTCGGCCTACGGGATTATTACGCGCGTAATGACCTTTGCCTTCCTGCCGTTGTTGGGCCTGTCCCATGCCATGCAGACCATCGTCGGCAACAACTTTGGTGCCGGCCAATGGCGGCGTTCGAACGACAGCATGGCATTCGCCGTCGTGGCGGCGTTTCTTTACTGCGCCAGTGTTCAGGTTTTGACGGCGGTCTTCGCGATGCAGATCGGGCAGGCTTTTGTTGATGATCCCGATGTCGTGGCCGAGGTCGCGCGCATCTTGCCGGTGATGACTGCCGTCTTTTTTCTGTCGGGCCCGCTGATGATGATTGCGACCTATTTTCAGGCAACGGGCGACGCCACCCGCGCCGCCATTCTGGGCCTTTCGAAACCGTACTTCTTCTTGATTCCGATGATCTTCGTCTTGATGTTCACGATAGGAGAGATCGGCATCTGGGCGGCGGGACCAGTCGCCGAAGGGATGCTGCTGATCCTGACCATCCTCGTTCTTGCGCGAAGGGCGCGTCAGGGATCGCTGCGGTGGGGCCTTTTCCACGCAACCGCGGAGGCAAGATCATGACCAAGGCGAACCCGACGGCTGCCGAGGCCAAGGCACAGGCACGAAACCTGCGGGAACAACTGGCCACGCAGGGCACGAAAATCGGCCACGCCAAGGCGCTTGAGCTTGTGGCGCATCAACACGGCTTTCGCGACTGGAACACCTTCCATGCGCAAATCGGCAATCGCGCGCCGGAAAACTGGACACCCGGGGGAAGGGTGCGGGGCACCTATCTGTCGCAACCCTTTGAGGCCACGGTCCTTACCATTGAGGCGACGCGTCCGGGTTGGTTTCGCCTGACGCTTGATCTTGACCATGCGGTGGACGTCGTGACCTTCGAGAGCTTCTCGAATTTCCGAAAGCGCATCAGCCTTGCGGTCGGTCCCGAAGGTCTGTCGCATGAACGGACATCCGATGGGGTGCCACACCTGATGATTGAGCTTGAATAACAAAAAACGGTCGCGGCCCCTTTTGGGTGCCACGACCGTTCCGTCCTCGTCCGTGTCGGCGCGAAATCCTCCGGGCTAACCAAGTCCGCCCTCTGCCGATGGCCGTGTTTCAGACCTCTTTCTTTTCAGTCACGATGTTCATCTGAGCCAACCCGCTTTCGCCGATCTTGACTGCGGCGAAGGGGCCACCGTGGAACATCTGTGCGGGATCGGTCGGATCGGCGGGCGGTGCCTCGGCAAGGATTTTTTCGGCGAACACCTCGGCGTTGTCTTGTGGACGATAGCCCAGATAAGCGGCCCCGGAATTGTCGACCGGGCAGCGGTCGTTGTTGGAGACGCCGTAGATCACGCTGAAGCCCACGGTGGGCGTGTCGATTGCGCGGGTCACAAGCTGAATGAGATCAGGGTATGAAAGCCACGAGCCAAGCGCCCGTGGGTTGGTGACGTTTGAGGCCGACAAGATGCGCAGGTGAACGGATTCAAGCCCGCGTTTGTCCCAATACATCTTGCCCATATCTTCGGTAAAGCACTTGGCCAGCCCATAGAATCCGTCGGGCCGGTGATCAGCATCAATACCAATGGCGGTCTGCTTTGGTTGCATCCCGACTGCATGGATGGAGCTGGCGTAGACGATGCGCCGCACGCCTGCGCGATACCCTGATTCCCAGATATTGTAGGAGCCGATGAAATTCGGCCCGAGCAATTTTTCGAACGGGCCTTCATCCACGAAGGCCCCGAAATGCACGACCATGTCGGCGCCATCCATCAAGGGCGCGATCTGGTCCATCTCGGCCAGATCGGCCTTAACGTAGCTTTCACCATCGTAAAGCGTGCCGATATCGTCGGCAATGTCGGTCGACAGCAGCGATTCGCACATCTTGGACAGAGGTTCCCGCAGGTGAGAACCAAGGTTACCAGCGGCACCGGTGAGGACGATTTTTTTCATATCACGGCCCTTTCAAGGATCGGCTGACCGGCAAGGATGCGGTCATAATGGAATGGCGTCATGTCCAACGAGCGGTAGCCACCATAGGTCAGCCATTCGGACATGGCGCGACCCATAGCAGGGGATTGTTGCAGCCCATGGCCGGAAAATCCGTTCTGGAAGACGAAGTTCGAAACCTCGGGATGTGGGCCAAGAATAGCGTTATGATCCAAGGTGTTATAGGCATAATGACCGGCCCATTCCGATTGGACCTTTACCGCCTCGAACTGTGGAATCCGGGCCGCGACGGCGGGCCAGATGTGGTTTTGCCAAAGCCCGTGATCCATCGCGAAATCGGTCGGATCCACCGCCGGGTCAACATCGGCGTGGCCGCCTGCCATGTAGGTGCCACCACCGTTTTCGCGCACATGTACACCGGATGGGTCGATGGTCAGCGGCAGGTCAACGTCAAGCGGATGGGCGGCCGTGAAGATGTAGGTAAAGCGTTTGCGCGGCTCGACCGGAAGGTCGAGACCCGCCATCCGCGCGGTGATGGCCGCACGGGGGCCCGTTGCGTTCACCAACTGACCGCAGGCGATGCTTTCACCTGACTTCAGCGTCACGCTGGTGACGCGGTTGCCGCTGCGGTTGATGGCCGCCACCTCGTTATGGATATATTCAACGCCACGCTCGCGGGCTTGGCGTTTCCACCAGTCGAACATGGTAGCGCCGTCGAAATAGCCCTCGTTATGGGTATTGATGGACCCAAGCACGATGTCATCGAGGTTGTAGAATGGGTAGGCGGCCTTGATCTGATCGGCGGTCAGAAGGCGTGTGGCGGCACCGCAGGCATGCTGCACCTTCATGTTGTCGCGCAGAACATCTGCGAAAGATTGGGTGTCGGCCAGATAGAGATAGCCGAAGGAGCGGATTGCCAGTTCCGGCACGCGGGGGTCATTGCCCATGCGCGTGCGCAGGTTGGTGTAGAAATCGGCCCCGAACTGGCTGATCCGCACGTTAAGCTCGGTAGAAAACTGCTGCCTGATGCACGAATTGGTATGTGCGGTGGAACAGAATTCGTAATTCGGGTCCCGCTCGATCACCAGCACCCGTCCATTGAAATCGGGGTTGTCGGTCAGGAACCAAGCGGTTGAAGACCCCATGATGGCCCCACCAATGATGACGACATCATAAGTGGCGTGACGAGGGGTGGCGGAAAACCCGGCTGCGACCATTCAGAAAACCTCTCCCAGTTTCGCGCGATGCAGGATGTCAGCGATCTTGGCCTGTGAAAGGCCATAATACGTGGCGGCAAATTCGGGCGTAATATAGCCAAGCGCAAGATCTCGCATGATGTGGGCCGGGTCACGGTCAGCGGGGTCGCCATAACCGGCGCCTCCGGGAAATGCCATTTCCACGCGGCGGCCATGGGGCACGAACTGCTTACCCTTGCCCTTCATTTTCGTGTTGTCGTCTTGCGCGATCGTGGTGGGCGCGCCGGGGTGGCCGCCGCGCCGTCCGCGTGCCGGGTGATCGACGCGGTCGAACATCGCCTGAATGTCGAACTCGTGGCCTTCGCGCGCGCCGACCACCATGTACTGGCCCAGACCGCCGCGAAACTGCCCCGCGCCGCCGCTGTCGGGGCGAAGTTCCTTGCGCCAGATGATGACCGGGCCAACCTGTTCGGTTGCCTCTACCGGCATGGTCATCACCCCGGATGGAAAGGCGGTGGCATTCATTCCGTCCAACGTGGGGCGTGCGCCCGCCCCGCCAGAATTGAAGGTCAGCACCTCGGCCCGGCGCGCATCGATTGGTGCCGGCCCATCGGTGCGCGGGCGGAGCGAGACCTGAAAATTGCACAGACATCCCGCCCCTTCGGCGGGAACCGTATTTGGCAAAAGTTGATCAAGGGCCGCATAGATCGTGTCGGGCACCATGTGGCCAATCACATGGCGCAGCGCTACGGGTGCGGGGTGCACGGCGTTGATGATGGTATTTTCGGGGGCAGATATCTCGAACGGGGCCAACGAGGCGGCGTTGTTGGGAATATCCGGTGCGATGGCGCATTTGAGCGCATAGCAGGCATAAGCCTTGGTATAGACCAACGGCACGTTGATGCCCTTCTTGTCCAGCCCGGATGTACCTGCCCAATCACTGATCACGCGGTCTTGTGCGATTGTCACCCGGACACGCAGGTCGATTGGATTGGAATAGCCATCGATCTGCATGTGGCCATCAGCGCTGCCGGGGGGAAGGGCGTTGATCCGTTCCAGCGTCGCCTTGCGGGAGTTGGTGAGGATGAAATCGGAGATGCCGGTCAGGTCGGGAAGTTTGAATTCCGTCATCATGTCGATCAGACGTCTGTGCCCAATCTCGTTACAGGTGGCCAGTGCGTAGATGTCGCCAGCCAGTTGATCGGGTTCGCGCACGTTGCCGCGGATGATCTGCATCAGAGTTCTATCCACGATGCCACGGTCCGCGAATTTCATGATGGGGATGTACAGCCCCTCTTCATAGACGGAGTTTGCATCGGCCCCGAAACCGCGCCCCCCGATATCGACGATATGGGCGGTGCAGGCGAAGAATCCGATCATGCGATCGTGGTGGAACGATGGGGTCACGACAGTGATATCGTGCAGATGGCCGGTGCCTTCCCACGGATCGTTGGTGATGTAGACATCGCCGGGCTGGATGTTGTCGCGACCGATGCGGCGGATGAAATGGCCCACGGCATCGGCCATTGCGTTGACGTGACCGGGTGTGCCGGTGACCGCCTGCGCCAACATCTGACCCGCATCGTTGTATACACCAGCGGACAGGTCACCTGCTTCGCGAACCGAAGTTGAAAAGGCGGTGCGAACCAGCGCTTGGGCCTGTTCCTCAACGACCGAGATCAGGCGGTTCCACATGACCTGATGGGCGACTTGGGATGTGCTGATCATGGGGCAACCTTCGGGTTGATATGCACGTCCAGCGTGCCGTCGGGGTGGGCAAATACCGCGCGGCTGCTGGGGACGATGACGGTGGTTTCATCTTCGGTGATGACGGCAGGACCTTGGGCATAGGCGCCGGGGCGCATGCTTGCACGGTCGATGACTGCAGCCGTGACCTGTGCGCCCAGCGCGGGGTCAAAAAGGGTGCGATGACCGACGGGTTCGATCGTGGTTTGGACCGGTGCGGCACCAAGCGGGACGACAGGTTTCTGGGCGGTATAGGCATTGACGGACCAAACGGTGATTTCAACGTCCATCCCCGCAACCGACCGCCCGAACAGGGCGGTATAGTCGGTTTCGAATAGCCGCAGAAAGGTTGTCGCGTCGGGGGCTTGTGCCTGAGCCGCCGACAGCGGCACCGGGATTTCCCACCCCTGCCCGGAATAGCGCATGTAGACCTTGTAATCGGCCATGATCGGTGCCGTCGCATCGCAGGAGCGGACAAACCGCGTTGCCTCTCCTTCCATCTCGGAGAAGAGCATCTTGACCATGGTTTGATCGAAGGCCGAAAGCTTCATGAAGACGGACCGGTTCGCCTCGAAGCTGAACGGCGCGCGAAGGAACCCGATGGCGGAGCCCACACCTGCGCCCCGCGGCACAAGGCACCGCGCGATGCCGAGTTTCTCGCAAAGCCTTGCGGCGTGCAGGGGGGCGGCACCACCAAAGGCAATCATCGTGTAACCGGCAAGATCCTCGCCGTTCTCGACCGCATGAACGCGGGCGGCGTTGGCCATGTTTTCGTCGACGACCTCGGCCAGACCCCACGCGGCTTCGACGGCGTCCATTTCAAGCGTTTTGCCGATATGTTCGCAAAGCGCCATCGCGGATGCCGCAGGGTCCAGCGGAATGGAACCGCCCGCGAAATTTGCGGGGTCCAGCTTGCCCAACACAAGATCGGCATCGGTGACAGCGGGCCGTTCACCACCGCGGCCATAGCATGCGGGGCCGGGTTCGGATCCAGCGCTTTCCGGCCCAACCCTGATCTGGTTCATGGCATCCACATGGGCAAGTGAACCGCCGCCTGCGCCAATCTCGACCATGTCGATGACCGGGATCGAGATGGGCATGCCCGACCCCTTCTTGAAGCGGTAGGTGCGGGCGACCTCGAACACGCGAGCGGTCTTGGGGGTCTGGTCCTTGATCAGGCAGATCTTGGCAGTGGTGCCCCCCATGTCGAAGGACAACACCTTGTCCAACCCATGCCGTGCGGCAATGTCAGCGGCAAAGACCGCCCCTCCGGCAGGGCCGGATTCGACAAGCCGCACGGGAAACTCGGCGGCGCTTTCAAGGCTGATGATGCCGCCACCGGAATGCATCAGAAACACCGGGCAGTCGGCGCCCTCATCCGCCAGACGCCCCTTGAGACGCCCCAGATAGCTTTTCATCAGTGGCTTGATATAGGCGTTTGCAATGGTGGTGTTGAAACGCTCGTATTCCCGCATTTGCGGCGAAACTTCCGACGACAGCGAGATCATCACACCGGGCAGACGGGTTGCCAGAACATCGCGGATCATCCGCTCGTGGGTGTCGTTCACATAGGAATGCAGCAGGCCCACGGCGATACTGTCGTAGCCCGCGACGGCAAGGTCATCGGCCAGCGCCGCAACCTCGGCCAGATCCAGCGGGATTAGCACCTTGCCTGACGCGTCCAACCTTTCGGTCACCACATGGCGGCGGTTCCGGGGCAGCAGCGGTTCGGGCAGGACAAGGTTCAGATCGTATTGTTCGAACCGTGATTCGGTCCGCATTTCGATGACATCGCGAAAACCTCTGGTGGTGATCAGTGCCGTCTTGGCCCCGCGCCGTTCGATCAGCGCATTCGTGGCGAGCGTGGTGCCATGGATGATCTGGCTAATGACGGCAGGTGCGATGGCGGCTTTGGCACAGACCTGCGCCATGCCTTCGATGATCGCATCCTCTGGTGCTGCATAGGTGGTCAGTACCTTGGTGGAATAGCGTTGGAGACCAATTTCCAGAACCACATCGGTGAAGGTGCCGCCGATGTCGACGCCCAAGCGGGGAGAGGGGGTGGTCATGTGCGCTCCGGAAAATTGAGTCTGGATGACACCGTAGTCTGGGGTTTGAAATTGTGCCAACCGAAACGCGCGACCTCTAATGGCTTGAAAACATCTGACGCTTTTCGTCGGGAACACTTGGCGGGCGGGACGCAACCGGCTAAGTCGGCAACATGGATACACCAACACGCCGCCCGCGCACCTCGCGCCTGCAAATCCTGGCCTGGATCGTGGCGGGGATGTGCCTGTTGCCGATTGCCGCCGTTGTGCTGGCGGCAGTGACGGGCGGGTTTGACACCATCGGCCGCTTGGCCACGACCGTGCTGCCCCGTTATATCGGTGCGACAGTGATGTTGGTTGCTTTGGTCAGCGTTGGAACCGCGGTGATCGGCACCGGGTCGGCGTGGCTGGTGACGGGGACGCGATTCGGAGGGCGCCGGGTGCTGGAGGTGGCGCTGGCGCTGCCGCTGGCCTTTCCGGCCTATGTGCTAGCCTATGCCTATACCGATTTTCTGGATCATCCGGGCTTTGTGCAATCGACCTTGCGTGATCTGACCGGTTGGGGGCCTCGCGATTATTGGTTCCCTGAAATACGGTCGCTAGGCGGGGCAGCGATGATGTTGATCCTTGTCCTTTACCCCTATGTCTACCTGTTGGCGCGCGCGGCATTCCTGCAGCAAAGCGCCACGGCCTATATTGCAGCGCGCACTTTGGGACAGGGGCCTTGGGGGGCGTTCTTCCGGGTTAGCCTGCCAATCGCGCGGCCCGCGATAGCCGGCGGCGTCTTGCTGGCCCTGATGGAGACATTGGCCGATTTTGGCACGGTCTCGTATTTCGGGGTTCAGACCTTTGCGACGGGCATCTACCAAAGCTGGTTTTCTTTTGCGGACCGGGGTGCGGCGGCGCAACTGGCGCTGTGCCTGCTGGCCATCGCGCTTGTGTTTGCCGTGTTGGAGCGTAGCCAGCGGCGCGGTCAGCGGCATCATGCGGCAGGTCGCCGGTTCGAGGTCATGCACCCCCCCACCCTGACCGGCTGGCGTGCGGTGGGCGCGGTGGTATTTTGTGGCGTGCCCGTGGTGCTGGGTTTTGTTCTACCGGTGATATTGCTGGTCGGCATGGGCTGGGGATCGGGGCAGTTGTTGTTCACTGATCGCTATCTGGCCTTCCTGCAGAACTCATTGACGCTGGCTGTTGTTGCGGCCGTTGTGACGGTCTTGGCGGCGGTGGTGCTGGGGTTCAATGCGCGGCTGCATCCGACACGGGGGGCCAAAGGCGCGGTTCAGCTTGCGGGACTGGGATATGCGGTGCCGGGCGGTGTTATCGCCGTCGGGCTCTTGGTGCCGTTCGCGGCGTTCGATAATGCGCTGGATGCGGTGATGGAGGCACGGTTCGGGATCGACACCGGGCTGTTGCTGACCGGGTCGATCTGGGTGTTGGTCATGGCCTATATGGTGCGTTTCATCGCCGCCGCACTCAGCGCGTATGACAGCGGTCTGGCCACGATCAACCCGAACGTCGATGCGGTGGCAAGGACGCTGGGCCGCACGCCGCCCGCGATGTTGCGCGGCGTACATATCCCGATTCTGAAGCCCAGTTTGCTGACCGCGCTGTTGATCGTGTTCGTCGATGTGATGAAGGAGTTGCCGGCGACGTTGATCATGCGGCCGTTCAACTTTGATACCCTCGCGGTGCAGGCGCACCGTCTTGCCAGCGATGAACGGCTGGCCGAGGCGGCGGTGCCGTCATTGGTGATCGGGGCGGTTGGCCTGCTGCCCGTGATCATCTTGTGCTGGGGATTGGGGCGGGAACGCACGACCGCGCGGCAATTCGTGCCGGAGCCAACAGAATAGGCTCTCCGCAATTCTGAAGGGCCAGATGCCCCATGCAAAACGGGCGCCGCGAGAGGCGCCCGTTCTTGTTTCCTGACCCAAGGTCTATTCCCAACCGACCCGATTGAATATTTCCTGCGCGGTGCCAAGGTTCTGCGCGACAGCAGACAGGTCGATATCGTCAGCCTGAAAATCGCCAAGGCTTGCAACCGAAGGGGCCAGTTCCACGCCGTCGACCGCGGGATATTCATCGTTGCCGGCGCTGAAATAGATCTGCGCCTGATCCGATGCGAGGTATTCGAGGAACGCGATGGCGTTTTCGCGGTTCGGCGCATGCGCCGCAACGCCGCCGCCCGAAAGGTTCATGTGTGCACCGTTTCCGCCCTGATCGGGAAACACCCAGGCGATATTGGCGCGTTCGTCTTCGGATAGGCCGTCAACCTCGGTCCTCAGCGCACGGGCGAAGTAATAGGTGTTGGAGATCGCGATGTCACATTCACCAGATACAAGGGCCCGCAGTTGGTCGGTGTCGCCGCCTTGCGGATCGCGGGCAAAGTTCTCCACCAGACCCTGCGCCCATTCTTGCGCGGCCTCAGCGCCCAGATGTTCGATCATCGCGGCCATCAACGTCTGGGAATAGACGTTGCTTGAGGAACGGGAGCAAACCATGCCTTCATATGCGTCGTCCGCCAGATCGGCATAGGTCAGGGGCGGGGTCGCCACAGTGTCGCTGTTGTAGAAAATGATCCGCGCACGTTGCGAAAAGCCGAACCACCGGTTGTCGGCGTCTTGCAGGTTGGCGGGGATACGCTGCTCCAGAACATCACTGTCGACCGACTGCAACAGGCCCGACTCCGCAGCACGATACAGCCGCGAGGTATCGACCGTCAGCAAGACATCCGCAGGGGAATTCGCGCCTTCAGCCTGCATGCGGGCCATCAACTCATCGGCGTCGCCTTCGATACGGTTGATGACGATGCCGGTCTGATCGGTGAAGTCGGAATAGAGCCGTTCATCGGTGTCATAGTGGCGGGAGGAATACAGATTGAGCTCCTGCGCCTGTGCGCCGGTCAGGCTGCTGACGATAATGGTGGTTCCCAGAAGGAGGGCGAGGGTGCGGGTCATGAGAGACGCTCCGGCAGTTGTGCGGTTTACCTGACTGTTTTAGTCGGCTTAGTGGGTTCTATGAAAACCATCCGCGAATTGCTGTCAAGAATTTCCGACAGAAATAATCAGAATTCAGGCTGCTTGTCCCGTGCGACGTGGCAGTGCAGTGTCCGGCGGAAAACAAGGGTGGAGGGAACGATGCGCGCCGGAGTAGCATTTCTGGTGCTGGCTTACATGTTGAGCCAGTTCTACCGCGCGTTCCTTGCGGTTATGTCGCCTGTCTTGGAGGCGGAAATCGGCGCCACGCCCGAAGACCTTGCCCGCGCGTCGGGCCTTTGGTTCCTTGCCTTCGCACTGATGCAATTACCTGTGGGTTGGGCACTGGACCGGATCGGCCCACGGCGCACCGCGTCGGTGTTGTTTGGCGTGGGTGCGGCCGGGGGCGCGGCGCTGTTTGCCTCGGCGCAAGACCCATTGATGATCAAGCTGGCCATGACGCTGATCGGGATCGGTTGCGCGCCCGTCCTGATGGCGACCTATTTTATCTTCGCACGCATTTTTTCCTCGGCGGTTTTCGGGACCTTGGCGGGCGTGACGGTTGGTTTCAGCTCGCTGGGGAATATTGCCAGCGCCGCCCCGATGGCTTGGGCGATCGACGCCTTCGGCTGGCGCGAAACAGTGACAGCGCTGGCGGTTGTCAGTTTGCTGGTGGCGCTGGCCATAGCGCGGCTTGTGCAAGATCCAAAAGCGCCAGAGGGGGAGCCGAAGGGGTCGATCCTTGATCTGCTGCGCGATGCACGGTTGTGGCCGATCTTGATCATGATGTTTGTCTGCTATGCACCCGCCGCAGGCATTCGCGGGTTGTGGGTTGGCCCCTATGTGACCGAAGTCTTTGGTGCCGATCTGGCCCGGATCGGCACGATCACCTTGATCATGGGGTTGGCGATGGTGGCGGGCAACTTCGCCTATGGGCCGCTGGATCGGCTGTTGGGCACACGCAAATGGGTTATCTTGGTTGGCAACGCTGTGGTGGCTGTGTGCTGCCTGAGCTTCTGGTTTACCGCGCCCGGCACGATCTGGGCCGCTGCCGCCGTTTTTGCCATCATCGGTTTTTGCGGTGCGTCCTACCCGATGGTCATCGCACACGGCCGTAGCCTTGTGCCTGCACATTTGACTGGGCGAGGCGTAACATTGTTGAACCTGTTCGGCATGGGTGGCGCAGGTGTAATGCAATTTGCAAGTGGGCCGTATTTTGCCGGGTTGGCGGGGCAGATGCCTGTAGCCGATGCATTTGGTCGCCTGTTCGGCATTTTCGGAATCGCCCTTCTGCTGGGGCTTTGCGTTTATCTGTTCAGCCGCGACAGTACCACGTAAGCCGGGTCCGGGGTGGCCAATCGGTCGATGTCCCGTTAAATCCTTGGCAACAGCGTGCATACTTGGCGCCTCATTGCGGCGCCTTTTTTTGTTTTGACGGAGTCCCCGATGCCAATGTCCCCTGCTTTCCTGTCCCGGATGCGGACTGACTGGATTGGCAATATTCGCGGCGACCTGTTGTCGGGTCTGGTCGTGGCATTGGCCCTGATCCCCGAGGCGATTGCCTTTTCCATCATCGCGGGTGTCGATCCCAAGATCGGGCTTTATGCGTCGTTCTCTATCGCGGTGATCACGGCCATCGTGGGCGGACGGCCCGGTATGATTTCCGCGGCGACCGCGGCGACCGCCGTCCTGATGGTGACGTTGGTGCGTGATCACGGGCTGGAATACCTGTTGGCGGCAACGGTTCTGGCCGGGCTGTTGCAGATTGGCGCGGGCCTGCTGCGACTGGGAAGTGTGATGCGCTTTGTTTCCCGCTCGGTCATGACAGGGTTTGTGAACGCCTTGGCGATCCTGATCTTCATGGCGCAATTGCCGGAACTGATCGGTGTGCCCAACCTGACTTATGTGATGGTCGCGGGCGGTCTGGCCATTATTTACCTGTTCCCTTACGTGACCAAGGCGATCCCGTCGCCATTGGTGTGCATCGTGGTGCTGACGGCGCTGGCACTGCTGTTCGGAATGGACCTGCGCACCGTTGGCGACATGGGAGAGCTGCCCGATACGCTGCCGATGTTCCTGATCCCCGATATTCCGCTGACATGGGAAACGCTGCAGATCATCTTGCCGTATTCAGCGGCCGTTGCGGCCGTTGGCTTGCTGGAAAGCCTGATGACCGCCCAGATCGTGGATGATTTGACCGATACGCCATCGGACAAGAACCAGGAATGCATCGGGCAGGGCATTGCCAACACCGCGACCGGCTTTATCGGCGGCATGGCGGGCTGCGCGATGATCGGACAGTCGATGATCAACGTGAAATCAGGCGGCCGCGGTCGCCTGTCGTGCTTTGCCGCAGGGGTTTTCCTGCTGATCTTGATTGTGGTTCTGGGCGATATCGTCAGCATCATTCCCATGGCCGCTTTGGTGGCGATCATGATCATGGTGTCGGTCGGGACGTTCAGTTGGTCATCCATCGTGAACCTGCGCGATCATCCGCGCAGTTCGTCCATCGTGATGTTGGCGACGGTGTTCGTCACGGTCTACACGCATAACCTCGCGCTTGGCGTTCTGACCGGCGTGCTGCTGTCGGGAATCTTTTTCGCGGGCAAGATCGCGCAGCTGTTCAGCGTTACGTCCACGCTTTCGGATGATGAAAAGACACGCACGTATCATGTTCAGGGGCAGTTGTTCTTTGCCTCGGCTGACCAGTTTGCTGCCGCGTTCGACTATAACGAGGTGCTTGACCGCGTGGTGATCAATGTAAGCCGTGCGCATATCTGGGACATATCAAGTGTTGCGGCGCTGGACATGGCCGTGCTCAAGTTCCGCCGGGACGGGGCCGAGGTGGAGATCATGGGCATGAACGAGGCGTCCGAGACCATCGTGGACAAGCTGGCCGAACACGACAAACCGGGCGCGATGGACCGGTTGATGGGTCACTGAGGGGGGATGGTCATGGGCAAGGTAATCGCGCTGGTCGACGGGTCGATCTATTCACAAAGCGTTTGCGATCACGCGGCATGGGTGGCCAAGGGCAAGGGTTGGACGGTGGAGATTGTTCACGTCATTGGGCGGCGTGACGAAAGCGTGGACCCAAGGAACCTGAGCGGCAATATCGGGTTGGGCGCGCGGACGGCGCTGTTGCACGAGTTGGCCGAATTGGACGCGCAGAGGGCCAAGCTGGCAAAGAAGCGTGGGCAGGCCATTTTGGAAGATGCGGTGGCGCGGGTCAGCGCCCAAGGGGTCGAGGCACATGCCAAGCTGCGCATGGGCGATCTGGTCGAGACCCTACGGGAGCTGGAGGCGACGGCCGATCTGGTCATCGTTGGAAAACGTGGCGAGGCGGCCGACTTTGCTAAGCTGCATCTGGGCAGCAATCTGGAACGCGCGGTCCGGTCATCGACCAAGCCGATGCTTGTTGCGTCCCGCGCATTTCAGTCGGTGAAAAAACTGCTGGTGGCGTTCGATGGGGGGGCCTCGGCCTTGAAAGCGGTGGACCACATCGCCCGTTCCGAGCTTTTCGCGGGCCTTGATGTCCATTTGCTGAGCGTAGGCACAGAGACGACCGCATCCAAACGCGCGATCGAGGGGGCGGCGGCCCTGCTGAAAGGTGCCGGCTATCCGGCAACGTGGGAGGTTGTGCCGGGCGAGGCGGAAAAAGTTATCGCGCAGCGTGCCGAGGCGCATGATTTCGATATGCTGATCATGGGGGCTTATGGCCACTCGCGAATCCGCAGCCTGTTCATCGGGTCCACGACGACCGAGATGATCCGGTCTTGCAAGGTTCCGGTTTTGCTGTTCCGTTGAGAACATCGCCGACGGTGGCCAACTGACGCCTCGGGCGGCCATATTTTGAGAACGAAGATGGGGCGCGGTAGAGCGATGACACATCCGTTGATTACCGAAGCTGATGTCATGGCGTTTCAGCGCGACGGTGTCGTGTTGATCAAGGGGCTGTTCGCCGATCATGTGCAGACGCTGCGCCGCGGGATCGACCGGAACATGGCCGATCCGGGCGAATATGCCGCCGAAAACGTGAAGCCCGGACAGACAGGGCGTTTCTTCGATGATTACTGCAATTGGGAACGAATCCCCGAGTTTACCGAAGTGGTCCTGCAATCGCAGGCCGCCGCGGTGGCCGCAGAACTGATGCGTTCCGACACCGTGCAGATGTTCCATGACCATGTGCTGGTCAAGGAACCCGGCACATCGGCTCCGACGCCGTGGCATCAAGACGGACCCTATTACTTTGTGGAAGGCCGTCAGACCGTCAGTTTCTGGTGCCCCGTCGACGCGGTTACCGAAGCATCGCTGCGTTGTGTGGCGGGATCGCACCTTTGGGACAAGCCGGTGCTGCCCACGCGCTGGCTGTCAGAGCAGAATTTCTACCCTGACGGGGACGCATACATGCCGGTACCGGACCCGGATGCCGAAGGTATGGATATTCGCGAATGGGCCATGGCACCGGGGGATGCGGTGGCGTTCAACTTCAACATCTTGCATGGCGCGCGCGGGAATGCAGCGCGCGCACAAAGGCGCGCGTTTTCACTGCGTTTGTTGGGTGATGATGCGCGATATGTGGCACGACCGGGCCGCACCTCACCGCCGTTTCCGGGACACGACATGGTGCCCGGACAACGGCTGCGTGAGGATTGGTTTCCGGTGATCTTTCACCGCTAGACGCGGCGCTTATGCGGCCCGGCGGCGGCGCTGGCGCTGCTGCGGCTTGCCGGTGTTGGCGCCGGCGGGTGCCTGACCAAAGGACTTTTTCTGCCCTTGCCCCGCTCCCTGCGGACGGCGATTGCCGCCACCGTTTCCGCCACGGCGGTTGGGCTTTTCCATCTTCACGGCTTGGGGGCGGGTGCCCTCTGCCACGGGGATGGTTGTTTTCATCAGCTTTTCGATCTGCACCAGCAGATCGATTTCTTCGGCTGAGACCAATGCGATCGTTTCACCCTCGCGACCGGCGCGTGCGGTCCGGCCAATGCGGTGAATGTAGTTGTCCGGTGTGTCGGGCAGTTCGTAGTTGATCACATAGTTTACGCCCGGAATGTCGATGCCGCGGGCGGCAACATCGGTGGCGACCAGAATGCGGATCGCACCATCGCGGAACGCTTTGATTGCGCGGTCGCGTTGGCCTTGCGATTTGTTGCCGTGGATCGATGCCGCGTTGAAGCCATCATCGACCAGCCCCTTCATCAGCTTTTCACAGCCATGCTTGGTGCGGCCAAAGACAAGCACCAGCGCCTCGGGGTCGCGGCGCAGGATCTCGCGCAGCTTTGCGTTCTTGCTGGGCTTTTCCACGTAGATCAGCGACTGGGAAACCTTGTCGGCGGCCTTGCCCGGAGGGGCGACTTGCACCTTGCGGGGGTTGGTCAGGTAGGCGCGGCTGAGTTCTTCCATCTGCTTCGGCATGGTTGCCGAAAACAGCATCGTCTGGCGTGGTGAACCAAGTTTTGGCGCGATCTTCCGCAGCGCGTGGATAAATCCGAGGTCCAGCATCTGATCGGCTTCGTCCAGCACCAGATGGCGCACGGTGTGCAGCTGGATTGCGCCGCGATCCATCAGGTCCATCAGGCGTCCGGGTGTGGCGACAAGAATGTCGACACCACGTGCAAGGATGCCAATCTGTCGATTGATGGACTGGCCACCTACAACAGTTGCGATCTTCAGGGATGTTTCACGGGTGAACATGCTGAGGCTGTCGGCGATCTGATTCACCAGTTCGCGGGTCGGCGCAAGAATCAGCGCCTTGGCGGTCTTGGGATCGGGTTTGCCGTGCAGTTCCAGCAAATGGGCCACCAGCGGCAGACCAAAGGCCAGCGTCTTGCCGGTGCCGGTCTGGGCCAGACCCAGAATGTCGTGACCTTCCAGTGCAAGCGGGATCGCCTGATTCTGGATGGGTGTCGGTTCGGTGAAGCCGTTCGCGGCAAGGGTTTTGTTCAGGATCGGCTTCAGGCCGAGCATGTCGAAATCAAACAAAGGATATCCTTTCGGACGCAGGCCATCGGCCGCGCCATTGGTCATTGGCCGCGACAACGCGCAACCGGGCTAGGGTGCGACCCGGACCGCGTATCGGTCTGGATCGTCAGAACCCTGCGTGATGGGGACCTGGAGAAATTGTGCGTCGCTGTCAGGGCAAAAGCCCAGGCTGCTCACGCGGCAGCGCAGCGACATGAGAGGCACATGCGCCTTGGAATGCATTCTGTCAAGGATGCTGCCCCTTTTCCTTGGCCCGCGCATCCATTATGCCCCGCACATCCGATACCGAAGGATTTGGAACATGGGCTATAAAGTCGTCGTTGCGGGCGCCACGGGCAATGTGGGCCGCGAAATGCTGAACATACTGGCCGAGCGCCAGTTCCCCGTTGATGAGATCGTGGCGCTTGCGTCCCGTAAATCGTTGGGGTCCGAATGCAGCTTTGGCGATAAGACCTTGAAAACCAAGGATCTGGACACTTTCGATTTTACAGGCTGGGATATCGCACTGTTCGCGATCGGGTCTGAAGCGACCAAGATCTACGCGCCCAAGGCGGCAAAGGCCGGTTGCATCGTCATCGATAATTCCAGCCTCTACCGCTATGATCCCGATGTCCCGCTTGTCGTTCCCGAAGTGAACCCCGAGGCGGTTGAGGGGTATTACAAGAAAAATATTATCGCGAATCCGAATTGCTCGACTGCGCAGATGGTTGTGGCGCTCAAGCCATTGCACGACCGTGCAACGATCAAGCGTGTTGTCGTGTCGACCTATCAATCCGTATCTGGTGCGGGCAAGGAAGGGATGGACGAGCTTTGGAACCAAACAAAGAGCATCTATAATCCGACCGACAGCAAGCCGCCCAGCAAGTTCACCAAGCAGATCGCATTCAACGTGATCCCGCACATCGACGTGTTTCTTGATAGTGGTGACACCAAGGAAGAATGGAAGATGGTTGCCGAAACCAAGAAGATTCTTGATCCCAAGATCAAGGTTACGGCCACCTGCGTGCGGGTGCCGGTTTTCGTTGGCCATTCTGAATCGATCAACATCGAGTTCGAAGAGTTTCTGGACGACGACGAGGCGCGTGACATCTTGCGTGAGGCCCCGGGCATCATGGTCATCGATAAGCGCGAAGACGGGGGCTATGTCACGCCGGTTGAATGCGTGGGCGATTATGCGACCTTCATCAGCCGCGTCCGGCAAGACAGCACCATCGAAAACGGTCTGAACCTTTGGTGCGTCAGCGACAACCTGCGCAAGGGCGCAGCCTTGAACGCCGTACAGATCGCCGAGACACTCGGCAATCGGGTGCTTAAAAAGGGCTAAGCAATTTCCCCGGTTTGAAGACTAGGAAATCTGGGCAATATGGACCTCTGGAATTCAAACTAGAGGTATTTCCCGATGACCCGATTTCTGATGATGACGGCCTTGGTCCTGTCGCTGCCGTTGGCGGCGCAGGCACAAGGTGTGCCATTGCGGGCGCCGATAACCGCAGCGACAGTATTTACGCAAGGCGCTGAGGTTTTCCGCAATTTCGACGTTGATCTGGCCACAGGCACGCAACGTGTGTTGATTGCCCTTCCCGATAGCCGCGATGCCGCCCTGTTGCAGGTCACCGGCCCGGAGGCTCTGACGATTGGTCTGCCGGAACGCATCAGCGCAGTGGCGATCGCCGAGGGCGCACTGGACACGTCCGATCAGGCCCAAGCCCGCGCTGCAGTCGAGGTTGCGCAAGACGCTGTTCAGGCAGCGCAAGATGCACTGTCAGGTGCCGATGCGCAGATCGAGGCGATTGAATTGCAGGTTGCCTATCTGGGTGCATTGGCCCGTGGCGGCGAAGCTGGCGCAGCAATGCCCACAGACCCCGCAACGGTGTCAGCAGTGTTATCGACGCTTGGCACGGAAATGCTGCGCACCGGGACCGCCTTGCAAGAGGCCCGCGTGGCCCGGCGCGACCTCGCCGATGCCTTAACGGATGCTCAGATCGAGCTGAACACGGCATTGCAGGAATTTGGCCGGTTGCAGCCGATCGACGGCAATGTGGATGTGTTGGCCGTCGACGTGACGGCGACCGCAGCGGGAATCTCCCCCTTGGAACTGCGGTATTTCACCGCTGCGGCCGGGTGGGAACCAAGCTATGAACTGCGGCTTGATAGTGACAGCGGCGATTTGGACCTTGTGCGTTTCATCCAGTTTTGGGCGCAGGGCGCTGCCCGATGGCAAGATGTCGATGTGACCTTTTCCACGGCCGCGCCGAACCGGGCGCGCGAACCGGCCACTGTCTTGCCGCAGCCCGCGCGCCTGCGCGATCCGGTGATGCCACTGGCGGAAAGCCGGATTTCGGGGGGCGCGATGTCTAATGAGGTGGGGTTTCCCATTGCTGCCGTCGCGCCAGTCGTGATGGCCGATACGCAGACGGTCTTTTCCGGTTTGGCGGTCAGCTACGTCTACAACACGCCTGTCACGGTTGGTCCGAATGGCACGGTCACGCTGCCGTTCGACAGTCTCACTTTGGAGATGGAGCTTGAAAACCGCGCCGTCCCGCGCCGCGATGCCACCGCCTTTCTTGTCGCGATGGGCGACAACGATAGCGGCGAGCCGATCTTGCCCGGTCAGGGCTATTTTTTCCGCGATGGGGCGCTGATCGGCGAAGGCTATCTGCCGTTGATCGTTGCGGGCGAAGAGATCGAGATTGGTTTTGGCCCCCTCGATCATCTGCAGCTTGTCTGGGAAAACCGCGCCTTGAACGAAGGTGACCGGGGGCTGATCGTGACCAGCAATACGCAAGTGAACGAGATTGCATTTGGTGTCGAAAACACAAGCGGAGAGGCCGAGGAGGTGCGGATCATCTACGCCACGCCTTTTGCCGAGCAAGAGGATCTTGAACTTGATCTGACCTTCCGGCCGTTGCCGACGGCACGCGATGTCGACAACCTGCGCGGCGTACATGAATGGGTGATCGAGGTCGCCCCAGGTGCAACTGAAATGGTCGAGATGACGGCAGCGTTCAGCTGGCCTGAGGGACCGGTTCTGGAATGGTGGCCATAAGCGGCCATTGATCGGGGCCTTCAGATCGTGTTGGCCCCGGTCGATACTCATGATCCGTCATTCACCGCCGGCCGTATCCTGCGGGCGGGGGCCATGGTGCCCGTAATGCTGTCTCCCGCTGGCAATTTTCGACGAGACCAACGGCAGACCGCAAAGCACGGTCTGGGGTGAAACGTCAGAACCGTTCGGCGCGCAGGACTTCGCAATCCACCACGCTGACCACGCCGATATGCCGTTCCACGACAGAAAATGCGGCGTCCAGCAGATTGTCCAGTTTGTCGGCCCGGACAATGCAGACCACGCTGACCATGCCGCCTGCACGGCTGACCTGTCCCTCGCGGCTCCATTGGCCCGAACGGCCTGACCCACCCAGAACGGGCAACACGGTAAACCCGGTTACGCCAGCAGTGACCAAGGCGGTGGTCAGGCGGCGTTCCATGACCGCCTCGATCGTGATTTCCACGCGTTTCGCTTTGTGGGTCTGCATGGGGTGTCAGGCTCCGGTCAGGGCTTGGGCGATCGTCAGGTAAATCGGGATGCCCAGGGTCAGGTTGAATGGAAAGGTTACGCCAAGCGACAGCGTCAGGTAGATGGATGGGTTCGCCTCGGGCAGGGCCACGCGCATGGCGGCCGGCACGGCGATGTAGCTGGCTGAGGCCGACAGCGTCATGAACAACATCACGCCACCTGGCGACAGGCCCAGCAACAATCCCGCGCCAAGACCGAACATGCTGCCGATCAAGGGCATCACCATGCCGAACAGGAAAAGCCCCGGGCGCAGGACATCGCGCGCCTCGCGGAGACCACGGCCCGCAACCAGCCCCATATCCAGCAAGAACAGGCACAGCACGCCCTGAAACGGGCTCACGATGAAGGGTGCGATCTTCGCCAACCCTTCGGCCCCGGTGATGACACCGATCAGGAACGAGCCGACCAAAAGCACGATTGATCCGTTTAGCAGGATTTCCTGCAACAGCCCGGCCTCCATCTTGCCGCTGCCGGAACTGTCATATCGCGCGATCAGCCATAGGGCCGACAGGATGGCCGGTGCCTCCATCACGGCGGCGACGGCGACCATATAGCCTTCGGAGTTCAGGCCCGCACTGGTCGCAACCGATGTGGCCGCCACGAAGGTCACGATAGAGATGGAGCCATAGTGCGCCGCAACTGCCGCCGCATCCGTAACGCTAAGCCCGGTCATCACACGCAGCAGTGTGAAGGCGACAAAGGGCAAGACGAAGGAAAGGATCAAACCGGCCAGCAGTGACAACAGCAAGGTCGCGTCGATGCCATGCGCCGCCACACTGGCCCCGCCTTTGAAGCCGATGGCGAACAACAGATAGAGCGACATCCCCTTGGCCACCGATTCCGGCACCGTCAGGTCAGACCGTGCAAAGGCAGCCAGCAGTCCAAGGGCGAAGAACAGGATGATCGGCGATAACAGGTTATCGACCGCCAGTGCGAATATGCCGTCCATTACCCTGCCCCCGCGCTCGTTTCAATGTGCATAGTCCGAGCAGAAGCTTTGGTAAAGTTCAGGGGCGCACGAAATGGCGTATCGTCCCGTCGAATGTCTCCAGATCCATCTCGGCGATATCCGTCCAGAGGCCGTGCAGCGTTATGGTATTGGAATCGACCGCCTCGGCAACGAACGGATAGCTCAGCAGGTTCTCCAATGAGACCTGCACCCCCTCTTTCTCAAGGGCGGTCTGGCGAACGGCGAGGTCCGCAATATCCGCGACGCGATCATGCCCGACGCGCAGGGTGTCGAGCCACCGCCCGATGAAGCTGCTTTGCTCCTCCAATTCCGGGGCGTTACCGGTACACATTTCGATGCATCCGCGCACGCCGCCGCAGTTGGAATGCCCCATGACGATAATGTGCTGTACGTTGAGGTTGCGGATGGCAAATTCGACCGCTGCGGCCGTCCCGTGGTGTTGCCCGTCCGGCGTGTAGGGTGGAACCAGATTGGCGATGTTGCGGTGCACGAACAGTTCGCCCATGCGCTGCCCAAAGACCGAATTCACCGCCACCCGGCTATCGCAGCAGGCGATGATCATTGCTTTGGGGTGCTGTCCATCGGTTGCCAGATGGCGAAACCAGTTACGGTTTTCAGGAAACCGGGTTTCCTTCCAATCCTTGTAGCGGGTCAACAGATAGTCGGGCAGAGATTTGACGCGGTGCATTTCAGAGCCATCCATGAGGTGCCTGACCTGACTACCCTGCATTGCGTTCAATTTGGAGGCGTTTTTTGACGCGGGCTAAATCGTTTTTTCAGCACGCTTCGCACAGGTTGATCCCAGCCGTGGGGGCGGAATGTGGAGTGTGCAATATGCAATTCATTACCGAATTGCGGGTGGAGGAACCTGCGCGGTTCAACCCGGACCGGTTGGAAGAACTCTGCCGCACGGTGGGAGAAGTGCGTGCAGAGGCCGAGGTGGCTTTGGCACTGGACCGGATCGGCCGTTGCCTGTTGCAACTGGCGCGGGTCGATCCAGTCGCGACATCGGCTGAGGTCACGGTTGTGCTGGCGCAAATCATCAAAGCGTCTGATCTGATTGGCATGGCAACCTTGGCACGTGTGGCGCGCGATGTGACGTCTTGCATGGAGGGGCAAGACCCTGTGGCCTTGGCCGCGACGCTGGCACGTCTGAAACGGGTCGGGGACAGGTCCATCCACGCGGTATGGGATCTGGAGGATTTGTCGGGCTGATTGCGCGGGGGTCTTGCGGCCTCCCACCCGCAGGGTAGTGTGGCGCGACAGATTTGAAAGGTCGCCCCGATGCCGCTGAAATTCGTTGCCCCTGATCCTGAGGCAATACCCGTTACATTGTGCGCGCCACTTGATCTGGACATGGTGTTGGCGATGCTGCGTGATGCAAGCCAGTCGTGGGTGCGACACCACGGCTTTACCGGTGGGCTTGGGCAGGTCTGCACCCTTCCGGGGGAAGACGGCACCCCCGAACGTGTCTTGATCGGTCGTGGCACGGTGGCAGATCGGTTGCGGCGCCGCTTTGCTGTGGGTGCGGCGATCGCCGCTTTGCCGACCGCAACCTACATGATCGAGGCAATGCCAGACGGCGCCGAGGCCGATGAGATCGCGCTTGGGTATTTGCTGGCGTGTTACCGGTTCGATCGTTACCGCGCCCAAACGGTTGCGACGGCGCGGTTGGTTGCCCCCGTCGGCGTCGATGCAGGCAAGCTTGAGGCGATTGCCGCCGGTGAAATGTTGACCCGCAATCTGATCAACACGCCTGCCGAAGACATGGGGCCGGACGCGTTGGAGCAAGCGGTTCACGGTCAGGCGGCGGCGTTTGGTGCAACAGTCAACGTCATCACGGGCGACGATCTGCTGACCCGGAATTTTCCTTTGATTCACACGGTCGGTCGCGCAGCCGCCCGCGCCCCGCGCCTGATCGAGATGACATGGGGCAACACCGGCCCGACCCTGACCCTTGTGGGCAAGGGCGTTTGTTTCGATACCGGCGGGCTGAACCTCAAACCCAGTGCATCCATGGGGCTGATGAAAAAGGATATGGGTGGCGCGGCGACAGTCTTGGGCTTGGCGCACATGATCATGGCGCGGGGCATGGCGGTGCGGTTGCGGGTGCTGATCCCCGCAGTGGAAAATGCGGTGTCAGGAAATGCGTTTCGCCCCGGCGATATCTTGACCGCGCGCAACGGTTTGACGGTCGAGATCAACAACACCGATGCGGAAGGACGCCTTGTACTGGCCGATGCGCTGGCGTTGGCAAACGAAACACCACCCGATCTGTTGATTTGCATGGCAACCCTTACGGGCGCGGCGCGCGTTGCCGTCGGCCCGGATCTTGCGCCCTTCTTCACCGATGATGACGTGCTTGCCGCCGCGGTGTCCGCTTATGCGGCGAAAGTGGCCGACCCGGTCTGGCGCCTGCCGTTTCATGCGCCCTACGAGGCGATGATCGAACCTGGGATCGCCGATCTGGACAATGCGCCCAAAGGCGGTATGGCGGGATCAATCACTGCCGCGCTGTTCCTGCGCCGGTTCGTGCCAGACGTGGCACGGTTTGCTCATTTCGACATCTACGGCTGGCAGCCGTCTGATGCGCCCGCCCGACCCAAGGGCGGTGTTGGCATGGCCGCCCGCGCCCTGTTTGCCGCCCTGCCCGAGGTGTTGGCCCAATGACAGACCAGCGCGTAACCCCCGCCAATGGCCGCGTGGCTCATACCTCGTTGCAGGGCGTCGTGCAGGCCGACCGTTTCGTTGAAGGGCGCTGGATGATGGTCCAACAACCGATGGCCAACATCACCGACGAGCCGCGCGGCAAACGGTTGAGCCAGCTATTGTTTGGCGAACGGTTTCTTGTGCTCGAATCGATTGATGGTTTCGCCTTTGGGCAAGCCGAGCGCGATGGCCACGTGGGTTACATCATTTCCGGTGCATTGACCGGCGCCGAGGATGCGACCCATTGGGTGATTGCCCCCGCTACGCATCTTTACCCCAAGCCGGAACTCAAGGCACCGCCCGAGGTGGCCTTGTTCTTTGGCTCTCACATCAAGGTTTTGCGGGAAAGGGATGACTATTTCCGCATCCACACCGGGCATTTCATTCCGAAACAGCACGTCATGCCGCTGCGCGCGCGGTTTTCCGACCCTGTTGGGGTGGCTGACCTGATGCTTGGCACACCCTATCTGTGGGGCGGGGTCAGCCGCTGGGGAATCGATTGTTCAGGGCTTGTGCAATCCGCGCTGATCGCTTGTGGCATCGACTGCCCGCGCGACAGCGATCAGCAGGTCTTTGTGGGCGAAGAGGTGCCCGAGAATGCTCCGCTGCAACGCAACGATGTGATCTTCTGGAAAGGCCATGTGGGCCTGATGTCCAATGCAACCACCTTGCTGCATGCGAACGCGACGCATATGGCCGTCGCGTATGAACCCCTTGATGAGGTCGTGGCACGGATGGAGGCTGCGGGTGATGGCCCGATCACCCACCGTCGGCGCGTTACTCTCTAGTCTGAATTAACGGCGCGGATCAGCTTGCGTTCCAACACGCGCAGCACGGTCTTTAGGTCGTGGCCACGTTTCAGAATACGGCCATCCATACCAATAACGGCGTACTGGCCTTGCTTCGCGGCAAGCTTGGGTCGTTTTTCGATCCGGTAGATCGGAAATTCCGCTGTTCGCCGGAACACCGAAAAGATCGCCACGTCCGTCAGGTGCGATATCCCGTAATCACGCCATTCGCCCGCTGCGACCATGCGGCCATAAAGACCCAGAATCACACCAAGTTCGGTGCGATGAAACGCCACTTTTTCGGGAATATGCGGCGGGGCTGATCCCGTGAAGAGCACGTTCATGGGAGGACATTGGGCCTGCTGCCGCTGCAAATCAAGTATTTGAAGCGAAAAAGCTACTGGCGGCGCTACAGCTTGCAGAAAACGCAGGCGCTGCCGGTTTCTTTGGGCGCCCCGGAATGGTGACATTTGTCAATGACGGACGATCTGTCAGGCTCTAATCTTGCGGTAAGCTTTCGCACGGGGACAGGGAAAAACATCATGAGAACACTGGCATTCACTTTTGGGTTGTTGCTTGGGGCGGGAGCAGCAGTCGCTGACACCGTGGTCGGCATTACCAGCGATATGCCCTCGGTCATGGTAGAGACACAAAACGGTCCCGTGGAGATCGCAAGAATTCAGGACACAGCGAACGAGATCGCGGGTGAATGGGCCCAGACATCCCGGCCTTGCCCCAACTTCTGCATCCAGCCGATGACGCCGGCGGCGGGGATTGTCACAATCGGGGAGCTGGAATTGATCGAGATGTTGACGGACCCGGACGCGATGGTGGTGGACAGCCGCACCAGTGATTGGTTTCAGGGCGGCACGATCCCCGGAGCGATCAACATTCCCTACACCTATGTCGTGGATGAGCTGGGCCAGTTGGGTTGCGAGCCGGATTTCGACGGCTGGGATTGCACGGATGCAAAGCGCGTGGCGCTTTTCTGCAACGGCATCTGGTGTGGTCAGTCGCCCACCGCGATCCGCAACATGATCGAGGCGGGCTACCCCGCAGACCGGATATTCTATTACCGGGGTGGCATGCAGGTATGGCGGCTTCTGGGTCTGACCGTGACCGACGGCAGCTGACGTAGATCACGGTCCACCTTGATAGCGACCGCCCGATCAGGGCGCCGTCGCAAGCGGAGCGGTTGGTGTAGGCTCAGGCCCGAACCAACTCCTCATAGGCTTGGGCGATGCCACGGGTGATGCCGCCCACTTCGAAGTTGTAGTCGCCAATCTGACCCACGGGCGTGACCTCGGCCGCGGTTCCGGTCAGCCAGCATTGTTCGAAGCTCTCCAACTCCTCTGGCATGATATGGCGTTCATGCACCGGGATCTGACGGTCCTTCAGCATCCCGATGACGGTCTGGCGGGTGATGCCGTTCAGGAAGACGTCCGCATCGGGCGTGTGCACTTCCCCATCCTTGACGAAGAAGATGTTGGCGCCTGTCGCCTCTGCGACATAACCGCGATAATCCATGAACAACGCGTCCGAGCAGCCTTTCGCCTCAGCCGCGTGTTTTGACATGGTGCAGATCATGTAAAGACCGGCCGCCTTGGCATGAACGGGGATGGTTTCTGGAGAAGGCCGCTTCCACTTGGAAATATCAAGCTTGGCGCCCTTCATCTTGGCATCGCCATAGTAGCTGCCCCATTCCCATGATGCGACGGCCATCCGAACGGGGTTGCGCGAGGAACTGACGCCCATATCCTCGCCCGAACCGCGCCACGCGACGGCGCGCACATACGCATCTGTCAGACCATTGGCCTTCATGACCTCGTATTTCGCGGCTTCGATCTCGTCGACGGTCCACGGAATATCGATATCCAACATCTTGCCCGAAGCGATCAGGCGTTCCGAATGGCGACGGCTTTCGAAGATCTTGCCGTTATAGGCGCGCTCGCCCTCAAATACCGAGGAGGCGTAGTGCATGGCGTGTGTCAGGATGTGAACATTGGCATCCCGCCACGGCAGCAATTTGCCATCCATCCAAATCTTTCCGTCGCGATCATCGTACGCGCCTGCCATGGGTCCCATCCTTTGCGTTTGCCGGTTTTTGGCGACTATTTTCGATTGTTGCGTCTCATATGGCCGGTTCGGACATAATGTTGCGCAAATCTACTCTTTCGCTAGCAATTGATTCTTGGAAAGTCAACAAGGCTGACATAATGTTACGTCGATACCCGGAACGGGGAGGGACCGGACAATGGCAGATCGCAGCCCAGCGGGCGTTGTCATCAGCGGCGAAAGCCTGCTGTTCCTTACGGATGAACAACTGCGTCGCGGGATCGAGGCGATGTTCTTTGCCTATCGAGGGTTCACCGCCGATCCTGATCGCATCTTGCAAGACTACAGCTATGGCCGCGCGCACCACCGCGCGATCCATTTCATCAACCGCAGCCCCGGCACCACCGTCAACAATTTGCTGAGCATTCTGGGGGTGACGAAACAGTCCCTGAACCGGGTGCTGCGCGCGCTGGTCGATGATGGGTTGGTGGAAAGCCGTGTGGGCACTCGCGACAAGCGGGAGCGCCACCTCTTTCTTACGGAAACGGGCCAGACGCTGGAACGCGCGCTGTCCGAGGCGCAGCGCAACCGCATGCGTGCGGCTTTTCGTGCGGCGGGACCGGATGCGGTGTCAGGTTTTCGGACCGTTCTGGAACAGATGATGGATCCGGACATGCGCAAACATTACCAAGACGGCACGGACGGAGCGAAATAATGGATATCGGCGCCCATCTCCTAATCGTTGATGATGACGAGCGTATTCGCGGGCTGTTGCAGAAGTTCCTGATCCGCAATGGCTTCATGACCAGTGTGGCGCGCGATGCTGCCCATGCCCGGCGTTTGCTGGAGGGGTTGGAATTTGACCTGATCGTGCTTGATGTGATGATGCCGGGCGAAGATGGCCTGAGCCTGACGCGCTATTTGCGCGGCAAACTGGTTACTCCGATCCTGCTGCTGACTGCCAAAGGCGAGGCCAGCGAACGGATAGAGGGTCTGGAGGCGGGGGCCGATGACTACCTGCCGAAACCTTTCGAACCGAAGGAACTGCTGTTGCGGATCAACGCGATCTTGCGTCGCGTCCCCCAGCCGTCCGATGCCAAGACCGCGCCGCAGGTCCTGCACCTTGGTCCTGTGCGCTATGATCTTGAGCGTGGCGAGATGTGGCAAGGAAAGGACCCGGTTCGCCTGACCTCGACGGAGGCGGCGTTGATGCGCATCTTTTCAGGTCAGCCCAACCAGCCCGTCAGCCGGGCCAATCTGGTGGAGATGTTGAATCGCGACAAGGGCGCTTCGGCCGAACAGGCGCAGGAGCGCGCGGTCGATGTGCAGATCACGCGGTTGAGGCGCAAGATCGAGACGAACCCGAAACAACCGCGTTATTTGCAGACCGTGCGCGGCGCTGGTTACATGTTGGCGCCAGATTGATGACAACCCTTTTGATCGAAAATCCAGCCGGGCTGAACCACGTTACCCCCGCTGGCCACCCCGAACAGATTGCCCGGCTGCAGGCGGTCACGCTCGCGCTCGCGCCCTTGGAGTTGCTGCACCGGGAAGAGGCGCCGATGGCTGATGAAAGCGATCTGCTGCTTTGCCATCCACAAAGTCACATTGATCGTATCCGCGCCGCGATCCCCGACGCAGAAACGACGACGGCGCTTGATGCGGATACCTATGTCTCGGCCGGTTCTTGGGAGGCTGCGTTGAAAGGTGTCGGTGGATGCCTTCGTGCGGTCGATGCCGTGTTGGGCGAAGAGGTCCAGAATGCCTTTGTCGCGACGCGCCCGCCGGGTCATCATTGTGAAACCGACAGACCGATGGGGTTTTGCCTGTTCGGCAATATCGCCATCGCGGCCAAACACGCGCTGCAACGCCACGGGCTTTCCCGGGTCGCGGTTGTTGATTTCGACGTGCACCACGGAAATGGCACCCAGGACCTACTCTGGAGCGAAGCCAATGCGCTTTTTGTTTCGTCGCACCAGATGCCGCTTTATCCCGGAACCGGGGCGGCGTCCGAGCGGGGCGGGTTCAACAACGTCATGAACCTGCCGCTTGGCCCCGGCACGGACGGTGGCGCGATGCGCAATAACTACACCTCGCGCGTCATCCCCCGCCTGCGTGAATTCGCGCCTGAACTGATCCTGATTTCGGCAGGGTTTGATGCCCACCGTGCCGACCCTTTGGCCAATCTGATGTGGGAGACCGAGGACTTCGTATGGCTCACAAGGGCCTTGTGTGATGTTGCCGACGAGGTCTGCGCCGGGCGCGTAGTCTCGACACTTGAAGGCGGCTATGATCTGGATGCGCTGGCGGAAGCGACAGCCGCACATGTGACAGTCTTGATGGAGCGGGCCGGATGAGTGACGACAAGAACATCGACGCGATGAGCTTTGAAGAAGCGATACGCGAGTTGGAACAAGTGGTGACCGCGCTGGACCGGGGCGATGTGGCGCTTGAGCAATCCATTGCGCTTTATGAACGTGGCGCCGCGCTCAAGTCGCGGTGCGAAGCCAAGCTGAAAGAGGCCGAGGAAAAGGTCGCCCAGATCACGCTTGACGGCAATGGCCAGCCCAGCGGCAGCACGCCGGTCGAAGGACTTTAGGTGTTCCAGACGGCTTTGACGGATGCGCAGGCCCGGATTGCCGGGTTTCTGACCGACACGATGGCGCAACTTGGGTCCGACCGCGTGGCCGAGGGAATGCGCTATGCGACGAACGGCGGCAAGCGTTTGCGCGGGTTTCTGGCGTTGGAAAGTGCGGCCCTGTTTGACGTCGCGCCCGAGCAGGCGATCCATGCGGCGGCCGCGGTGGAATGCCTGCACGCATACAGCCTTGTGCATGACGACCTGCCTTGCATGGATGATGACGACCTGCGCCGTGGCCAACCCACAGTGCATGTGAAGTGGGACGAACCCACCGCAGTGCTGGTCGGTGATGCCCTGCAATGCTTTGCCTTCGAGCTGTTGGCCGCGCCAAGTGCGGGTGATGCAGATCAACGGATCGAACTAGTCCGCAGCCTTGCCCGTGCATCTGGCGCACAAGGCATGGTTCTGGGTCAGGCGCAGGACATCGCCGCCGAGACCGCCGGCGCAATGCTAGACCTTGATCAGATCACGGAATTGCAGGGCAACAAGACGGGGGCGTTGATTGAATGGCCAGCCCATGCCGGTGCCATTCTGGGCCGTGCCGATCCCGCTCCGCTGCGGCACTATGCACGGGCCATCGGACTTGCCTTTCAGATTGCCGACGACATCTTGGACGTTGAAGGCGATGCCGATCTGGCGGGCAAGGCCTTGCGCAAGGACGCCGACGCCGGAAAGGCCACGTTCGTTTCGCTGCTGGGTCTTGATGGTGCCAAAGCACGGGCGCGGACACTGGTGGAAGAGGCAGAGACGGCATTGGCACCGTTCGGCAAGCGCGGTGAAACCTTGAAGGCGCTGGCCCGCTACATTATCGCCCGTGACAGGTAGGCGCGCCCGAGGGAGGGCAGAATGACAAATCGACCCCAAACACCGCTGTTGGACCGGGTAAAGGCGCCTGCTGATCTTAAGGCGCTTTCGGATCACGAATTGCGGCGTCTTGCCGATGAACTGAGAGCCGAGACGATTTCCGCCGTGTCGGAAACCGGTGGCCATCTGGGCGCCGGATTGGGTGTGGTGGAATTGACGGTGGCGATCCACGCCACCTTTGACACGCCGCGCGACAAGTTGATCTGGGACGTCAGCCACCAGTGCTATCCCCACAAGATTCTGACCGGCCGGCGTGATCGCATCCGGACGCTGCGGATGAAGGACGGGCTGAGTGGGTTCACCAAACGCAGCGAAAGCGCCTACGACCCGTTTGGTGCTGCGCATTCCTCGACCAGCATTTCCGCCGCGCTGGGGTTTGCGGTGGCGCGCGATCTGGGCGGTGATTGTGACACCGGCCACGGTGATGCGATTGCCGTAATCGGTGATGGCGCCCTGTCTGCCGGGATGGCCTATGAGGCGATGAATAACGCGGGCCATCTGGGCAAGCGCCTGATCGTCATCCTCAATGATAACGAGATGAGCATCGCCCCGCCAACCGGCGCAATGTCTTCCTACCTGTCGCGCCTTTATGCAGGCGCCCCTTTTCAGGAGTTGAAGGCCGCTGCCAAGGGCGCCGTATCGCTATTGCCCCAACCGTTTCAGGACGGCGCCAAACGGGCCAAAGAGCTGCTGAAGGCGGCCACCGTTGGCGGGACGTTGTTCGAGGAACTGGGGTTTTCCTATGTCGGGCCAATTGATGGCCATGACATGGATCAGTTGCTGGCCGTTCTGCGCACCGTAAAGGTCCGCGCCGACGGCCCCATCCTGATCCACGTCATCACCAAGAAGGGCAAGGGCTATGCCGAGGATAGGCCCGACAAGGGCCATGCCACGGCCAAGTTCGATCTTGTCACCGGCAAGCAAAAGAAATCACCGTCAAACGCGCCGTCATATACCAAGGTTTTCGCCCAGACACTGATCCGCGAGGCGGAGGACGACAGCCACATCACCGCCGTCACGGCTGCAATGCCGGATGGCACCGGATTGAACCTGTTTGCGGAACGCTTTCCCAGCCGTTGTTTTGATGTGGGCATAGCCGAACAACACGCCGTGACATTCAGTGCGGGCATGGCCGCAGGGGGGCTGAAGCCGTTCTGCGCGCTGTATTCGACCTTCCTTCAGCGCGGTTATGATCAGGTGGTGCACGATGTCGCCATCCAGCGACTTCCGGTCCGCTTTGCGATTGATCGCGCGGGTCTGGTGGGCGCCGATGGCGCGACCCATGCAGGCAGTTATGACATCGCGTTTCTGGCCAACCTGCCCGGTTTCGTGGTGATGGCCGCCGCTGACGAAGCAGAACTGGTCCACATGATCCGCACCGCCGTCGAAATCGACGATCGGCCCTCGGCCTTCCGCTTTCCGCGCGGTGAAGGTGTTGGCGTCGAAATGCCCGCACGCGGAAAGGCGTTGGAGATTGGCAAAGGCCGCATGATCGCCGAGGGGAACCGTGTTGCAATCCTGTCATTCGGCACGCGTCTGAAGGAAGTGCTCCAGGCGGCAGAGGCGTTGTCTGCGCGCGGTATCACCCCCACAATCGCCGATGCCCGTTTCGCCAAGCCACTTGATCGCGACCTAATCTTGCAACTTGCCCGTCATCACGAGGCGCTGATTACCATCGAGGAAGGCGCCATCGGCGGTTTTGGCTCTCATGTCGCGCAATTGCTGGCCGAGGAGGGCGTGTTCGACACGGGCCTGAAATACCGGTCGATGGTGTTGCCCGATATTTTCATCGATCAGGCAAGCCCTGAAGATATGTATGCCGTTGCAGCGATGAACGCCGAAGACATCGAAGCGAAAGTGCTGAAGACGCTAGGGGTCGAAGTATTGAGCAAGCGGGCCTAGGGCAGCAGCGGCAAACGGCTGAAACGGGGGCTTCAGGCACCCGATTTCAATTTATCCTCGATCGCCTTCAGCCGCTCCAGCACCTCATCGCGATAAGCATCGGTCGCGGCGTTGCTTTCTTCTGCATGTGCGTCCTGCATCGAATTCACGATCAGGCCCACCAACAGGTTCACCACCGCAAAGGTCGTGACCATGATGAACGGTACAAAGAATACCCAAGCGTAGGCATAAACCTCAAGGACCGGGCGTACGATGCCCATCGACCACGACTCCAACGTCATGATCTGGAACAGCGTATACAACGACGCGCCGATCGACCCGAACCAGTCGGGAAAGCTGGCCCCGAACAGTTTTGTCGCCATGACAGCGCCAATATAGAAGATTATCGACATTAGCAGGAACACACTGCCCATTCCAGGTAGTGCCGTGACGAATCCTTCGACGACCCGGCGCAGACGCGGTGCCACCGATATGACGCGCAGCACCCGCAAAATGCGCATCGCGCGCAGCACTGACAGGCCCTGAGCGCCGGGCACCAGAGCAATGCCGACAATCGCAAAATCGAACAGGTTCCAACCGGAGCGGAAGAAGCGAAAGCTGTGGGCGATCAACTTGAGCGCGATCTCGATCACGAATATCGTAAGGCACGCGTGATCAAGCGTCACAATCAATGGCCCATAGCTGTCCATGATGGCGGGCGATGTTTCCATCCCCAGAATGATCGCGTTGAAGACGATCACCCCAATGATACTGACCCGGACCGTGGGTGTTTCCAGCCAATCGGCCAGACGGTTGCGAAAACTGGTCGTTGCGGTTGCGTCGCTCATGCTGTCCCTCGGGTCATTTACCGTCGATATGGGGAAGGGTCAGGCTGGCGGCAAGTTCCACATGGGGGGACCAGCGGAACTGATCCACGACCTGCACCCAATTCAGGCGATAACCGGCGGCTATTAACAATTTGACATCGCGGGCGAAGGTCACCGGGCTGCACGACACCATCGCGATGCGCGGCGTCTGCGCTCGGGCAAGTTCAACAACCTGCGCCTCGGCCCCGGCGCGCGGCGGGTCGATGACGGCTGCGTCGAAACGCTTCAACTCGTCCGGAAGCAGTGGGCGGCGAAAGAGATCGCGGGTTTCGGTTGTGACCCGCTTGTGCCCGGTGGCAAACCGCGCGCCATGGTCAAGCGCGGCCAACATGGCGGCCTCGCTTTCCACCGCGTGAACAGGCGCGGCAACGGCCAGCGGCAGCGTGAATGTTCCGCAACCGGCAAACAGATCGACAATCGCGTTCGCGCCACGCACGGCTTCGGTCACGGCCGCCAGCAATGCGGCCTCTCCGTCAGGGGTTGCTTGCAGGAAAGCGCCCGGCGGCGGGGTTACGCGTGCCGTGCCAAAGGCTTGCGTCGGCGCGCTTTCGGTGAACACGGTTTCTCCGTCCCAAGTCAGCCGGACCAGTCGATCGCTGAATTGTGGAAGGGTCGTCTGCAAGGCCGTATCCAGCGCCTTGCCGCCAGTGACTGCGCAGTCCACGCCATTCTCGGACAAGGTCAATGCAAACGAAAGGGTTGCCGCGCGGGACCCTCCAATCCGAGTCATCTCTTCCAGCATGGGCAGGGTTGCCATCAGCTTGGGGTGCAGGATGAAACAGTCATGTATCGGCACAATCGTGTCGGATTTCCGCCCATGAAACCCGATCAAAGCACCTTTCTTGGTGCGGGTCCCGGACAGGGTGGCGCGACGGCGGGATCGGGGCGGCGATGTGTAGGTTGGCCGGAATGGGGCGTCCAGCCCCTGTGCGGCCAAGGCGTTGCGCACAACCGCCAGCTTCCAGTCCGCCACAAACGCATCGCTGGCGTGTTGCAGGCCGCACCCCCCGCAGGATCTGTAGTGCGGACAGGGCGGCTTCACGCGGTCGGCAGAGGGCGTGACAATACGTGGGTCAGCCATGCGGCCGTCAATGACGGTGCCTTCGACGATTTCTCCGGGCAGGGTCAGGGGCACGAAGACGGGACCGGGCGCGATGCCATCGCCCAGATGCCCAAGCCGTTCGATTATGATGCGGTGTTCCATCGCGCGGGAGTATCGTGCCGCGCACAGGCCGTCTAGGGCAATGGAATGGCGGCCGTGAACGCATAGCCTTCTGGAGACAGTATCGTTGCTTCGCGCAATCCGTGAGGTTTGTCGGTCGCGGGTTCGATGACCATTGCCGGATCTGCGCTTGCGATTGCGGCATCGGGATTGATACCGAACAGGTAGAACTGTGCCCCGGCGCCGCGCGGCGGCGTTTCGGGCACAAGACCAAGCAACGGGTGGCTGCCGAATGTCGAATCGGAATGCAGTTGGAACAGCGTGTCACCATGGCGGATAATGGCGAAATCGGCGGACAGGCGGTGGGCGGTCAGCCCGAACACCTCGGAGAGGAACGCGGCCAGCCGGCCCACGTCAGCCGTCAGCAGGTTGACACCAAGGCCAGTCAGGCTGCGGCCGAAGGCATCCGGCGAAACCGTCTCGTAATCCATTATTCCGCCGCCTCTGCGATGCCGATGAAACCGCCTGATTGCCGTGCCCAATAACGAGCATAAAGGCCGTCTTGCGCTAGCAGGGCATCATGGGTTCCCTCCTCCGCTATGCGGCCCTCGTCCATCACGATGATGCGGTCCATCGCGGCGATGGTGGACAGGCGGTGGGCAATTGCGATCACGGTCTTGCCCTCCATCACATCGTTCAGTGTGTCCTGAATGGCCGCCTCAACCTCGCTGTCCAACGCGCTTGTCGCCTCGTCCAGAACCAGCACCGGTGCATTTTTCAGAAATGCCCGCGCCAACGCGATGCGCTGCCGCTGCCCGCCGGACAACTTGACGCCGCGCTCTCCAAGGAAAGCGTCATAGCCTGTGCGACCTCTGAAATCCTTGAGATCGCGAATGAAGGTATCGGCCTCGGCCCGCTTGGCCGCTGCGATCATCTCTTCCTCGGGCGCACCCGGTCTACCGTACAAGATGTTGTCGCGGGCCGAGCGGTTGAACATCGCGGTTTCCTGCGTGACCATCGCGATCTGCCGCCTCAGGCTGTCTTGCGTGATATCGCGCAGGTCGGTTCCATCCAGAGTGATGCGGCCCGCCTCAGGCTCGTACAGGCGCAGTAAAAGTGACACGAGGGTCGATTTCCCGGCACCCGATGCGCCCACGATGCCCAGCTTTTCGCCCGGTTCGATCGTCAGGCTAAGGTTTGTCACTCCACCAACGTCACGCCCGTAGGCAAAATCCACGCCCTCGAATGCGAGCCGCCCCTTGGCGCGTTCCAGTTCCAGCGCAGAGGCGCGATCGGTCAAGGTGTGTGGCGGCGTCAGTGTGCGCATACCATCCTCAAGCTCGCCGATGTTGGAATAGATACCCATCAGCGTGAAGCTGACCCAACCGGTCATTTGTGCGATCCGCATTGCAATGGCACCGATGGCGGCAATGTCACCCGGCGTGGCCTGCCCTTGCTGCCACAACAAGACGGCGCCCAGTATCAAGACCACGGGCAGGGCGCCAGCAACCGTCATCAGGGCCAGCCGAAAGCCGGTCGACAGGTTTCCGAACTCTACCGCGCGATCCCGATAAGACCGCATTGCCGTGATCGCGGCCCGGTCCTCATGGGCGGTGTGGCCAAACAGCTTGACGATCTTGATATTGGTAATGGTGTCCACGATCTGGCCGGTCACATTGGCCCGTGCACCTGCGCGCTTGGCGGCCACCTTGCGGATGCGCGGCAAGAACCACGAGATCATCCAGAAATACACCACCAGCCAAACCACCAACGCCAGCGCGATCTGCCAGTCGATCGCCAGCAGCAACAGGACCGAGCCAACCAGCGAAGCCAGCGCGAAAGCAACCGCGTTGATCGTTTCGGACACCACGTTGACCAGCGCGTTGGCTGCTTGGGTCTGCTTTTGCGCGATCCTCCCGGCAAAGTCGTTGTCGAAAAAGGTCACCGCATGCCCCAGCGTCCAGCGATGCAGGCGGCTTTGGATCAGCGGCGCCAGGTTCGGCGGCAAGACGATGCCGTTAAATGCTGCACTGGCCGCAAACATCGCAGGGCGCAGCAGCAGGAAGAACACGACATAACCGAAGACTAGCCACCAGTTATCGGTGAAATAGCTGGCGGGATCGCCCGCTGCGACCACGCTGTCGATGATCAGACCAAGCAACCATGCGCTGACAACCTCCATCGTGCCGGCAACGCCAGAAAAAACCGTGGCTAGCCAGATCATTGGCCAACTGCCGGCAAGGCACCATTTGATGAAGGGCCAGAGCGTCCGGGGAGGTGGGCCACTGGCCGGGGCAAATCCATCGATCAGTCCGGCCAACCAATTCAGGAGGGGGCGAAGGGCGGCCATCACTCGTTTGCCTCCGTGTCCGCGCCAAGGAAGCCGCCGGATTGCCGTGACCAGAACCCAGCGTAAAGCCCACCTTTGGCCAGCAGATCGGCATGTGTGCCATCCTCGGCCACGTTCCCGTCATCCAGCACGACGATCCGGTCCATCTGCGCGATGGTGGACAGACGATGGGCGATAGCAATGACCGTCTTGCCCTGCATCACCCCATAAAGCGTGTCCAGAATTGCGGCTTCCACTTCGCTGTCCAATGCGCTTGTCGCTTCATCCAGTACCAAGATGGGCGCGTCTTTCAGGATGACACGGGCCAGGGCAACCCGTTGCCGCTGCCCGCCCGACAATTTCACGCCGCGTTCGCCGACATGTGCATCATACCCATGACGGCCTTCGGGGTCGCGCAGTTCAAGGATGAAATCATGCGCTTCCGCCTGTTTCGCGGCGGCGATGACCTCGGCCTCGGAGGCATCCGGTTTACCATAAAGGATATTGTCGCGAACCGAGCGGTGCATAAGGGAGCTATCTTGCTGCACCATACCGATCATACTGCGCAGGCTGTCTTGGGTTACCTCGGCGATATCCTGATCATCGATCAGAATGCGGCCCTGTTCGATCTCGTAGAACCGCAGCAGTAACTTCACGAGGCTTGATTTCCCCGCGCCGGATCGACCCACCAGCCCCACCTTTTCCCCGGGCCGGATCGTGAGGTTGATGTCATCCAACCCGCCACTGCCGCGCCCGAAATGATGGCTCAGATGTTCCAAGCGGATTTCACCTTTGCTCAGCTTCAGCGCGGTGGCGCCCGGTTTGTCGACCAGCGTTATGGGTTGGGTGATGGTTTCCATACCTTCCGATACAACCCCGAGGGAACGGAAGAAGGTGCTGACCGCCCACATGATCCACCCGGTCATGGCGTTCAACCGCAGGGTCAGGGCCGTGGCCGCCGCAACCACGCCGACAGATGCCGTGCCCTGCGCCCAAAGCCAGATGGCCCAACCCACGACGGCCACGATCAGCAACCCGTTCAGCGCCGTCAACGCCACATCCATCACCGTGAAGATCCGCATCTCGCGAGCAAAGGTCTGACGGGTGTGTTCGATCGCTTCCTTGGCGTATTTCACCTCGTTGTTATGATGCGCGAACAGCTTGACGGAATGAATGTTGGTGTAGCTATCCACCACGCGGCCCGTCGTCATTGACCGCGCGTCGGAACTGGCCTTTGACGCGGGGCCGACGCGTACCATCGTCCAGCGCAACAGCCAGCCATATAGGACAAACCAGACCAACAGCGGGACCACCAACAGCGGGTCCGCTTCGGTCAGCAAGATCGCCGCGCCGACCAGATAGGCAATCGAAAACGTGATCGCATCGAACACCTGAAACACCGCATCCCCGGCGGCGGGTGGGGTTTGCATGATCCGGTTCGCCAGCCGTCCGGCAAAGTCGTTTTCGAACCAGCCGACGGATTGGCGCAGGACGTGGCGATGCGCGCGCCAACGAATCAGTGTCCCGAAATTCGGCAAGATCGCATTGTTCAGAAGCGCTACATCCAGCCCTTGTATCAGGGGCCGCAAAATCAGGATGAACAACGCCATCAGTATGAATTCAAGGCCATGCGCGTCCATGACCTGTGCAGGGGTGCCGTTCGACAGCAGGTCAACGACGCGCCCCATGTAATAGATGAGGCCGATTTCAACCGTCGCCACCATGACGGACATGATGGCGGTCAACCCAAACAGACGTTTGAATGGCTGCGAATAATCCCACAGGAATGGCCACAGCCTGCGCGGCGGCGTGTCATTTTCAGGGTAGGCCGTATACGGATCGACCAAATTTTCGAAGAACCGAAACATCGGGAATGCCAACGAATTTTGCGGGGTCAAAGTTGAGATATAGTCCTGAAAAGGCGCAAAGGCCATGACAGACCGGCGGATTAAATCGGTTCCACGACACCGCGCAAGGTTCGGAACAGGCGTCCGCCGATCAGCTCAGAAGTTCCGCCTTGGTTGCGGTGAAACCTGACGCGATCCATGCAGCTTCCAACTCTGCCAGTCTTGCACCCAGCCGTGGTCCCGAAAGCTCGGGCATCAGGTCGGCGGCGCGAATGGGAAACACGGCTTCGGCACCTGCCTTGGCCATCTGGAATGATGCTGGGTCTGGCGGTTGTTCGAACTGTGCTGCGCGCAAAAGAAAGATGTCGCGCGCCGTTTCGACCCCGTGATGATACCCCAGTTCGGCGGCGCCCACGTTGCTTTGCATACCGTCGCGCAGGGTGTGCCATTTCCGGGTCTCGGCCTTGCTGAGCCGCAGGGCGGTGTCCACGTCATGGCCACCCAACACGGCCAGCCGCCGCATGGCGTTCGGGGGGGTGCCCGCCTCGAACGTGATCAGCAGGGGCAGGCTATCGGCCACGGCGCCGGGCAAGACACGTGCCAGAATACCGGCTTGGGCCATGGACGCGGTGGCGGGTGCCGGGTCGGGTGCAGACAAAAGCTTTTTCACTTCGGCCCCGATGCGTTCCCGCGACAGACCATCAATGCCGTCGGCAAGTTCCGCGCAGGCGGCCAACCCTTCGGTATCTATGCCGCCCGTCGGGTTCGCATACCACGCGTGGAAACGAAAGAAGCGCAGGATGCGCAGGTAATCCTCGCGGATACGGTCATGCGGATCGCCGATGAACCGCAGCCGCCCGGCCTGAAGGTCCGGCAGACCGCCCACCGGGTCGATCACCACGCCGTCGCTTCGCGCATAAAGTGCGTTCATCGTGAAATCGCGCCGGGCCGCATCGTCCTCTAACTGATCTGTAAACGCGACAACGGCCTTGCGGCCGTCGGTTTCCACGTCCCGGCGAAACGTCGTGATCTCGTGGGGTTTGCCATGTGCAATGACGGTGACGGTCCCGTGGTCTATCCCCGTCGGGACCGCCTTCAGGCCGACGGCATTGGCAAGATCCATCACCCGTTCCGGCACAGCGTCGGTCGCAATGTCGATATCCTCCACTGCGACCTTCAAAAGCGTGTTTCGGACGCAGCCGCCGACAAAAAAAGCGCGATGGCCGGTGTCTTCCAACATCGCGCAAACGGCTCGGGTGCCCGGATGGTGGAGCCACGCGGCCTCCAGCTTCACGGGTTCACCCGATCGGCAAGCGCCTTGAGGATGCGCGCCGTCGCCCCCCAGATGTAATAGGGGCCATAGGGAACGACATAGAACTGCCGCCAGACCCCGCGCCAGCGCCGCCTTTCGATCCGGAAATTACCCGGCTCCATTAGAAACGACAGGGGCACGTGAAAGACCTCAGCCACCTCTCCGGGTTCGGCAACAGGTGCAAAGGGCGCGTGCACCCGGCCAAGGATCGGTGTGATGGTATAGCCGGTCACCGTTTCATGGCTTGGCAGCGTGGCCATCAGACCCACATTGGCCGGGTCCAGCCCGATTTCCTCGTGCGCCTCGCGAAGGGCCGCGGCGGCATGGTCGGCATCTGTCGCATCTACCTTGCCGCCCGGAAAGGCGATCTGACCGGGGTGGTGCTTCAGGTGGCTGGCCCGTTTGGTCAGAATGATCTGCGGACCGCCGTCCGTATCTGCCACCGCGATCAGAACCGCAGCAGCACTCAGCCGTCGCCCTGCAGGCGGCCTAACCTCAGGGCTCAGGTCATAGTCGGACGATGGCCGCGCGGGATGTTCCAGCGCGGCCATGATGTTCGTCAGATCAAGCGGTTTGCCCATTCTGGTCACCCTCATCGTCAATGGCATCAGCACCAAGCGTTGCGGGGTCAAATTCGTAATGCGCGCTGCAGAACTGGCAATCTGCCGTCACGATGCCCGCCTCTGTCGTCATCTCGGCAATATCCTCGGGCGGATAGATCGACAAGCTTTCGCGCACCCGGTCTGCGGAACACGAGCATCCGAACTGCACTGGTTGAGCATCGTACACACGCGGCCCTTCCTCATGGAAGAGACGCACCAGCAGGTCCGTTGGGGCCACACTTGGCCCGATCAGCTCCAACTGTTCGACGGTATCCAGCAGCACGTTCGCACGGGCCCAATTTTCACCTTCATCGTCCCCCAACAGGTCGGTCGCAGCCAAAAGGCCACCATCGCCTGACCCACCGTCGGCCAAATGCGGCGAGGCCTTCGGCATATGCTGCAACATCACGCCGCCAGCCCGCCAGGTTTCCGGGCCCCCCGGCTCCTGACTGCGTCCATAGCTAAGGGAAAACCGCGTCGGCAACTGCTCTGACTGCGCAAAGTAAGCCTCTGCGCAATCGGTAAGGCCCGTGCCGGCGATGGGCGTGATACCCTGATAGGGCGTCATGCCGGGCCCCTGATCGATCATAATGGCAAAGTAGCCCGCGCCGATTTGCGAAAACGGCGCGGCGGCATTGTCAAACGTATCGGCATTATAGCCTGCATAGGCGCGGATCCGGCCATGACCTCCCGGTTCGGAGGGGCCATAATAATCCGTTGCGATCAAATGCAACGGCCCGTCGCCACGCACCTGCAACGACAGCTTCCACCGCAACTTGATCGTTTGACCGATCATTGCGGTCAGCAACGCCATCTCTGCAACCATCGCCTCGACCCCGGTGGGATAGGCATGCTGCGCCAGAATCTTGTCCAGCGTGCCGTCCAGCCGCGCCACCCGCCCGCGGATGTCGGATCGGTCCAATTGAAACGGCAGGACCGTATCGTCCCAAGCGATTTTCGACGTAAGCATCTTGAATATCCTTTCGCGCCATCACCAGGCACGTTTGCCGTCATTGTTTGAGCTCGGTTCCCATATAGGGCAAGCGCAGGCAATCCCAAACGGCCCCTGTCTTGCCCGACCTGACGATATGGGAAAGGATGGGTCCAAAGAAGAGAGCAGTTGGCAAATGAATATCCTTTTCGTCCACCAGAACTTTCCCGGACAATACCGCGAGCAACTGGATTGGCTTGTCCAGCAGGGCGAGCATCGGATCGTTTTCCTGACGCAGCGCCGGAATGTGCCAAAGACGGTTGGCGTCGACGTGGTTACTTACCAAACCCATCACCGACCCGTGGACACCTCCTATGCCCTCAGCAAATACTGGGAGGAGTGTTGCGGTGCGGGCTTTGCGGTCGCGCTGGCGTGTCAGCGGCTGGCGCAACGTGGGTTTGTGCCCGATATCGTCATTGGCCATGTCGGGTGGGGCGAACTGACGTTTCTCAAACAGGTCTGGCCCGATGTGCCGATCATCGGGTTTTTCGAATATTACTTTCTTGCGCAGGGGGGGTCTGTCGGGTTCGATCCCGAGTTTCCGGCGTCCGAACACGCGCCGTTCACCATGCATGCCCGCAATGCCGTGAACTTTGCCAATATTCAGACGGTCGATCTGGGCCATTCGCCGACCCGGTGGCAGCGCGAAACCTTTCCCGAAAACTTTCATTCCAAGATTTACGTTTGCCACGATGGCATTCGTACCGACAAGCTGCACGCCGATCCGACGGCGGCGGTGACGCTGGGCCGGCTGGGGCGCCCGGTTACCCGCGAGGACGAGATTTTCACTTATATGGCCCGCAATATGGAACCAACGCGTGGCTTTCACATCTTCATGCGCTCACTGCCTCATATCCTTGAAGCCCGCCCAAAGGCGCGCGCGCTCATCATCGGTGGCAATGCGGTGTCCTACGGCAGGAAAAGCGACGCCGAAGGCGGCTACCGCGCTCAGCTTGAGCGTGAGGTCGGTGATCGGGTTGACTGGTCGCGCGTTCATTTTCTGGGGCGCGTACCCTATGCCGACTATCAGAAGATCATTCAGGTCAGCCGATGCCATATCTACCTGACAGTTCCCTTTGTGCTGTCGTGGTCGTTGCTGGAAAGCATGTCCATGGGTGCAACCATTGTTGCGTCGGACACCGCCCCGGTGCGCGAGGTTATCCGCCATGCAGAGAACGGATTGCTGGTTGATTTCTTTGACCCCAAGGCCCTTGCCGCACAGGTGACCGATGTTCTGGAACGCCCCGACGCCTTTGCGCACCTTGGCCCTGCCGCACGCAAAGACATGGTGGCCAACTACGATTTCAAAACCAGATGCCTGCCCGTGCATCTTGCCAGAATCAATAGCCTGGTCCCCCGCGACAAGGCCATCCGCCTGCCGAATTGAGTGCCGCCGCGCCTGCACGGCAGATGCCCTGAAACCGGCATCAATGTCGGTCTACGGCCCCTGATGCACCATTTGTTTATGAAGTCGCCTTAGTCACAGTGGCATGTTCTGATCAAGGTCAATGCCGTTTTGGGAAAGGATCTGCATGTGCGGTGTCTTGTCTTGGGTGCAACAGGCCGGATCGGGCGAATGCTTCAATGGGCCTGGGCTGATGACGATGGCCTGCAACTGACATGGGCGGGACGGTCGGCAACGTTGTTGCCCGACGGTACTGTCATAGACTTGCCGCAGGATACAGCGGCGCTTGAGCGGCTGTCCCAAGGCCATGATGTGATCTTGTCACTTGTGCGTGCCAAGCTGGCTTCCGAAGCGCAGGAGGCGGGGCTTGCGAAGCAGGTGTGCAACCTGGCTGCCCGTAACAAGCAGCCCCTGTTCCTGTGTTCCAGCGCGGCTGTCTATGGCGACGCCCCCGGCCCCTATGCCGAAGATGATACGCCTCACCCCGTCACGCCCTATGGGCGCGCCAAGCGGTTGATGGAACACGCGGCCGCCGCCAGTGCCGCCAACGTGACGTGCATGCGGATCGGCAATGTTGCCGGTGCCGATGCGCTGCTGGGCCCGCATCGCCCCGGTGCCACGACGCCGATCATGCTGGACAGGTTCCTTGATGGCAGCACCCCCCGGCGAAGCTATATCGGCCCCCTCACGCTGGCGCGGGTCTTGGCCGATCTCATGCGGATGGCCGTTGCAGGCACCGCGTTGCCGCCAACGCTGAATGTTGCCGGCGGGGGCGCGGTGCAGATGTCGGATGTTTTGGCCGCGGCAGACATGACGTGGGTAGCCCAGCCCGCACCCGCAACGGCCTTGCCCGCGCTGACACTCGACACGCGGCGACTGGCATGCCTCGTGGACCTGCCCAATGATGCCGGGACAAGCGCCTGCGTAGTCCACGAATGGCGGACCTATTGCAGGGCGGCTCGGTCATGACGCCACAAAAGCGACTGTTCGATCTTTTCTTCGCACTGCTGCTGTGTGTGCCGCTTGTCCCTTTTATGCTGTTGATCGCCGGTTGGTTGCTTGTGAAACAGGGCCGCCCGGTTTTCTACCTTTCCGCGCGGATGGCGACGGCCGACCGCGCCTTTCGGCTTGTCAAGTTTCGCACGATGAACACGAACCACGAGGATCGGGGAGTCACGGCTGGCCACAAGGCCGCCCGCATCACTGAGGTGGGGCGCTTCTTGCGGCGCTACCGGCTGGATGAACTGCCCCAACTTTGGAACGTTCTGCGCGGTGATCTCAGCTTTGTCGGTCCGCGCCCGCCGTTGCCGGAATATGTGCAGCGATTTCCGGGCTTCTATGGTCGTGTCTTGCAAAGCCGACCGGGCATTACCGGATTGGCTACCCTTGTGATCCACCGTGCCGAAGGTAGACGGCTGGCCCAAACCACCGACCCGATCGCCGCCGATGCCCTTTACGCCCGCGTTTTCGTACCGCGCAAAGCCCGGCTGGACCTGATCTATCAACAAAATGCCTCGGTCCTTCTTGACTGCGTGCTGCTCTGGCGGACGGTTGTTGCTCTGCTGCGACGTTGACGACCGGGTTTGACGTTATCACGGTTCCATGAGACCACGGTGTGGAGCAGGACGAGGCGGCATCCATGAAATCAACCATCCTACTGACCGGCGGCGCGGGTTACATCGGCTCTCATGCATATCTGGCGTTGGTTGATGCGGGCTACCATGTCCTGATCCTTGATAACTTCTGCAATTCGCGGCCCGATGTGATCGACCGTTTGGGTCGGATTACTGGCAAGCCGGTGGACCATATCGAAGGCGATATACGTGACGCCGGGTTCCTTTCTCGTGTGTTTGCCGATCATCGGATCGACGCCGTGGTGCACTTTGCGGCCCTGAAATCAGTCGGTGAAAGCGTCGTGAAGCCGCTTGAATACTTTGATGTAAACGTGGGCGGACTGGTCACGTTGCTGGGGGTGATGAACGCGGCCGGGTGCAAGCGGATGGTGTTTTCATCCTCGGCCACGGTCTACGGGATCCCCGATAAAACGCCGACGCCCGAAACAGCGGAACGCCGCGCCATGAACCCCTATGGTCAGACCAAGATCGACGGGGAGGAAATGCTGGAGTGGCTGCAAGCGTCCGATCCGTCGTGGGCGGTCGGGATCTTGCGCTATTTCAACCCGGCCGGCGCGCACGCATCGGGCCTGATCGGGGAAGACCCGCGTGGCACCCCGAACAATCTGATGCCCTACATCGCCGAAGTGGCCATTGGTCAACGCCCCGAAATTGCGGTTTTCGGACAGGACTACGGCACTGTCGATGGCACGGGCGTGCGGGATTACATCCACGTTGATGACCTTGGCCATGGGCATGTCCTTTCCCTTGCCAAGCTTCTGGAAACTGGGCAGGGCCACCTGGCTAACCTTGGCACCGGGCGGGGCTATTCCGTGTTGGAGGTCATTGCGGCCTATGCACGCGCGGCCGGCTGCGAGCTGCCCCATCGGATCGTTGACCGCAGACCCGGAGATGTGCCGGTCTATTGTGCCCGCACGGATGTCGCCGCCGATCTGCTTGGGTTCAAGGCCCGCCATACGCTGGATGACATGTGCGAGAGCAGCTGGCACTGGACGCAGTCCAGCCTTTCGGATGGGGCCTAGACGGCCAGTTCGGCGCGCGGGTCTGTGCCTGCGTCCCTTTCTGCCCAATTCATTGCGACCTGGCGCGCCGCCTGATCATCGCTGTCAAAGATGGCGCGCGTCAGCGCACTCAAGGCGGCGGCAACTTCCATCTGCGACGGCGCTGCTTCCTTACAGATGAACAGCATCGGGTGTGCTGCGGTTCGCGCGCCGCCAAAGCTTGGCGACTCCTCGTGCAGCTTTTCGCCCGGGCGCAATCCGGTGAATACGACACCGATCTGGTTCGGCGCCGATGGGCTGTCACAGGTCAACGTATACCCCATTTGTTTCAACATCTGATCCGCCAGATCCAGAATGCGGATCGGTGTGCCCATATCCAGCGACAGGATATCGCCTCCCTGTGCCACTGCGCCCGCCCGCAACACCAGCGACACCGCCTCGGCGACAGTCATGAAGTACCGTGTGGCATCGGGGTGCGTGACCTCCAGCGGGCCACCGCGGGCCATCTGCTCGTGAAACAGGGGCAAAACCGACCCTGAGGATCCCAGAACATTCCCGAACCGGACGGCCGCAAAGATGGTGCCCCCGCTGCGGCTTGCCAGATCTTGCACCACGATTTCGGCCAGACGTTTCGAAGCCCCCATGACCCCTTCGGGGCGCACGGCCTTGTCAGATGAGATCAAGATGAACCGGCCGACTCCTTCCGCCTGTGCCGCCTTGGCCAGAACATGGGTGCCAAGCACATTGTTCCGCAGCCCGATTGCAGGATTTACCTCTACCATGGCGACATGTTTGTAGGCGGCCGCGTGCAAGACGATATCGGGACGCCACTTTTGCAGCACGCGCCGGACATGATGTGCGTCGGTGACGTTGCCAAGGATGGGAGTCACTATTGGCCCGTTGACGCCAAGCGTCGCGCGCAGTTTCCGGTCCAGCGTAAACAGCACGAATTCGTTCAGTTCGAACAAGATCAGCCGCTCGGGGGCGCATAGCAGGATCTGCCGCGATAGTTCCGCGCCGATGCTGCCGCCGGCGCCCGTGATCAGAACGGTCTTTCCCGCATAGATGTCGCGAGATTCGCCCAACTCGCCGGGGCATTCAGGTCGCCCCAAAAGCATGCCGGTTCCATCGGTTCCATCATCCGCAGCCCGCCCCGCCGTTTTCTTTGAACGATCGCTCATATCCGCCGACTCCGTCTGTGCTGAAGGCTCATGACGACGCATACCTAGCTGCTCAGGTTGAACGCGCCGTTAATGCGTCGTCATCGCGGTCCCATCCGTTGGCTGATAACGTCGCGCGGCTGCATGGCTTTGCGTTTGCCACCTGCGCGGGCTATGGCAGATGCGCAGGGTATTCTTTGGCAAAGGTTTGGCATCCCATGGCACAGCGTACGGCATTGGTGACAGGCTCATCGGGGTTCATCGGATATCACCTGTGCGGACGTCTGCTGGCGGATGGCTGGCGCGTTATCGGGCTGGATGCCATGACCGACTATTATGACGTGACACTCAAGGAGCGGCGGCAATCCATGCTGCTACAATCCGCCGGTTTCTCGATCGTGAATGATCGGGTGGAAACGCCCGGTACCCTCAATGACCTTTTTGCTGAATACCGCCCGGATGCAGTGGTTCATCTGGCGGCTCAGGCTGGGGTGCGGTATTCCATCGATAATCCGGAAAGCTACGTCGAGGCGAACCTGATCGGCACATTCCGCCTTCTGGAGGCTGCGCGGGCATTTCCCCCTGCACATATGCTCTTGGCGTCTACCTCGTCAGTATACGGTGCCAACACCCAGATGCCCTTCGCCGAAACGATGCCTGCCGATACGCCGATGTCTTTTTATGCCGCAACCAAGAAGGCGAACGAGGCGATGGCGCATTCCTACGCCCATCTCTATGCGCTGCCGACGACGATGTTCCGCTTCTTCACAGTCTATGGCCCGTGGGGCCGCCCGGACATGGCCTTGTTCAAATTCACCAAGGCCATCTTGGAGGGGAGACCCATCGATGTTTACAACCATGGCAACATGTCGCGCGATTTCACCTATGTCGGCGACATTGTAGAGGGGATCGCCCGTCTGATCGACACGCCACCCTTGCGCCCTGCCGCACCCGAAGAAATTGCGCCCGGTGATAGCCTGTCGCCCGTGGCGCCGTTCCGCGTGGTCAATATCGGCAATGCCGCGCCCGTGCAGCTGATGGACTACATCGCCGCGACCGAGGCGGCGCTGGGGCTTGTGGCTGAAAAGAACTTTGTGGATATGCAGGCTGGGGACGTGCCCGCGACATGGGCTGACACGCGCCTGCTGGAAAGCCTGACGGGGTATCAGCCTCAGACATCCGTGCCCGACGGTGTCGCGCGGTTCGTGGCATGGTATCGCTCATATTATGATGTCTGAGCCTCGC
>Ga0075467_10000153_pt1 | contig 49552 bp, 47 predicted proteins | sample DEB08_DNA_9_FD_75067 | JGI IMG/M metagenome (GOLD analysis project Ga0075467, IMG submission 75067) | Aqueous microbial communities from the Delaware River and Bay under freshwater to marine salinity gradient to study organic matter... | ecosystem: Environmental > Aquatic > Marine > Coastal ... | reverse complement strand
CGCTCGCGGTCCGTTTCGCCGCAGCCTTCTGGCCCGGGCCATTGACGCTCGTCGTGCCGAAAACCAAAGATTGTCCGGTCGCCGCGGCGGTTACCGCCGGTCTCGACACGATCGCTGTGCGGGTGCCGGCGCACCCGGTGATGCGCGAGCTGCTGGATGCCTCCGGCCTGTTCCTGGCCGCGCCTTCCGCCAATCGCAGCGGCGCGATCAGCCCGACCACGGCGGACCATGTCGCGCGCAGCCTGGGGCCGATGGCGCCGATGATCCTCGACGGCGGCCCGTGCGAACGGGGGATTGAATCAACCATCGTCGCGGTCGACGGCAGTAATTACCGGATCCTGCGACCGGGACCGGTGACACCGGCGCAGCTGGAAGCGATTGCCGGCAAACCGGCGGACAGCAGGGTCAGCGGGACCATCGAGGCTCCCGGTCAATTGCTGTCGCATTATGCGCCGACAAAGCCGGTTCGCCTGGATGCACGAACCGCCGGGGCCGATGAATATCATATCGGCTTTGGACCCGTGGCGGGGGACATGAACCTGTCGGCCGGATCCGATCTCGCCGAAGCGGCCAGCCGCCTGTTTGCCGCGCTTCACCAGGCCGAGGCGAGCGAGAAACCGAAAATTGCCGTTGCCCCGATTGCCGACAGCGAGATCGGGCTTGCCCTGAACGACCGTCTGCGCCGCGCGGCCTCACCAAAATGAACGTCCGGCAGAGGCGCCGGCCGGCCTGGCTTCGCTGCATTCACGCGGCCTCCGTCCGGTTTCTGGTCGGCAAGGCGGGCGGGAACTGACACTTTAATAGCACATTCAAGCGGACGGGTTTAACAATCCGGTCCATTTTGGTTTCATTTCGCAATTTTCTATTGGTCAAGGCCCGACAGAGACTTTAGACGAACGCATTAGGGGTGGTGATGCGCGATATGACGCTTGGCAGAACGATAATATCGATTTTGGGCGGCCTGGTCTTTATGACCGGATGCAGCATTGGCGAACCGGAAGCAAAACCCAGCGCAACCGACCCGATCCCGGCATTTGTGGCCAAGGTCCAGCCAGCCAGCGACAGCGAAACCCTCAATGCCGCCGGCACCGTCCGCTTGCGCCGGGAAACATCGCTGGGCTTTACCACCGGCGGCAAAGTCGCATCGGTCCGTTTTGAAGAAGGCGACCGGGTCAAGCGCGGTGCAATCCTCGCGGCTCTCGACAGCAGTATGGTTGCAGCCGACCTGAGCGCCGCCCGCGCGGAACGGGATCGCGCCGAGGCCGAATATGACCGGAACGCGAAATTGTTCAAGGACGGCTGGGTCACCAAATCCCGGCTCGAACAGTCGGAAGCGGCGGCGCGCGCCGCCCGGGCTCGGATCGAGGCTACCGAATTTGCCAGCCGCACCGCCTATATCCGCGCTCCCAGCAACGGGATCATCCTGTCGCGCAATATTGACGCGGGGCAGATCGTGCCGGCGGGCATGACCGCGTTGGTGCTGGGCGAAATTGACAAGGGCTTCGTGCTGCGGGTGCCCATGACCGACAGCGATGCCGCCCGCCTGAGCGTCGGCATGCCCGCCAAGGTCCGGCTGTCCGCCGCTTCGGAAACGGTGCTCGATGCGGTCGTGGCCGAAAAGGACGGGCGGGCGGACGAGCGGACCGGGACGTTCGAGGTGAGTTTCTCGCTACCGGCCAGCGACCGTCTGCGGTCGGGTCAACTGGGCATGGTCGAAGTCCAGGTGCCGCGCCAGACGTCTGCGACCTTCGCTATCCCGGCCAATGCGATATTCGGTATCCGTACCGATGAAGGGCTGGTGTTTGTGGTGGATGACAAAAATCGGGTCAAGCAGCGCAATGTCCAGATTGGCAAATTGACCGACAAGAATCTCGAAATCCTGGCTGGACTGGCGGAAGGCGAAGTCATCGTGACGCGCGGGGTCGAGAAGCTGAGGGACGGGGACAGGATAAAGCCGATCAGGACAGCGCAATGATTGCGTTGGTAAATCAGGAGGGTCATCGGGCCTGACATGCTTGCCCGGTTCGTCATTTCCCGCTGGCAACTCAGCCTTGTCCTTTTCGTCCTTCTGGTCGTGCTGGGCATCTCGGCACTCAACAATATCCCCCGGGCGGTTGACGCCCATTTTCCGATTCCCGCTGTCAAAATCATCGCGGTTGAACCCGGGGCCGATGCGCAGGAAATGGAAGAAACGGTTGCCAAGCCGATTGAGGAAGTCGTCCAGGCCCTGGACGATATCATGGAAGTGCGATCGACCAGCACCGACGGCGGAACAGTCATCTCGGTTGAATTCAGCGAATGGTCCGGAGATGTCGACGGCTATTTCGACGATGTCGTGCGTGAAGTGTCCGCGATCCGCGACCGGCTCCCCGCCGGGCTGCAGAAACTGGAATATCGCAAGATCCGGACGACCGAGGCCGCCGTCATGCAGGTGGCTCTGGTCAGTGAAACCGCTTCCTGGCGGCGGATGGAAAAATATGCGGACGATCTGGTGGATGTCTTCACGCGCAATCCCGGTGTCCGGGAATCCCGGATTTTCGGGCTGCCGCGCCCCGAGGTCAGCGTGCAGGTCAGACCGGAACGGCTTTCCGAGCTGCGGGTTCCGGCCAGCGCGATTGCCGATGCCGTCCGTCAGGGAGGCACTGATCTGCCTGGTGGCGCCGTGCAGAGTGGCGAGCGAAGGCTGAACGTCGAAGCCGGCGGCGCATTCCGGAATCTGGAGGCGATAAGGGGATTGCCGCTGCGGGCGTCGGACGGGTCGCTGCTGACCGTGGGCGATGTCGCCGAGGTCGACTGGGGCGCCGAGGAGCAGATCTACCGGACCCGGCACAATGGCCAGAGGGCCGTGTTTCTGACGGTCACGCAAAAGGATGGCGTTGATGTCACCCGGCTCAAGAAGGAACTCGATGTCGAACTGGAACGGCAGCAGTCGATTCTGCCACCCGACATCAAGCTGGTCATGCAGTTCGACCAGAGTCGCGATGTAAAGCGGCGGTTGAGCGAACTGACCCGCGATTTCACGATCGCCATTGCCCTGGTGATCTTCACCTTGCTGCCGCTTGGCTTGCGATCCTCGGCGATCGTCATGATCTCGATACCGCTATCCCTCGCCTCTGGCCTGCTGGTCCTTTACACGATGGGCTACAATCTCAGCCAGCTTTCCATCGCAGGATTCATTGTCTCTCTCGGATTGCTGGTGGACGATAGCATCGTCGTGACCGAAAATATCGCGCGGCATTTGCGCATGGGCAAGACCCGAACCCAGGCCGCTATCGATGGCAGTCTGGAAATCCGCGCAGCCGTTATCGGCTCTACCGCGGTTCTCGTTCTGGCCTTTGTGCCGCTGCTGTTCTTGCCTGGCGGGGCCGGCTCCTATACCAAATCCTTCTTTATCGCCATTATCGCGACCGTGATCGCCTCGCTGGTGATTTCCCTGTCGCTCATTCCGTTTCTGGCCAGCCGCCTGCTGCGGCGGGACGAAGATCCGGAAGGCAATCGTGCGCTGCGCTGGATCAACGACAAGATTCAGCGGCTTTACCGACCATTTCTGCACATCGCTCTGGGCGCTCCGGTCAAGACAGTCGTGCTGGCGATGGCTCTGTGCCTGTCGGCCTTTGCACTTGTTCCGATATTGGGCTTTTCGCTTTTTCCTTTTGCCGACGCTCCCTATTTCCGGGTTTCGGTCGAAGCGGAGCAGGGTAGCAGTCTTGACCGCACCGACCGGATTGTTGGCGAGGTGACGAAAATACTGGAAACCGAACCCAGCATCAAGGTGCGGGCGGAGAATATCGGCAACGGCAACCCGCAGGTCTTCTACAATGTTGGCCCAAGAGCCGAGCGTATCAACTATGGCGAAGTGCTGGCCGTGCTGGACGAATGGGACACGCGTGAAGGCCCGAAGATGATCGACCGGTTGCGCAAGCAGCTTGACCAGATCGCCGGCGCCCGCGTGAAGATCGAGCTTTTCCAGAACGGGACTCCGGTGGAAGCGCCGATCGTCATCCGGGTGGCAGGGCCGGAGCTGGACAAGCTCAAGCAACTGTCCGGCACGATTGCCGATGTGTTGCGCAAGACCCCCGGCGCGCGCGATGTTGTCAATCCGGTGGAGACCGACAAGATCGATCTGGACATTGGCCTGAATGAAAAGAAGGCGGCGCTGCTCAACATCCCGTCCGGCGCGCCGCGACGTGCTATCCGGCTGGCGATCAGCGGCGAACGGGCAGCGTCCTTCCGCGACCAGGAAGGCGATGACTATCCGGTGACCGTCCGTTTCCCGTTCGAGGGGAGCCTGCCGATGTCGGTGCTAGACAAGATCTATGTCGCGACGCGCACCGGCGATCCCGTGCCCTTGTCGCAGATAACCGATCCCAGGCTCACCAATGTCACTCCGCAAATCCAGCGCTACCAGTTGCAGCGGACGGTATTGGTGACGGCCCAGGTCGAATTTGGCGAAATTCCCTCGACCGTCAACAACCGCGCCGTCGAGCAGCTGCAGAAGATCAAGTTTCCCGAAGGCTATGAATGGTCGGTCGGCGGCGAGGCAGAGAAAATCGGCCAGACCTTTGGCGATTTCGGACCCCTGGTCATTACCGCGCTGATGCTGATTCTTGCGGTTCTGGTGGCCGAGTTCCGGCGTTTCCGGGAAACGATCGTGGTCGCCGGGGTAATTCCCCTGGGCACTTTTGGCGGCATCCTGGCCCTGTTCGTCACCGGCAATTCGCTCAGCGTCATGGCGATTATCGGCTTTATCGCGCTGATCGGTATCGAGATCAAGAATTCGATCCTGCTGGTCGACTTCACGACGCAACTGCGCGCCCAGGGCATGGGTCTGAGCGAAGCGATCGAGAAGGCGGGCGAAGTCCGTTTCCTGCCGGTATTGCTCACCTCGATCACGGCGATCGGCGGCCTGACCCCGCTCGCCTTCTGGGGCGGTGCGCTCTATGCCCCGCTGGCCGCGATCATCATCGGCGGCCTGATCAGCTCGACCCTCTTGTCTCGCGTGGTAACACCCGCCATGTATCTTCTCGTCGCCAGGCGCGATGAAGCGAACGGAAATGCAACCAGCGGGGGCGATGCCGCCGCCGCATAAAGGAGTGTCTATGGCAAATCAGGAAGCCATTTTTGCCGGTGGCTGTTTTTGGTGTACCGAGGCGGTGTTCAACGATATCGCCGGGGTCCATGCGGTCGAGAGCGGCTATATCGGCGGTGCAAAGCCGGACCCGACCTATCGCGAGGTCTGTTCGGGCACGACCGGCCATGCCGAGGCGATCAAGATCGGGTTTGACGATTCGGTGGTCAGCTATTCCGACCTGCTCGACATTTTCTTCGCGACCCATGATCCGACCCAGCTCAATCGCCAGGGCAATGATATCGGCACCCAGTATCGATCGGCGATTTTCCCGCTGGATGAGGAACAGCGCGCCGCAGCGCAAGCGGCAATCCTGCGCGCCGGAAAGGGCCGTGCGGAACCGATTGTGACCACCATCGAAGGACCGGCGCCCTGGTATGTCGCGGAAGATTATCATCAGCAATATTGGGCTGACGAGGGCCGCAGCAATCCTTATTGTGTCGCCACCATTCCCCCCAAGCTGCAAAAGCTGCGCACCAGCTTTGCGGACAAGTTGAAGGATTGAAACAGACCCATGAAACCAATCAAGAAAGCCGTATTTCCGGTGGCTGGCATGGGAACCCGCTTCCTGCCGGCGACCAAGGTGATGCCCAAGGAACTTTTCCCGATCGTCGATCGTCCGCTGCTGCAATATGCCGTCGACGAGGCGCTGGAGGCCGGGATCGAGCAGATGATCTTTGTCAATGGCCGCGGCAAGGGGATGATCGAGGACCATTTCGACATGGCCTACGAGCTTGAGCGGACCATGGCAGACCGGTCCAAGGACCGTTCGGTGCTCGACGGCACCCGTTTGCGGCCCGGCGACTGCGTCTTTGTCCGTCAGCAGGAACCGCTCGGACTCGGCCATGCGATCTGGTGCGCGCGCGATATCGTCGGCGACGAGCCCTTTGCAATTTTCCTGCCGGACGAATTCATGGTCGGATCTCCCGGCTGCATGAAGCAGATGGTGAGTGCCTATGACCGGCTGGGCGGCAATATTGTCTGCGCGCTGGAAATCCCGATCGAGGATACGCCATCTTATGGCGTGATTGATCCCGGCTATCGCGACGGGCCGATTACCGAGGTCAAAGGACTGGTCGAGAAGCCGGCGGCCGGCACCGCGCCATCCAATCTGATCCTGCCGGGCCGATACATATTGCAGCCCGAGGTGATGCGGATTCTGGAGACGCAGGAAGCAGGGGCTGGCGGAGAGATCCAGCTGACCGATGCGATGGCGCAGATGATCGGCAAGCAACCGTTTCATGGCATGACCTTTGACGGCAAGCGTTATGATTGCGGGTCCAAGCAAGGCTATGTCGAGGCCAATCTAGCGATGGCGCTGGCCCATCCGGACATCGGCGGCGATATTCGCGCGATGGCCGAGAAGCTGCTCGCCGGGTCATGAACGACTTCGGCAGTCATCCGGACTTCATCCTGCTGGCGGCAAAAGGCATCTGAGGAGCAAATCATGCGCGCAACTTCCTTATTGTCCGTAGCTCTGGTGCCCCTGATCTTGTCCGGCTGCGTCGGCAAGATCGTCACGGCACCGTTCAGGGCTGCCGGGACGGTGGTCGAGACCGCGGTCGATGCCACCACCCAGACGCAGTCCGAAAGGGAAGAGGATCTGGGCCGAAGGGTGCTCGCCGATCGCAAGAAGCAGCGGGACCTCTGCCTGGATGCGGCGCAGAACAAGCAAGAGCGCCGCAACTGCAAGGATGCCTACGAGAGCGACGACTAGCTCAGTCGGATTGGATCAGCAACGGCGGCGCATATTTGCCGTCGACCGCGTCCATCGCGGCCATTTTTGCCATTTCCTCTTCGAATAATTGGACCCGCTTTTTCCAGCGATAATGGGTGGAGGCTGAGAAAATGCCCTTGCCATGTTCCTTGCCGTAGCGGGTCCAGAAGCGGACGGCGGCCTGCGGATCATAGCCGGCATTGGCCATCAGCCATATCGACAGGCGGTCGGCTTCGATTTCCGTGCTCTTGATGCGGCTCGCGCTCTTGCCGAACTGGCCGAAGAAGCCGCGATTGACGTCTTGCGCGTTGAGCCGGTCGCGATGGTTCAGCAGATTATGGGCCAGTTCATGCGCGACAACGGTGGCAAATTCCGCGTCGTCCAGAAAATATTCCGCCATCCGGGAGGTGACGGACACGATTTCACCATTGGCCGAAGCACCGCGATCGGTGCTGACCGCAATCTGGAACCGGCTGGGGCAGGCGAGGCGGGATTGCACCGTCACCTGCCGCTGTTCCCCGCCGCGCAGAATATCGAGCGTTACATCGGTCCGGGTGAGCACAATTTGCAGCTGCTGGTTGGCCGCGGCGACCCGCCGATAGGCAGGAGGTTGTTTCGCGATCGCCGGATCATCGAGCGGCATGTCTTCCACCTTCATCCCGTTGATCGCCAGAAGGTCATCTCCGGGCATCAGGCCTGCTGCCGCGCCCGGACTGCCGGGTGCCACCGCGTTGATCGCCACCGGTCCGTCCAGACCCAGCGCATATCGGGCGACAGCCTGATCGGGATATTGGTCGATGCCGTGCAGCAGCAGCCCGGCCTGGGCTGTCTTGTCGGCGCAAAAAGGGCTGTTGGCCTCGACCAGCCGATAGCCGATCGCATTGATCCGCTGGTCGAGCACTTGCAGCGCTTTCAGCGCCAATATCGTGTCCGGATCGAACCGGGCCACGGGCGCTTCCTGTGCGTGGAGCGGACCGGCAAGGAGCAAAGCCAATAGGGACAGGCAGAATCGAATCATGACAGCCCTCTAGCCCATCATGCCTTGCGGCAGGTTGAACGCGGTCTGCGCCGCGCCATCGACCAGATTTCGCCACGCCAGGATCAGCGCTGCGGCGATCAGCACGACCGCAGCAATCTTGTGGAACAGGGGCTGCGCCTGATCGGCATTGCCCAGATTGCGGGCCCGGGACGCGAGGCTGGCGTAGAAGGTCAGGCCGGTCGTTTCGGTGATCACGGTCAGGCCGGCGAGAATCGCAAATTGCAGCAGCAAATCGCCATCCGGATCAATGAAGGGGGGGATGAAGGCGGTATAGAACAGCAGCGCCTTGGGATTGGACATGTGCACCGCCAGGCCGTTGAGAAACCCTTTCCCGAAACTGGCGCGCTTCGCCGATTGCCGGGCCAGCGCGCGGCTGCTGCCCCCGAACATCCGCAAGCCCATCCATGCGAGATAGACGACACCGATCCAGCGGAGCACCGAATAGGCGGTCGGAACCGCCTGGATCAGGGCGATCAATCCGAAGGCGGTCAGGCCGTACCAGATGAAATTGCCGAAATTCACGCCGACGATCGGGCCGAGCGCCCCGCGCATCCCCCCCGCCGGGCCATGCGGCAGGGCATGGCTGACGGTAACCAGGGTCGCCGGTCCCGGGGTGAGACAGAACATCAGGTCCGTGATCAGAAAGAGCAGGATGGTTTCAAGTGGCATCAAACTTCGGACCTGCAGTTCTGATGAACTTTACAAAGTTTACAGTGTAAGAGAAAAAATGTCTTTCCCCCAGATATTGCGGGAAAGCTTCCCTTGCGGGCACGGAAAATCTCTGCCGGGAAAAAGTCTGTCGCCATGGGTTCGGATCAGCATTTCGTTGGTTGCAGGAGGAACGCTACAGAATCCGGACTGAGTAGGACAGCAAAATGACAGCATTTCCGCTCGCTTGCCCCGGCTAGCGCAAATTGTCCTTCAGATGGTTGACCAGCGCGTCGACCCGGGCCGGGCGCAGGCGGGAAGGTGGCATGACGATATTGAGCGCAATGTCTCCCATGCGCGACCCCGGCAGGACATTGACCAGTTCGCCGGCATCAATGGCCTTGCGGCAGAGGAAGTCTGGCAAATATCCAATGCCGCGTCCAGCGATGAGCGCGGGCAGCATGACATCGCCGTTGTTGCTCTGGAACCGGCATCTGGGACGCACGCTGGTCATCTGGCCATCGGGACCGGTGATTTGCCAGAGTTCGGGGCTGGGCGTGTTGGAATAGACGAAACAATCGTGATCGGCCAGATCGGCGGGCGATTCGGGCTGACCCATCCGCCTGATATAGGCCGGGGCGGCGATGAAATAGCCGTCCACCTTGCGCAGCCGGATCACCCTGAGGCTGCTGTCGGGCAGCGCGGCAATGCGGATCGCGCAATCAAAGCCTTCCTCGATCAGGTCCACCCGTGCGTCATTGAGCTGGAGATCGACGGCAATCTCGGGATAGGCGCACATGAAGTCGGCGATCACTGGCGCAAGATGGGACAGCCCGTAGCTGAGCGGCGCGGCCAGGCGGACCTGTCCCCTGAGCAGGTGGGTGGTGTCGCGGGCGGCCTCCATCGCTGCCTCGCCATCGCGGGCAATTTGCCGGGCATGATCCAGCAGCGACCGGCCGGCGGTGGACAGGGAGATCTTCCGCGAGGTGCGGTGGAACAATACCGTGCCCAGCGACTTTTCCAGCCGGGAGATCGCCTTCGAGATGGTCGGTTTGGAGAGCGCCAGTTCATGGGCGGCGGCGGTAAAGCTGCCGAGCCGCGCCACCGCCGCGAAAATTGCCCAGGCTTCAAAATCGGGTAATGCCATGACCCGATATTAGATAATAATTGGAAACAATCAAATTCTATATTGGCTATTTTGGAAACAGAAAGATTCTCTTATCTGTCTGGCAAGCAGGACGGAAATGGCACCGTCCGAAGAGGAGACAGACGATGATAGAGAAACGCGAGTTCAAGGAGCTGGCCCATGTCGACCACGAATGGCTGCAGGCCCGGCATCATTTTTCCTTTGGCAAATATTGGGACCCCGCCCGCATGGGCTTTGGCCCGATCCGGGTGTGGAATGACGACGAAATCCAGCCAAAGACCGGATTTCCGATGCACGGCCACCGGGATATGGAAATCATCACCTACGTCCGCGAAGGGGCGATTACCCATCGCGACAATATGGGCAATGAAGGCCGCACCGAGGCCGGCGACGTCCAGGTGATGAGCGCCGGCACCGGTGTCATGCACAGCGAATATAATCTCGAGGACGAGCAGACCCGCCTGTTCCAGATCTGGATTGAGCCGCGCGCTGCCGGCGGCACGCCGCACTGGGATGCAAAAGCCTTTCCCAAGGGCGAGCGGGCCAATCAGCTGGAAATTCTGGCCAGCGGCTTTGACGAAGATGTCGAGGCTGGGGCGCTGATGATCCGGGCCGATGCCCGCCTCTATGGCGCAACGCTGACCAGAGGAACAATGATCGAGCACCCCATTGCCGATGGTGCCCATGTCTATCTGGTCGGTTCCGCCGGCCAGGTCCGGGTCAATGGCGAACGGGTCGGTGCCCGGGATTCGCTGGCGATCCGGGACGTGACCGCGTTGCAGATCGAGGCGGTGGACGATGCCGAATTCGTCTTTGTCGAAGCGTGGGAGTCCCGGAACTGACCCCGTCGACCGGCAGGATGCTCGCCTGTCCCCCTTTCGAGCGAGCGTCCCGCCACCCTTTTTCAGATAATCTTTCAAAACAGGAACCCATCTCATGACCGACACCAAAAATATTCTTCGCATCGACGCCAGCGCCCGCAAGGCTGGGTCCTCGTCCCGTGCCCTTACCGATGCGCTGGTCGAGAGGCTTGCGCCGGCCAATATCGTTTCGCGCGACCTTTCGGCCGCGCTGCCCTTTGTGACCGAAAATTGGGTCCACGCCAATTTCACCGACGAAGCCGAGCGGACCGACGAACAGAAAGCCGAACTGGCCCTGTCCGACATGCTGGTGGAGGAAATATTCGCGGCCGATATATTGGTGATCGGCGCGCCGATCTATAATTTCGGCATTCCGGCTGCGCTGAAGGCATGGATTGATATGGTCGCCCGGGCGCGCAAGACCTTTCACTATACCGCCAATGGCGCGGAAGGTCTGTTGAAGGGCAAGAAAGCCTATCTGCTGATGGCGTCGGGCGGTACGGAAATCGGCAGCGATATCGATTTCGCGTCGGGCTATTTGCGCCACGTGCTGGGCTTTATCGGTATCGACGACGTGACCATTGTCGCCGCCGACCAGCAGATGATGAAGGGGGAGGACGCGGTATCGCAGGCGCTGCAGGAGATTGCGGCGGTCTGAGGCTGCCCCGGTTATTGCCAGACCCAGATTCGCTGCACTGTTTCCGCCAGACTTTTGCCGATGCGGGCTGATTGGATTGGATTAGACGGGCACATTGTGCAACGGTTGCTGCCGGGTCGATCCAAGACAAGGGGAAGTTCATGACTATGTTGAAAAGGGCGGTTGCAGCAGGCCTGTGCTGTGCCGCCATTTCGCTGGTATCGCTAGCGCATACTGCGCCCGCACAGGCGCAGCGGCAATGGACGACGCAGCAGGGCGTCAATGGCTATAATGTGACTCAGGCCAATTTCCGCGATGGTGCCTTCCGCCAGACCGGCAACGGTCGCTGGACCGAATTTAACGCCAATGGCAACGCGACCTACAGCTTTACAGAAACCGGGCGCGACGAATGGTCGGTCTATCTCGATGATCCGTCCCGCAACGTGCAGCTGCAAATCGACATCCACCGCAAGTGGGTGACCTATGGCACCAATGGCGGAGCGAAGTCCGATCTCTACCGGATCGTCAGCGCTGTCCGGAATGCCGCGCCGCCGCCGTCTGCGGTGACCGATGGCCGCAATGTCCAGCAGGTATTTTTCGACCGGGGCAGTTTCAAGAAGACCGGGCCGCGCCAATGGACCGAATATGACGCGCAGGGCCGGGCGGCGTTCAATTTTACCGAGACCGGTCGCGACCAATGGTCCGTCTATCTGGATGACCGGTCGCGCAATATCCAGCTTCAGCTCGACCTGTACCGCAAATGGGTCGGCTATGGCCAAAATGGCGGCAGAAAATCCGATCTTTACCGGATCACCTCGTCTTCGCCGCGCCAGATCGCTGCGCCGCCGCCGCGTCCGGTACCCCGTCCAGCGGGCAATAGCCGCAACATCAACGCCGGTCCGATCTGGAACCAGCAGGATGCACAGCGAAAATGCCCGGCCGTGGCGGCGTCGCATGGCGGTGAATGGACCGGCCAGTGGCGGACCACGATTCAGGGCAAGATGTCGGTCTGCGAGATACGCTTCTAGCGCAACAATTCCATTGGTGGCGCTCCGCGCCAGAAAAAAGGCCCCGCCGGTTCAACTCCGGCGGGGCCTTTTTTAATTGGGTCAAAGACCGGGAAGTCTATTCTTCCTTGTCTTCATCCGGCTGGGCGGCTTCGGTATCGCTTTCCTCGACGCCCTCACCCATGGTTTTCGCCATGTGCGAATCGCCGGTTGCCGCTTCGTCACCCTGAGCAAGCTCGGCATCATGCTGTTCCTCGGAGCTGTCCGCAGCAATCAGGCTTTCCTCGACCGGCGCATTGCGGAACACATCCTCGGCTGTCGGCTCTGCTGCGACGGGAGCTGCGGCTTGGGCCACTTCTTCCGCCTTCAGATCGGCCGCCGCCTGCATCGCATCAAGCATTTTCTGCTGCTGCGCCCGCAGTGCCGCATCGCGGCTGGTTGCGGCGATCCGCGCCCGGTTCATGCCCGCGCCTGTACCGGCAGGGATCAAGCGGCCCACGATCACATTTTCCTTGAGACCGATCAGCTGATCCTTCTTGCCCTCCACCGCCGCCTGGGTCAGCACCCGGGTGGTTTCCTGGAAAGAAGCGGCAGAGATGAAGCTGCGCGTCTGCAGGCTCGCCTTGGTGATGCCGAGGAGCACGGGCTTGCCGGCGGCAGGTTCCTGCTTCTTGGTCAGCTTGCCATTATATTCCAGCATTTCTTCCAGATCGACCTGTTCGCCCGGCAGCAGCGTGGTGTCGCCGCCATTGGTGATTTCAACCTTCTGCAGCATCTGACGAACGATCGTCTCGATATGCTTGTCGTTGATCTTCACGCCCTGCAGACGATAGACTTCCTGAATTTCCGAAACGAGATATTCGGCCAGTGCCTCTACCCCCAGAACTTCGAGAATGTCATGCGGATCGGGAGAACCGGAGACCAGATTGTCGCCCTTCTTGACGAAATCGCCTTCCTGGACGTCGATGACCTTCGTCTTCGGCACCAGATATTCGACCGGTTCGCCTTCTTCCGGCACAATCGCGATCTTGCGCTTGGCCTTATAGTCGCGGACGAATTCAATCCGGCCATCGATTTTCGCGATGATCGAATTGTCCTTCGGAATACGCGCTTCGAACAGTTCGGCCACACGGGGCAGACCACCCGTAATGTCTCGGGTTTTCGCCGCTTCGCGCGAAACACGCGCCAGCACGTCACCGGCGGCAACCTTGGCACCGTCCTCGACGGACAGGGTTGCACCGTTGGCGAGCATGTAACGACCGGCTTCTCCGCTATTCTCATCCAGCAGGGTAAGGCGGGGACGCAGGTCTTCCTTGTTGGCACCGCGGCCAGAGGCCCGATATTCCATGATCACGCGCTGCGCGATACCGGTGGCTTCATCGGTCTGTTCGGTCATCGTCTTGCCTTCGATGACGTCCTGGAACTTGATGACGCCCGGTTTCTCGGTGATCATCGGCATGGTGAACGGATCCCATTCGGCGAGACGATCGCCGAGTTTCACCTTCGCGCCATCCTTGATCAGCACGCTGGTACCATAAGGCACCTTGTCGGCAGAACGTTCGCGACCGTCATTGTCGATCACGGCGATGATACCGCTACGCGCCAGCGACAGGAATCGGCCGTTCTTGTCCTCGATGACCGGCATGTCGCGATATTCGACCTTGCCTTCTGCCACCGATTCCAGATTGGACTGCTCGTTGAGCTGCGCCGCGCCGCCGATGTGGAAGGTCCGCATCGTCAGCTGGGTGCCAGGCTCGCCGATCGACTGGGCCGCGATCACGCCAACCGCTTCGCCGATGTTCACCGGTGTACCGCGAGCAAGGTCACGACCGTAGCAGGTGCCGCAGACGCCCATCTTGGATTCGCAGACCAGCGGCGAGCGAATGCGCGCGGACTGGATGCCGAGTTCCTCGATCACGACGATCGCTGCTTCGTCGAGCAAGGTGCCCGACTTGATCACGACGCTGTCGTCGCGGCTGTCGACAATATCTTCGGCCATGGTCCGGCCCAGGATACGTTCGCCCAGCGATGCGATAACCGAACCGCCCTGGACGATGGCTTTCATCTCCAGCGCATTTTCGGTGCCGCAATCTTCCTCGACGATCGTGCAATCCTGCGAGACGTCGACAAGACGACGGGTCAGATAACCCGAGTTCGCGGTTTTCAGCGCCGTATCCGCAAGGCCCTTGCGCGCCCCGTGGGTGGAGTTGAAATATTCGAGAACCGTCAGGCCTTCCTTAAAGTTCGAGATGATCGGTGTTTCGATGATCTCGCCGGAAGGTTTCGCCATCAGGCCGCGCATGCCGCCCAGCTGCTTCATCTGGGCTGGCGAACCACGGGCGCCGGAGTGGCTCATCATGTAGATCGCGTTGATCTCGCGCTCGCGGCCATGTTCGTCCTCCGGCGTTGCCGCCAGCTCGTCCATCATCGCGTTCGCAACCGTGTCACCGCAGCGGGACCAGGCGTCGATCACCTTGTTATATTTTTCCTGCTGCGTGATCAGACCGTCCTGGTACTGTTGCTCATAGTCGGCGACCTGTTCACGGGTTGCAGCGACGGTCGCATCCTTCGAGTCCGGAATGATCATGTCATCCTTGCCGAAGGAAATGCCGGCACGGCAGGCGTGGCGGAAACCAAGACCCATGATCGCGTCGGCGAACAGCACCGTGTCCTTCTGACCGGTGTGACGGTAGACCTGATCGATCACGTCGCCGACTTCCTTCTTGGTCAGCAAGCGGTTGACGATGTCGAACGGCACCAGGTGCGATTTCGGCAGACATTCGGCGATCAGCAGACGGCCCGGCGTGGTGTCGAACCGCTTGAGGATCGGATTGCCCTCTTCATCGGTCTGCGGCACCCGGGTGGTGATCTTGGAGTGCAGGGTTACCGCACCGATTTCCAGCGCCTGATGCACTTCGGCCATGTCGGCCAGCAGCATGCCTTCGCCGGGCTCGCCCTTGCGGTCCATTGTCAGATAATAGATGCCGAGAACCATGTCCTGCGAAGGAACGATGATCGGCTTGCCGTTTGCGGGCGAGAGGATGTTGTTGGTCGACATCATCAGCACGCGCGCTTCGAGCTGGGCTTCCAGCGAAAGCGGCACGTGGACCGCCATCTGGTCACCGTCAAAGTCGGCGTTGAAGGCGGAGCAGACCAGCGGGTGAAGCTGGATCGCCTTGCCCTCGATCAATACCGGTTCAAACGCCTGGATGCCGAGACGGTGAAGCGTGGGCGCGCGGTTCAGCATCACCGGATGCTCGCGGATCACTTCCTCGAGAATATCCCAGACTTCCTTGCGTTCCTTTTCGACCCATTTCTTGGCCTGCTTGAGGGTCATCGAAAGACCCTTGGCGTCGAGACGGGCGTAGATGAACGGCTTGAACAGCTCGAGCGCCATTTTCTTTGGCAGACCGCACTGGTGCAGTTTCAGTTCCGGACCGGTAACGATCACCGAACGACCGGAATAGTCGACGCGCTTGCCGAGCAGATTCTGCCGGAAACGGCCCTGCTTGCCCTTGAGCATGTCGGACAGGGATTTCAGCGGACGCTTGTTGGCCCCGGTGATGGTGCGGCCACGACGGCCGTTGTCGAACAGGGCGTCAACCGATTCCTGCAGCATGCGCTTTTCGTTGCGGACGATGATGTCCGGCGCGCGCAATTCCATCAGGCGTTTCAGACGGTTGTTCCGGTTGATCACGCGGCGATAGAGATCGTTGAGATCGGAGGTCGCGAAACGGCCACCGTCGAGCGGCACCAGCGGGCGCAGCTCGGGCGGGATCACGGGAATGATTTCGAGGATCATCCACTCCGGCTTGTTGCCCGAATCGATGAAGCTTTCGACCACTTTCAGCCGCTTGATGATCTTCTTGGGCTTCAGCGTCGACTTGGTCGTGCGCAGATCTTCCATCAGATCGTCGCGTTCCTGCTTCAGGTCGAGGTCCTGCAGCATGATCTTGACCGCTTCGGCGCCGATGCCGGCGGAGAAGGCGTCCTCGCCATATTCATCCTGCGCGGCCAGCATTTCGTCTTCTGTCAGCAGCTGGAATTTTTCCAGCGCCGTCAGGCCGGGTTCGATGACCACATAGCTTTCGAAATAGAGCACCCGCTCGAGCTGCTTGAGCTGCATGTCGAGCAACAGGCCGATGCGCGACGGCAAAGATTTCAGGAACCAGATATGGGCAACCGGAGCGGCGAGGTCGATATGACCCATGCGCTCGCGGCGGACCTTGGTCACGGTGACTTCCACACCGCATTTTTCGCAGACAATGCCCTTGTATTTCATGCGCTTGTACTTGCCGCACAGGCATTCGTAATCCTTTACCGGACCAAAGATGCGCGCGCAGAACAGGCCATCGCGTTCCGGCTTGAAGGTCCGGTAGTTGATGGTTTCCGGCTTCTTGATTTCGCCGAAGGACCAGCTGCGAATCCGCTCGGGCGAGGCCAGGCCAATCTGGATCTGGTCAAAAGTTTCCGGTTTTGCGATCGGATTTGCAAAATTTGTTACTTGATTCATGTCTTAATTCCTCTTGGGCTTTCGCCCCAAATTTGAAATGCTGCGTGGTGTGAAACTAGCGCTTCACTCCGCCGCTATCGCAATCCCGTCGTCGGCTTCATCATCATCGTCGCCAAAGCTGGAGAGCTGGATGTTGAGGCCGAGCGACCGCATTTCCTTGACCAGAACGTTGAAGCTTTCCGGAACGCCGGCTTCGAACGTATCGTCACCCTTGACGATCGCCTCGTAAACCTTGGTCCGGCCGATCACGTCATCGGACTTGACCGTCAGCATTTCCTGGAGCGTGTAAGCCGCGCCATAGGCCTGCAGGGCCCAGACTTCCATTTCCCCGAAACGCTGTCCGCCGAACTGCGCCTTGCCGCCGAGAGGCTGCTGCGTGACCAGGCTGTAAGGCCCGATCGAACGGGCATGGATCTTGTCGTCGACCAGATGGTGCAGCTTGAGCATGTAGATATAGCCCACGGTCACCTTGCGGTCGAACTTGTCGCCGGTCCGGCCATCGTAAAGATCAACCTGACCGCTGCGATCCAGACCCGCCAGTTCGAGCATGTCGGAAATGTCGCTTTCATGCGCACCGTCGAACACCGGCGTACCCATCGGGACACCGTGGCGAAGATGGCCGACCATTTCGACAATCTCGGCCGTGTCACGGGAATCAATATCTTCGTGATATTGCTCGCCGTAAATGACCTTGAGCCGTTCCTTGACCGCATCCGGTGGTGGTGCGGCTTCCGGATCGGGATTGGCGAGGCGCCATTCTTCCAGCGCTTCGGTAACCTGCTGGCCCAGACCACGTGCGGCCCAGCCCAGATGGGTTTCGAAAATCTGACCGACGTTCATGCGCGAAGGCACACCCAGCGGGTTGAGTACGATGTCAACCGGCGTACCATCCTCGAGAAACGGCATGTCTTCCTGTGGCAGAATGCGCGAGATAACGCCCTTGTTGCCGTGACGGCCAGCCATCTTGTCGCCTGGTTGCAGCTTGCGCTTCACCGCGACAAAGACCTTGACCATCTTCAGCACGCCCGGAGCAAGCTCGTCGCCGCGCTCCAGCTTCTCGCGACGGTCTTCGAACCGTTCGTTGATCAGCTTGATCGCTTCGTCATATTGCTGACGGGTGGCTTCGAAATCGGACTGGACCTGATCGTCCTTGACCGCAATCTTCCACCAGTCGACCTGTTCCAGTTCGGACAGGCTTTCCTCGGTGATCGCTGCGCCTTTCTTCATCGGCTTGGGCGCGGAGGTCGCGGTCTGGCCGATCAGCATGTCTTTCAGCGTGTTGAAGGTTGCGCGGTTGAGGATGGCGCGTTCGTCGTCGCGATCCTTGGTAAAGCGCGCGATTTCCTCGCGTTCGATCGCCAGGGCGCGTTCGTCCTTGTCGATGCCGTGACGGTTGAACACGCGGACCTCGACCACCGTGCCGGCAACGCCGGGCGGCAGACGGAGGGACGTGTCGCGGACATCGGAAGCCTTCTCGCCGAAAATGGCGCGGAGAAGTTTCTCTTCCGGCGTCATCGGCGATTCACCCTTGGGCGTGATCTTGCCGACGAGAATATCGCCCGGTTCGATTTCCGCACCAATATAGACAATGCCCGCTTCGTCGAGGTTGCGCAGGGCTTCCTCGCCGACGTTCGGAATGTCGCGGGTGATGTCTTCGGGGCCGAGCTTAGTGTCGCGGGCCATGACTTCAAATTCTTCGATATGGATCGAGGTGAAGACGTCGTCCTTCACAATCCGCTCGGAGATGAGGATCGAATCCTCGTAGTTGTAGCCATTCCAGGGCATGAAGGCGACGAGGCTGTTCTTGCCCAGTGCCAGTTCACCCATGTCGGTGGACGGACCATCGGCAATCGTGTCGCCCTGCTGGACCATTTCGCCGACCTTCACCAGCGGACGCTGGTTGATGCAGGTGTTCTGGTTGGAGCGCTGGAATTTCTGCAGCGTGTAGATGTCCACACCGGACTTGCCGGCTTCGACCGCACCCGAGGCGCGGATGACGATACGGGTGGCATCCACCTGATCGACGATACCCGAGCGGCGTGCAGCAATAGCAGCACCCGAATCGCGGGCCACGGTTTCTTCCATGCCGGTACCGACAAACGGGGCTTCGGCTTTCACCAAAGGCACGGCCTGACGTTGCATGTTCGATCCCATGAGGGCGCGGTTGGCGTCATCATTTTCCAGGAACGGGATCAGCGAGGCGGCAACCGAGACCAGCTGCTTCGGACTGACGTCCATCAGCGTGATGATGTCGCGCGGGGCCATCAGGAATTCGCCAGCCTGACGCGAGGAAACGATTTCCTCGACGAAGCTGCCGTCTTCGGTCAGCTCGGCATTGGCCTGTGCTACCGTGTGCTTCTGCTCTTCCATGGCGGAGAGATAGACCACATCGTCGGTAACCTTGTTGTCGACGACTTTCCGGTAGGGCGTTTCGATGAAGCCGTACTGGTTGACGCGGCTGAACGAGGCCAGCGAGTTGATCAGGCCGATGTTCGGGCCTTCCGGCGTTTCAATCGGACAGATACGGCCATAATGGGTCGGGTGAACGTCGCGGACTTCAAAACCCGCGCGTTCGCGGGTCAGACCACCGGGGCCCAAGGCCGAAACGCGGCGCTTGTGGGTGACTTCCGAAAGCGGATTGGTCTGGTCCATGAACTGCGAGAGCTGCGAGGAGCCGAAAAATTCGCGGACGGTCGCAACGGCAGGCTTGGCGTTGATCAGGTCGTTCGGCATCACGGTGGATACATCGACGCTGCTCATGCGTTCCTTGACGGCGCGCTCCATGCGCAGCAGGCCGACGCGATACTGGTTTTCCAGCAATTCGCCGACGGAACGGACCCGGCGGTTGCCGAGATTGTCGATATCATCGACTTCGCCCTTGCCGTCCTTCAGGTCGACGAGGGTCTTGACCACGGCGAGAATATCTTCCTTGCGCAGGATGGTATAATCGGCCGGGGCATCCAGCTCGAGACGCATGTTGAGCTTGACGCGGCCAACGGCGCTGAGGTCATAGCGTTCCGGATCGAAGAACAGGCCTTCGAACAGGGCTTCTGCGGTTTCGCGCGTCGGCGGTTCGCCGGGGCGCATGACGCGGTAGATGTCGGACAGGGCGCCGTCACGGTCTTCGGCCTTGTCGGCTTTCAGCGTGTTGCGGATCCAGGGTCCGGTGGTGACATGGTCGATATCCAGCAATTCGAGCGCGTCGATGCCGGCATTGTCGATCTTTTCGAGATTTTCCGCGGTCACTTCGTCGCCGGCCTCGATGTAGATCTCGCCGGTTTTCTCGTTGATCAGGTCAAAGGCGCTGTAGCGGCCGAAAATTTCCTCGGTCGGGATGACGATATTCTTCATGCCGTCGCTTTCCGCCTTCTTGGCGGCGCGCGGAGTGATCTTGGTGCCGGCTTCAAAGACGACTTCGCCGCTCTGGGCGTCGACGATGTCAAAGGTTGGCTTGAGGCCGCGCCATTGCTCGGTGACGAACGGGATGGTCCAGCCGTCCTTGGCGCGCTTGTAGACGATGCGCGCATAGAACAGGTTGAGGATATCTTCTTCAGAATAGCCCTGCTTGACGATCTTGACGATCTGGGCGCTCTTGGTGCGGCCTTCGTCCTCGATCTTGCCCTGGATATCGATCGCGCCCATCGGTTCGCGGATCGTGATCAGGTTGCCTTCGACTTCAAGAATCTCTGCAGGCTGTTTCATGCCGGCCACGCGGATCATTTCGCCGACCTTGAAGTCGGGCTTCTTTTCCTTGACCTCGAGAATGGCGTCACCGAGCGAGCGCAGCAATGCGGTCACCGGCAGCTTGCGCTTCCGGTCGATGCGGACGTTGACGATGTCCTTGGCGTCAAATTCAAAGTCGAGCCAGCTGCCGCGATATGGAATGACGCGGGCGGCGAACAGGAACTTGCCGGAGGAGTGGGTCTTGCCGCGGTCATGGTCAAACAGCACACCGGGCGAACGGTGCATCTGGCTGACGATCACGCGCTCGGTGCCGTTGATGACGAACGTGCCGTTCTTGGTCATCAGGGGCATGTCGCCCATATAGACGTCCTGTTCCTTGATATCGAGAACGGAGCGGGCTTCGGTTTCGGGGTCGACCTCGAACACGATCAGGCGAAGGGTGACCTTCATCGGTGCGGCATAGGTGATGCCCCGCTGACGGCATTCCTCGACATTATATTTGGGATCTTCGAGCTGATAGTTGACGAAGTCCATTTCGGCGGTGCCGGCAAAATCGCGGATCGGGAAAACGCTGCGCAGCGTCTTTTCGAGGCCCGAGACATATCCGATCGAAGGATCCGAGCGCAGAAACTGTTCATATGATTCGCGCTGAACCTCGATGAGATTCGGCATCTCGATCACTTCGTGAATATCACCGAAGATCTTGCGGATGCGTTTCTTGCGGGTCGGGGTCGGAGCCGTCGTCTTGACCGATGCTGCGTGGGTAGCCATAAAGTTTTGCCTTCTCGCCATCGCCGGAAAACCGGCGGAAAATCAATATGTGGAGGCGCTTCAAGACAACAAAAGCCGCATGTCTCCCGCCAGGGGTGACTGCAGCTTTTTGGCGTCCTGAAAACCGTGCAGATTTCATTTCTTCTGGCGCGCCGCGCGACTGCACGCCCTGTCTCGAAATCTGTGGTGAGGAGGCGATATAGGGAGTTGTTGGATTTGGGTCAAGGGGGCGTGGCCAACAATGTGCGGATAAATGGCGCGCGCCTGCGGGGTTGGTTCAGTCGCGCGGCCCGTCTGCCCGGTTCTGCCAGCGGGCCGACCCCCAGATCCGGATCAGCCGGTCGACCCGGTCCCCGAATTCGCCGGTCAGACCGCGCGCGTTGGCGCATCGCTGCTGCTCGACCAGGCAGGCTTCGCCGGTATCGAGCCGCAAGCTGGTGATCTTCGATCCGCTTTCGGCGATGCCGATCTGGGTGGGATGGTCGAGGTCGCCGATGGTCATCAGCACCGGCTTTGCAGCGACATGGGGTTTCCCGCCCTGGAGCAGGGACAGAATGATCGCGCGATAGTCGCTCAGCCCGATCGGCCCGTCGGCGGTGACGCCGGGGCGGTTGGTCACGAGGAAGGTGCCGTTCTGGCGGATATTGATATTATGGCCGTGACCGAGCAAGCCCTGCTCGAACAGGTCTTCGCCATGGTCGCCGGTGATGACGACCACGCTATCATCCCACACGCCGGCGCGCTGCAGCCGGGCGACCAGCTCGCCGAGCTGCCGGTCTGCATAATGGACCGCGTTCCAGTAGGTCCGCTGCAGCGCATCGCGATTGCCGGCGCTGATCTCGGACCGGGGCAGGGGGCTGTCGGTCAATTCAAGCGGCAGGCCATCATGATAATAGGGGAAATGCGGCGACTGGAAATTGAAATAGAGAAATTGCGGCTGGCTCCATTTTGCCGGCTGTGCATATTTTTCATCAAAGGCCTGCAGCAGATGCTTCTCGTCGATCAGGATCGAGCCTTGTGCGCCATTGCCGAAGGCGCGCAGATGTTTCAGCTTGTCGCCGTCGATGAAGATATCGGCATTGTCGCGCATGCCGACGGTTTCGGAAATATCGCCGAAATCTTCCGGCTGGCCCGAAAAGACGGCAATGTCATAGCCGCTGGCCTTGAGCTCGCGGAACAGGGAGGGCGAGCCGCTGGCCGGCTGCAAGGCGCCGCCGAACAGCGACTTGAGCGAGGCGGTGGTAAAGCCGACATGGCTGAAGACGGGGGCAATCATGCTGCCCGTCTTGGCAATCGCCTCAAGATTGGGCGCGGCCGGCCGGCCGTTGATCCGCTTGCCGATCGTATCATAGCGGGCGCTCTCCATGACGATCAGGATCAGGTTGGGGCGCTCCCCGGAGATTGGCGTATTTGGTTGCTGCGACGGCAGGGAAACAAGCTGCAGGTCGCCGCCATAGCCATCCTCGTCGATGCCGTTTGCCGGAATGTCCAGCGCCAGCGGATAGCGGGAGCCGTCGAACGGGTGGCGGTCGGGCATGCTGGAAATCCAGCCATAGCCATCCCGGTCAAAGTCGGTGATCTCATTCGCCGCCTCCGAGAAAAGTCCCCATGCCAGCGTCCGGTTCAGGCCGTTTCGCGCGTCGGTCGAAGCCGCCGGCACGATGAGGGCGAGCAGCAGGGTTGCGAAGAATAGGGCGATCACGAGGCCGCCCTGCGCCGGCCATGGCCTGTGGCCAGCGCGCACCGGGAATTTGCGCGACAGCCAGCGATATATGTAGATATAGCCGGTCAGTCCGAGGACCAGCGCGAAAATGCCGACAAAAATCTCGTTGGAGACGAACAGCATGGCGTCGGTCAGGCTGCCGCCGCCGAGATTGGCCATCAGGGCAAAGCTCATCGTGTCGCTGAAATATTGGCCCAGCCTGAAGGTCAGGGTAAGCAGCAGCAGATAGGCGCCGCCGACGATGGTCGCCAGAAAGAACAGCGGCGGCCAGGATATTCTGCTGCGGAAGATCCGGACGATGGTCCACCAGACCGCGAAAATCAGCATGGCCATGGAACTGAGATAGCCGGCCGCGAAGAGGAGTCGTTCAGTGAGCGTGTCGATTGCCTGCGACTGGCCAAAGCCACCGGTAAACAGGCCGTATTTGCGGTCGGCGAGGGCAAGCTCGAACGCCCCCAGAATGGCGATCAGGGCAAGGATGATGGCGGCAAGGAGCTTTCCCTGCCTGCCGCTATTGGTGAAGAAGTTGCTCATCCGCTTGTGTCTTGGTTCCCGCCGGTCATCCGAGCCGGAGAGTTAACAGAAGCGGGTAAAAGGCAGGTTAAGCAGGACGAACGAGGGGTGGCTCGCTGTCAGACAGGCCCTGTGGCGCCGAAATCGGTCATCAGCACCACCTTGCGGACCATCGCCGGATCATATTCGACCTGGCCATCGAGGATCAGCATCGCCAGGCCATGCACCAGCGACCATGCGTGCAGGGCGGCGGCGGCCCGCTCTTCCTTCGCCATTTCGTCGGGCATCATCGCGGCGATGCCGGCGCGCAGCTGGTGAAAGGCCTCGCCCATCGCGGTCGGATCATCGGTGGTCAGATCGACCAGACCGATGCGATTGTAGATCAGGCGCAGCAGGGCAGGGTTTTCGACCGCCCAGGTGACATAGGTGACCCCGACCTCGGCAAAGCCGTCGTGACCGCCGCCGGCCTGTCTTGCCGCTTGCGCCTGATGCTGGCCCAGCCGGTTGAGGCCTTCCAGCGCCAGCGCATCGAGCAGCGCGTCCTTGTTGGGGAAGTGGCGATAAAGCGCGGTGGCCGAGACGCCGAGGTCGCGGGCGAGGGCGCGCAGACCGAGGTCCGGCTGTTCCTGATTCGCCAGCCGCTCCATCCCCATTTGCAGAGCGGCGGCGCGGAGATCGCCATGATGATAAGGCGCGTTCATTGGAAGAATTGGAAGCATGTTTTGCCTGTCGGCAGACACATGTTGACACTGTTATCATTGATCGGCATGTTAACAGCATAAACATAGCGAGTCGATTTGCCAACAGGAGTATTGCCCGTGATGCTATTTGCTTATGCCGCTGCCCTGCTGGGCCTGGTGGTTGCCATAGCGCATTTCATCATCGGCGACCGGGTCGTGCTGCAGCCGCTGTTCCGGGAACAGAACGGCGGAATATTGGCCGCCAGGCCAATGCGCGACCTGACCTGGGCGATGTTTCAGCTCCACTCGCTGGTCTGGGCCGCGCTCGGCCTCGCGGTTCTGGTCAACCGGTTGCAGGGTGGCGGCGATCTGATCGCCGGTCTGGCAATATTGATATTCACCGTCTCCGGCGTGGCGAACCTGCTGGTTTTGCGCCGTCCCCATCCGGGCGGAATTCTGCTATTGCTCGCGGCTGCCGCATCGGCTGCCGATATAATTGCCAACTAAAGGAAATCGACATGGCCTCTGTAATCGAGAAGACAATCCGTTCCGCCGTGACTCCGGTGATAACCGCCGTGGCCAATTACAACCGCAAGCGGCTGCCCGAACCCAATGGCGGGCATCCGTTTCTCGACGGGCTGCATGCGCCGATGCAGAGCGAGGAAACGGTTTCCGCGATGCAGGTGACGGGCACGATCCCGGACCAGCTCGACGGGCGCTATCTCAGGATCGGGCCCAATCCGCTGAAAAAGCCGCATAGCCCCAGCCATCACTGGTTTGTCGGCGACGGCATGGCGCATGGCATCCGGATTAAGGGCGGCGAGGCGGCCTGGTATCGCAACCGCTGGATCCGCAGCAATGCGGTGAGCGATGCGCTCGGCGAGCCGCGCAAGCCGGGGACGCGCAACCCGCGCTCCGATACCGCCAATACCAATATTGTCGGGATTGACGGCCGGACCTTTGCCATTGTCGAGGCCGGCGGCTTTCCGGTCGAGCTCAACGACGAGCTGGACACGATCAGGCATAATCCGTTTGACGGCACGTTGACCCATGCCTTTTCCGCCCATCCGCATCTCGATCCGAAGACCGGCTACAGCCACGCGATCTGCTATGATGCGGCGACGCAGGACACGGTCTGGCATGTGGTGGTCGATGCCAAAGGCAAGGTCATCCGCGAAGAGCCGATATCGGTGAAGGACGGCCCGTCGATCCATGACTGCGCGATCACCGAAAATTACGTGCTGGTGCTCGACCTGCCGGCGACGCTGTCGATGAAGCGGCTGATAAAGGGCTTTCAATTCCCTTATGACTGGAATCCCGGCCATGGCGCGCGGGTCGGTCTGCTGCCCAAGACCGGCAGCAATGATGATATCTTCTGGTGCGATGTCGACCCTTGTTATGTGTTCCATCCGGCCAATGCCTTCGAGACCGCAGACGGCAAGGTGATTGTCGATGTTGTCGTGCACGAGAGCATGTACGCGCAGTCGCCTTATGGCCCTGGCGGCGCATGGTCGCGGTTCGAGCGCTGGACGATCGACCCGGAAACCGGATCGGTCGACCGCAAGATCATCCACGACCGGAACCAGGAATTTCCGCGCTATGACGAGCGCCGGACGGCACAGCCTTATCGCTATGTCTACAGCGTGGCGCTGGCGGAAAATGACAGCGGGGTGTTTGATCGCGGCGGATCGCAATTGTTCAAGCATGATCTGGAACGCGAAGAAACGCTGACCCGAGAATTGGGGGACGATCGTTACCCCGGCGAATTCGTGTTCGTGCCGCGCTCGGAGGATTCCGCCGAGGATGATGGCTGGCTGATCGGGCTGGTGATCGACGCCGCGAATGAAACGACCGAGTTGCAGATATTGAACGCGGCCGATTTTCTCGGCGAGCCGCAGGCGGTTATTCATGTGCCGCACCGGATTCCGCCGGGATTCCATGGCAATTGGGTGGCCAGCTAGAGGTCATTGAGCTGCGCTCGCCCTGCGGGTCGACAGGCTCAGGCCGAACGGCGAAGGCTAGAGCAGTTCAATGAACCGCGCGGCTTCGGCGGCGGCGCGGTTGGCGGCGCGTTCGAGATTGGCGTGGAAATCGCCCGAACTGTCGCTGTTGGCGCCGTCGGTGACCGCCTTGATCCCGGCCCAGGGGAGGTCGAGCAGCGCGGCGATCTGCGCGACGGCCGCCGTTTCCATATCGACCAGATCGGCTTTCAGCACATCGCGCAGATAGCCGGAGCGATCGGGGCATTTGACGAAACAGTCGGCGGTCGCAATCCGCGCCTGAGGTAGCGCCAATGCTTCGGGCATCGGATGGGATTTGAACGGCTTCCAGTCTGACGGCCCGATCGGCCAGGCACCGGCGTTATAATGGGTGAAGCCGTCATGATCGCCGAACTTTTCCAGCGTGCCATAATCGGCCTGCAGCGATTCGCCGAGATAGAAACAGTCGCCGGCACGGCTGCTGACATGGCCGGCGGTGCCGATCACCAGAAACAGGTCCGGCTGGAAATGGCTGTGCATATAGAGGGCGGCGGCACCGGCATGGACCTTGCCGATACCGGAGCAGAGGATCGAGACTTTCTTGCCGGCATGGTCGAGCTGGCGAATCGCGCCCAGCGGGCTTTCGGCCCGCGTTACCGGGTGATCGGGCAGGAAGGCATCGGCCTCGTCCTGGACGCCGGTGATCAGGGCAATATGGTCAATCACCGGCAAAGGCCATCAGGGAACTTGGCGCCACGCCGGCGGCGGCCAGCTTTTGTGCGCCACCGAGATCGGGCAGGTCGACGATGAACAGGGCCTGCTCGATCAGGGCGCCCTGGCCGCGCAGCAGCTGGGTGGCGGCCATCGCGGTGCCGCCGGTGGCGAGCAGATCATCGACCAGCAGCACGCGCTGACCGGGCAGGATCGCGTCGACATGCATCTCGATCCGGTCGGTGCCATATTCCAGGGCATAGTCGATGCTGACCGCCTTGCCGGGCAGCTTGCCGGGCTTGCGCAGCATCAGCTTGCCCTTTTCCAGCGCGTAGGACATTGCCGCCGAAACGATGAAGCCGCGCGCCTCGATGCCGGCGATCAGGTCGAAACTTGCGGGATCGACCAGCGCAATCATCCGGTCGATGGTCCGGCGAAAGGCGGGGCCATCGAGCAGCAGGGTGGAGACGTCGCGAAACTGGATGCCCGGCCTGGGATAGTCGGGAATCGTCCGTACCAAGGCCCTCAGATCGTCATTGTCAGCCATTTTCTTAACCCCTGCCATAATGAACATTTGTGTAAGCAGCGGCTTGCCTTTCCGCAACCACAGGATAATCTGCAACCAAGGAGAGAAACGCAATGACCAATTCTGATGTTCTGGGAAAACGGGCAATCACTCCCTTCGATGTGAGCGATGGTGCGCTCTATTCCGAAAATCGCTGGCAGGATCCCTTCGCCCGGTTGCGCCGCGAAATGCCGGTCAGCTATCTGCCCGACAGTCCCTACGGGCCCTATTGGTCGGTGGTGACCCATGACCTGGTGCAGAAGGTGGAACTCGATCCAAAGACCTATTCATCTTCCTATGAAGTCGGCGGGATCACCATCACCGACGGCACCGGAGAATATGAATTTCCCAATTTCATCGCCATGGATGCCCCGATCCATACGGCGCAGCGCAAGGTGGTGCAGCCATCCTTCAACCCCAGTGAAATGCTCGCCCGCGAACCGGAAATAAGGGCGCGGACCAGAGAGTTGTTCGATGCTCTGCCGGTTGGTGAAACATTTGACTGGGTGGAAGAGGTTTCGGTCAAGCTGACCATTGGCATGCTCTGCGCCTTGTTCGATTTCCCGTGGGAGCAGTGGCGCGACATGAAGCGCTGGTCGGACACCGCCAGCGACGTTTCGCCCGACCAGAGCGAGGAGCGGATGCAGAATTTCTTCGCCGAAATGTACCAGATGCTGCACAAATTCGACGAGCTGTTTGAAAAGGAACGCAAGCAGCCGCCCAACGACAAGATTCTCAACCGCATCATCCACAGCGAAGCCATGGGCAACATGCCCGAGATGGAGCGGCTGGCCAATATTGCGCTGCTGATCGTGGGCGGCAATGACACCACGCGCAACAGCATGAGCGGCTTTGTCCGGGCCTGCAACATGTTCCCCGACCAGTTTGAGCTGCTGCGCAATGACCCTTCGCTGGTGGCCAATGCCGCTCAGGAAATCATCCGCTGGCAATCGCCCGTCACCCATATGCGGCGGACCACCACCTGCGAGACGGAACTGGGCGGCCAGATCATTCCGGCGGGCGAGAAAATCATCCTCTGGTATATCTCGGCCAATCGCGACGAGACGCTGTTTCCCAATCCGGATATCGTGGATTTTACCAGGGAAAATGCCCGCCGCCATATTGCCTTCGGTCACGGCGTTCATCGCTGCGTTGGTGCGCGGCTGGCGGAAATGCAGCTGGCGGTGCTGTTCGAAGAAATTCTCAATCGCAACGTGCGGGTCGAGCAGGATGGTCCGCTCACCTATTCCGGCAGTTGCTTCCTGCACGAGATTGACCATATGCCGGTTAAAATGGTGCCGATCGGCTGAATTAACTTGAGCCGTCGACATGCCCCAGAAAAAGACTTCCCGTGCATCGGGCTTACGCCCGGCCTGCAACTCTTGTAAATCGTCCTGATGGTCGGTTTTTCTGCACGCTATCTGACGGTTTTTCTGGGGTTGGCCCTGGCTCCACCTGCCCATGCCGATGAAATTTATGGCGGCTTCGCGGCGCATCAGGTGGTGACCATCATTGCCGTCGATTCCGATGCCGACAGCGTCGATCTGCAGGCGGGCTACCGTGGCGACCGGATCGAGGCGCTGTCTGCCATCGGCAAGCCGTCACCCTATCTGCTGGCTTCGGTCAATCTTTCCGGCGAGACCAGCTTTGCTGCGGCCGGATTGAGCTGGAAGTTCGGGGACAGGATATATGTGCGGCCCGGGATCGGGATTGCGATTCACGATGGCCCCCGACTGGAATTTGCGCCCGACGGCTCGCAACGGCAATTGGGCTCGCGGGTGCTGTTTGAACCGGAATTGTCGGTCGGTGCGCGCTTGTCGGAGAACGTCGATCTGGAAGCGACCTGGGTGCATCTGAGCCATGCCGGGATTTTCAGCCGGGTCCAGAATCCGGGTCTGGATGTCATCGGCGCCCGGCTGGTGCTCAGGCTGCCATAGAAAAGGGGCGGCTCCCGAACCGGAAACCGCCCCCCTGAATTGATGGTCGTCGAAACGCTTACTTGAGTTCGACGGTACCGCCGGCAGCTTCGATCTTCGCCTTGATTTCTTCTGCTTCGGCTTTGTTGACGCCTTCCTTGACAGCTTTCGGTGCGCCTTCGACGAGGGCTTTCGCATCGGTCAGGCCAAGCTGGGTAATCGCACGGACTTCCTTGATCACCTGGATTTTCTTGCCGCCGTCGCCGGTCAGGATTACGTCAAATTCGGTCTGCTCTTCAGCAGCTTCGCCACCGCCTGCAGCAGCAGGTCCGGCAACAGCAACAGCAGCAGCAGCGGAAACGCCCCACTCTTCTTCCAGTGCCTTGGACAGTTCAGCCGCTTCCATGACGGTGAGTTTCGAAAGTTCTTCGACCAGTTTTGCAATATCAGCCATTTTAAATACGCTCCAATTTTCTAAATATTTGAAAAGTTAAATTCATTCACCCGCAGCAGCATAAGCGCTGAGTACGCGTGCAACACTGGTCGCCGGCTCGACAAGAACCCGTGCGATCTTGGTTGCTGGTGCCTGCAAGAGGCCAACAATCGTTCCGCGCAGTTCGTCAAGCGAAGGCATGGCAGCCAGGGTCTTGATGCCCGCTTCGTCAAGAAGGGTGTCGCCCATTGCGCCGCCAACGATTTCCAAACGGTCGTTGGTTTTTGCAAATTCCACTGCGATCTTGGCAGCGGCCACCGGATCATCCGATGTGGCAAGCGCGACCGGACCCGTCAGCATTTCTGCTATCTGGGCATAGTCGGTACCTTCCAGAGCCAGCTTGGCAAGGCGGTTTTTAGAGACTTTGAAGCTTGCGCCCTCGTCCCGCATTTTCGTCCGCAGCGCCGTTGATTGCGCAACAGTCAGACCCAGGTTGCGTGTCACCACGACCACCCCGGCCTGCTTGAAAACAGCGTTCAGAGCGACAACCGCTTCGGTCTTTTGACCACGATCCATATTTTGCTCCTTCACGTGGGTTTGGGTTTTTGAGGCCCGCACCCGATTCTAGTTACCGTCATCCCAGCGAAGGCTGGGATCCAACCCGATCTATCGGTCGAAACCGAAAGGCGGGCTGGGCCCCTGCCTGCGCAGGGGCGACGAGCGAAAGGTTTGGCAATGCGCCGCACCAATTAATCCGAAGGGGGGTTTTGGTCGCTTTGCCGCGTTAGAAAACGCTGGCTGCGTGCCCGTGTGATGCCACACGAAAAAACTGATCCCCGTCTAGGCTGGAAATTAAGAGAGGCAAATTCCCCTCACCCGCTGTCTCGGACGGAAATTATGATTCTTTTAAGGGAAGCACAATTTGTAGGGGAGCCATTAACGGGATTCTTCGCAATGTCAATGTCAGGCTGCGATTTTACGGCGGGCATTTTCCCTCTCCCGTGAGGGAGAGGGTTGTGGAGACTTGGCAACTTGTTGCCTAGTCGTAGCTGGGTGAGGGTGTACTGTCTTCTCGATGGCAGAACGCCCTCATCCAACTGCGCCTAATCCGCTTCGCGAATAAGGCTTCGTATCCTTCTCCCTCACGGGAGAAGGTTTACTGATCCCGCTGCAGCACGCCCGGCTCGATCTCGTAATAATCACCCTTGTCGGCGACGAAGATATGGCTCCAGATTTTCGTGCCGGTGGGCTTGTCGAAACAGCCCATGGCGATGGCGATCTTGTCGCGCTCGATCGGGTCCCAGAACAGGAACGACCCACAGGTGTCGCAGAAGCCGCGGCGGACTTTTTCCGATGACTGGTACCAGCGGATATGGTCTTCGCCGGCGATGGTGACGGCGCTGGTCGGGACGTCGATCGAGGCCCAGTAATGGCCGGACTGCTTGCGGCACTGGCTGCAGTGGCAGGCGTCGGCTTCGGGCAGGTCGCCCGCGACTTCGACATTGACGGCTCCGCAGAGGCAAGAACCCTTGTGCATATATTCCTCCGGTAGATGGTCGGAGGACAATCCTACCGGAAAAGGTGGCGGGTTTGGAAGTCGCTATTTTCAGGCGCGCGAAACGTTTACCCGCTGCTCGACCATGTTCATGCTGCCGAAGGCGGTGAGAAAGGAGACATCGGTGGCGTCGCGGCCGATGCCGATCACCGCCATTTCCGATGCCTGCGCCATGCCGGTCGGGTCGATCAGATGCCAGCGGCCATCGAGAAAGACTTCGGGCACGGCGTGAAAATCCTGCGGCTCGACGTCGGGCGCATAGGTGCTGGCAAAGCGGGCCGGAATATCGGCGGAGCGGGCCATGCTGATCAGGATATGGGCATAGTCGCGGCACACGCCCTTGCGCGCGGCATAGCTCTGCTGCGCATTGGTGTGGGCATTGTCGCGGTCCGACCCATAGGTCATGACCCGGGCGATATGATCCGCCATGGCGGCAATCAGCGGGCCGCCCTTCAGGCCGGCAAATTCACCGGTGATCATATGATCGAAGGCGCTGACCGAACAATAGAGCGAGTTGAACAGATAGGGCACGGCCTCGCCCGGCAGGTCGGTCAGGGCGGTTGCGGGCAGGGTGGCGAAATCGGGACTGGCGCGGTCGATCGCGACCCGCGCGGTATAGGATATGGTCAGCTGTTCCTGCTGCCTGGTCCACAGCCTGGTGCCGATCCGGTCATGGGCCGGGACGTTTGTCTTGTGATCGGCGGGACCAATGTCGATACGGGATTCTTCCAGCCGCTGTTCCGGCGTCGCAGCCGCCTCGACCTGGACCAATATGGTGCAGGGCGCGGGCAGCCGGTAGGACAGTTCCGCGCTGATCTGCAATTGGGTCATGGTCGGTCCTTGAAATATTGCATATGAAAAAAGGCCGGGATTGCACCCGGCCTTTTTCTAGCAGCTTGTTATGTCATCCCCCGCCTGTGCCGGGGCGACGCGCGACGAATCAGGCGCCTTCGATCTCGCCGAGATCAACCTTGAGGCCTGGGCCCATGGTTGTGCTCAGACCGACCTTGCGGACATATTTGCCCTTGGCGCCGGCTGGTTTCGCCTTGACCACGGCATCAACCAGCGCATCGAAATTCCTGCGCAGATCGGCTTCCTTGAAGCTGACCTTGCCGATGCCATTGTGGATGATGCCGGCTTTTTCGACGCGATATTCGATCTGGCCGCCCTTGGCGTCCTTGACCGCTTGCGCGACATTCGGGGTCACCGTGCCGAGTTTCGGGTTCGGCATCAGGCCTTTCGGACCCAGTACCTTGCCGAGACGACCGACCAGGCCCATCATGTCGGGGGTGGCGATGATGCGATCATAGTTGAGATCGCCGCCCTGCATGGCTTCCATCAGATCTTCGGCACCGACCGTGTCGGCACCCGCCGCCTTTGCTTCGTCCGCTTTCGCGTCCTTGGCAAATACGGCGACGCGGGTTTCCTTGCCGGTTCCGGCAGGAAGCGAGACCACGCCGCGAACCATCTGGTCCGCATGGCGGGGATCGACACCCAGGTTGATGACGACGTCGAGGGTCTCGTCAAACTTCGAGGTCGAAGCGAGGCCCTTCAGCGTCTTGATGGCTTCATCGATGCCGTACAGTTTTTCGCGATCGACCTTTTCATTGATCGCCTGCATTTTTTTGGAGAGTTTCGCCATGTTCTTATCCCTCCACCACTTCGACGCCCATCGAGCGTGCGGTGCCTGAAATGATCTTCATCGCCTGGTCAATGTTGTTGGCATTGAGGTCGGCCATTTTCGTTTCGGCGATTTCCTTGATCTGCGAAGCCTTGATCGTGCCGCCGGAGGTCTTGCCCGGTTCGCTCGAACCCTTTTTCAACTTCGCAATCTTCTTGATCAGATAGCTGGCTGGCGGGGTCTTGGTCTCGAAGGTGAAGCTGCGATCGCCATAGACGGTGATCTTGGTCGGGATCGGCGTGCCCTTTTCAAGCTTGTCGGTCGCGGCGTTGAACGCCTTGCAGAATTCCATGATATTGACGCCGCGCTGACCCAATGCTGGGCCGATCGGCGGGGATGGATTTGCAATACCGGCCGGTACTTGCAAATTGATATAACCATCAATTTTCTTAGCCATTTGGCTGTCCTTTCATTCTTTTGGGATTGGCGACATTGCCGCACCCGCAAATTAAGTGGTCAAACGGAGAGCATGCTCTCCTCCCACACTGGTATTCTGGAGCAAGCTCCGGAATTTTGTTGTGCCCCGGATATGATCCGGAGCGAAAAACTAGCTGATCAGATCGACTTCGCCGAAGTCCAGTTCGACCGGGGTTGCGCGGCCGAAGATGGATACCGAAACCTTGACCTTGTTCTTGTCGAAATCCAGTTCCTCGACGATGCCGTTGAAGCTGTTGAACGGGCCGCTCTTGACCTTGACCTCGTCGCCGATTTCGTAGCTGACCGTGATCCGTTCCTTGGGAGCGTTGGCCGCTTCTTCCTTGGTGTTCAGAATGCGGGCGGCTTCGGCTTCGCTGATCGCCTGCGGCTTGCCGCTGCTGCCGAGGAAGCCGGTTACCTTGGGCTGGTTCTTGACCAGGTGATAGACATCGTCGGTCATTTCCAGCTTGGCCAGCACATAACCGGGGAAGAATTTCCGCTCCGACTGGATTTTCTTGCCGCGCTTGACCTCGGTAATCGTCTCGGTCGGGACTTCGATATCCTCGACCAGCTCGGTCAGGCCGAGCCGCTTGGCGTCCGCCTCAATGGCTTCCTTGACCTTGTGTTCAAAGCCCGAATAAGCGTGAATGATGTACCAGCGTGCCATGCGAATAACCTAAAAAATCTGTGTGGGGCGTTTATGCAAGGCTCAGGAGCCAGGCTACAATCCCGTTAAAAATCGAATCAACGCCCAGGAAAAACAAGCCCAGGATGGTGGTCATGATCAGCACGAGGATCGCCGTGCGGACGGTCTCGGGCCATGTAGGCCAGACGACCTTGTTGGTCTCAGCCTTGACCTGATTCATGAATTCGCCTGGATTGACTTTTGCCATGCTTGATTCCCTAAACTTTCTCGCCGGTTACCACATAAACTCCGGGTGTCAGCCATTTGACCGTGTTCGGATATATGCATGATTTCGGAAAGAACCAGCCCTTTAGACGCAGATTCCCGGATTCGCAAGAAAAAGAACGGGAATTTACCGGTGCGGAGCCGCCGCGACCAGCGTGCCTATCCAGGGGAGATGTTCGCGGCCAACGAACAGCTGGTCGGCGATGACATAGGATGGAGCTTCGAAGATTCCGGATTCTTCGGCTGTCGCCCGGATGGCATGCAGTTTTGCGCGGGCGCTTTCCAGATCGGGAAGCGGCATTTGCAGGGACGAAAACAGCGCCGCCACCACTGATTCGTCATCGAGGTCTGCCTGCTCCGACCAGTAGGCGGCAAAGGCGGCGCGGATGAAGGGGACAGGGTCGCCGTCGATCCCGGCCAGCGCCGCCAGGGCGGTCTCGCAGCCGGCCGGCCTGTCCGCAAAATGCATCTCCCGTCCCTGAACCGCAGCATAATGCAAATGGGTGTCGCGCTGGGCCATGGCGCGGACGCGGCGGTGGCGCTCGCCGACCGTCTCGTTCAGCTGTTCTGCGGGTACGGAAAAGAGCCGGACCGAAAAGGGCAGCCAGTCAATATGCACGCCGGCCTGCCGGGCCAGCGCCAGGGTCGGCTCGAGCGCCAGGCAGGATGCGGGCGACTTGAAATCGATGGCTACGGTCAGCATGAAAGGGGCTCCGCGGCATTGATCTCATAGGCGATATCCGGTGGCGGGCCCTGGCGTCCCTGCAAGTGCCAGCGGACATAAGGCAGATGTTCGCGGCCAAACAGGATGGTGCCGTCGAAGACATAGGTCGGGACCCCGTAAATGCCGTTCGGGTGGAGCTGCGCCTGTAGCGCATCGTGCCGTGCCCGGCCTTCGCCTTGCGCAAAGGCAGGGAAGCCGGTCGCGTCGATTCCCGCCTGATCGAGACAGGCCGCGACCACGGCAATATCCTCGATATCCAGCTCGCGCCGCCAGAAGGGCGGGTAGACCGCTTCCAGATAGGCACCGAGACGTCCGCGGTCTGTTTGCGTGGCCCAGAAAATCCCGATATTGGCGATCGACGAATCCCAGATTTTTTCCGTGCCCTTGAGCATCATGCCCTGCCGCTCGACATAGCGGCGGGCGTCGCGATAGGCATATTTGACGCGCTCCCACTGGCCTGAGCTGCGGCTGCTTTCGACCAGCCTGCCCTTGCTCTTGCGCGCCGATCCCAGATAGCTGGGGATATCGAGCGTCAGCGGCCGCCAGTCGAACCGCATGTCCAGCACCTGTTCCAGCGCCAGCGTCGGCCGGATGGCGGCAAAGGCATAGGGGCTCTTGATGTCGATATAGACGATCAGCGGCGCGTCACTCTCCAGGGCGTGCATCTGTCATCTCCCTGGAGTCATTCGCATATCACGGTTGATCCTATCATCCGTCGGCTGAGGGTGCCAGCGTTCTGGCAGGGTGCATGCCATCGACATAGCCCATGAAGGGCGGGTGGATATTATAACCGAGCAGTTCCTGCACGCGCACCGGATATTGTGCCGCCTTTTCGCGCGAGACGGCGAGCAGCTGCTGTTCCAGCGGACGGCACCAGCCCTTGCAGAATTGTGGCGTGACGATCAGCCGGGGAGCATCCGAGCGGTTGGCGCCGCCGCGGTGCCACAAGGTGCCTTTGGCGATCATCAGCGAACCGGCCGGCATGGTCGCCTTGATCATATCGGGATGATCGCCGCTGCTGCCCGAATTGTCGCCGGTCAGGCGCGACTGGAAATCGTCCGGCCGGTTGGCCCCTTCGGGTTCTTCCCGGCCCCATTTGTGGCTGCCGGGAATGATCTCGGTGGCGCCATTTTCCTCGGTGGTCTCGCTGATCGACCAGAAGGTCGACTGACTCAGCGGGTCGCGCGGGCGCGGCAGGTCGCAATGGCTGTCGTCGAAATGCCAGGGCTGGACGGTTTCGCCGGGATGCAGGTTGATTGCCAGGCAGGCATAGAGCAGGCAGCTTCTGCCGAGCTCCCGTTCGGCAAAGGCCAGCTGCAGCGGGTGGGCAATCAGGTCGGCAAAGACCGGATCCTTTTCGAGCATGCCATAGATGCGGTTGGACTGCGCGCCTTCGAAATTGTTGCGTCCGCGCTGGTCGGCATCCAGCCAGGGCTTCAGGGCGGCACGTTGCTTGTCCATCTGCTCGGCGGTCAGGACATGGGGAAAGATCACATAGCCTTCCTCCTGATACTGGTCCCAGGCATTTTCAAAGCTGCGACCATGCAAATAGGGGCTGAGGTCGGCCTGCGCCGCGTCGATCCTGCTTCCGATATTCATGCGTCCGCTCCATGATTCGTTGGTTGGCAATAGCCCTATGGAATATTTGAATTGAATTCAATTCAAATATTCCATAGGGAAGCATCAAGCCGGATGGATCAGGGAGACGGGCAATGGCGGGGCAAAGCAAGACAGGCGAACGCGCCGACCGCAAAATGCTCCGCGCCGCCCGGATATTGGTCGCTGCGGAGGAGATCTTGCGCGATGGCGATGGTGCGCTCGAAATGGGGCAGGTAGCCGAGAAAGCCGGGGTTTCGGTGGGCTTGGCCTATCATTATTTCGGATCCAAGGCCGGCATGCTCGGCGCCATAATCGACGCCTTCTATGACCGGTACAATCATGTCGTGAACCAGTATATCGACCCCGATATCGCCTGGCGCATCCGCGAGAAACAGCGGCTGATGGCGGCTGTCGAATTCATCTACAATGACCCGATGGCACCGGTCATTCTCGGCAGGATGGCCCATACCAGCCAGGTCGCCGCAGTCGAATCCGCTCGCCATGAAGAAATGATCGAGATGGCGATCCGCAATATTGCGTCCGGCATCAGGCGCGGGGATATTGGCGATCATATTGATCCGGCCATTGCCGGTGCGGCGATCACCGGCGCGATCCGCAGCGGCATCATGCACGCCATGGGCATGCGGCCGCGGCCCGATCCGGCAAAGCTCACCCGCCAGATATGGGGGATGATTGCCGGCGCGCTGGATATCGAGCGATAGGCTTCAGTAGCGCTCGATCAGGTCCCATTTGTTGCCGAACGGGTCGCGCCATTTGACGACCATGCCATAGGGCTCCTCGCGCGGCTCCTCGAGAAACAGGATGCCGGCGCGCTGCATGATCGCGTAGTCGGTTTCGAAATCATAGGTTTCGAGGAACAGGAACACCCGGTCACCGGCCTGCTCGCCGATCACTTCTTCCTGCGCTTCATTGCTCGCCCGGGCGAGCAGCAGGCGGGTTTCGGTGCTGCCCAGCGGGGCGACCAGCACCCAGCGCTTGTCCTCCGACAATGGCGTGTCCTCGATCAGTTCGAAGCCCATCAGGCCGACATAAAATTCGATCCCCTGATCATAGTCGGGAACGATCAGGCTGATGGCGGCAATGAACTGGGGCATGAACATTTCGGTGCGAGAAAAAGGAAAATGGCAGGAGTGCACGGACTCGAACCGTGGGCCCTCGGTTTTGGAGACCGATGCTCTACCAACTGAGCTACACTCCTGCACAGGCCGTCGCGCCCTTGCGGAACAGCCGTTTGCGCGCATTAGCGCCCTGCGATCCATTCGGCAAGCGTGATTGTATCCCGTCGGGTCAAATCGCGACATGGTTAAATTTACCCGAACTATTATTTACCGGAAGGCGGAAGGCGGGGTTTACCCGCAGCGCCGAAACAGGGTCTGTCGCCAGGTTCCATGGAATCGGGAGGTGACCGAGACGGCGACGCCCGCGCCGAGGAGACAGACATGACAGACTCAATGGTTCGGAAACCACCGCCATCCGCAGCCGATAACCCGGTGGCGATACCTTATGCGATCGCATCCGAGGAAGATCGATGCGCCCCGCGCCACCGGCTCTCGATCCCGGCCAAAATGCGCTTTTCCTGTTCTCCCAGCTTTCCCGTGAAGATCCTGGACATGTCGGTCGCCGGTTTTGCTTGCGATGCCCTGCTCCAGGCCCATCCCGGCACCCTGTGCTGGCTGACCCTGCCGGGCCTCGGGGCGCTCGAGGCGCATGTGGTACGGCATGACCATGACGGCATGGGCTGCGCGTTCAGGAATCTGCTCAACCCGGCGGTTCTGGACCTTTTTGTGCGGAAATATCCCGCAGAATAGACATTTTGTCCCATTTTACGGGCTCTACCTGTCATTTTGGTGTCTTTTCCCAGGGACGCCGACACTGCTATATTCCGCCAGACTGACCCGGAGGCATATATGGCAGACGCAGACACGACTTCTCCCCCAAAGCCCGAACCGCTCAAGGTCCTGCGGATATTCAGGGGCAAGGATGCGCCCAGTCTCGACGAGGCAGGGCACATGACCTATGCCGACGACGACCCGGTGATATTGGCAGGGGCGGCCAAGCTGGGTGAGGCCGGGATCGGCGAGGGTGCGATATTGAAATGCCTGTTCAGCGGATTCGGTTTTTCGCTCCACTATGTCTGGTTCAAGCCCGGCTATCCATTGCCCCTGCACAGCCATGACAGCGATTGTCTCTATTATCTGATCAGCGGTGATATCCGGATGGGCACGGAAGCAATGGGTGCTGGCGACGGGTTTTTCCTGCCCGCCGGCACGCCCTATACCTACACGATCGGGGACGAAGGCGTCGAACTGCTCGAATTCCGCACCCAGGAAGATTTCGATATCCGGTTCAAGGGCAAGACCGATGCCTATTGGGAGAAACTGCTCGAGAAATTGCGCGCCGAACAACCGAAATGGAAAGAGGCGCTGCCGCCGGCCCGGGACTATCGCAACGCCTGAACCGGATCACTCCGCCGCTTGCAATTGCGGTGCGAAGATCCGTTTCAGTTCCGCGTCATCCGCCTTGGTCAAGCGGTCGACCCACTGGTGGAAGGCCTGTCCGCCGCCTTCGTTGCGGCCGAACCAGACCTTGTCGATCATGCCGGACTGCAATGCTTCATGCTGCCGTTTGCCGGTCTTGTAGTCTTCCTCGGCGACCACGACTTCGAGAAAATCAAACTGGTCGCGCGCGCCCTGGCGGACGGCATCGTCGGTCGGTGCATGTTCCATCACGTAAAATTGCGTGGTGAAACTTTCGCCGACGGTCTTGCCGGGGAACAGCTGCGAGATCATCGCCCCGCGACCGCCGCCGCCATAGAAGCTGGCGATCGAGATATGCGGGAAGATCGTCCACACGCCCTGCAGCAGTGCATCGATCGGCCAGTCCTTTTCATCCATCTCGCTGAGATCAATCTGCTCGTCGCTGCCGGTCTTCTGGACAAATTTCGATGGCGAGGACAGGCGCTGGTGCGGGCCCCAGTAGAAATAATTGGCGCGGTTGAAGAAGTCGGCACCGAACGTGTCCTTGTGCAGCACCGGCAGGTGATAGAAGTCGAGATAGCCGTCATAGGCGGTCTTCCAGTTGGGCCCTGCGATGGTGCGCTGGTCGAACAGGTGCCAGCCGTCAAATCCGAAATGTTCCAGCAGGCTGTCATAGCCGCACAGATAGGCCTCGATATCGAGCGTGCTGTCGGGATCGAGCGTCACCCAGATCAGGCCGGCGCGCTCCAGCGTCGGGAATTTCTTCAGGCAGAAAGCCGCCTTGTCGACCGTTCCGAAATCCTTCGGCGAGGCAATGGCGAGCAGGTCACCGTCATTCTTGAAGGTCCAGCCATGATAGCCGCAGGTGAAACGCGACGCCTTGCCGCTGCCCTGTGCCACAGGATTGCCGCGATGGGTGCAGCTGTTCAGGAAGGCCTGGGCAGTGCCGTCCTTTTGCCGCGTGATCAGCACCGGGATGCCGGCCATGTCCATCGCCTTGTAACAGCCCGGCTCGGGCAGTTCGCAGGATGGCGCCATCATCAGTGGCAGGCGCTTGAAGATCAGTTCCTTCTCGCGCTCAAACCGGGCTTCGTCGGTATAGTCGGATGCGGGCACCGCGACCACGTCGTCGACCAGTTCCATGGTGCCTGCCTTGCCATGCTCGACCAGCGAGCGGGTCATTTCCAACAATTGCTGCCGCGACATTCTTCTCTCCTCGATTTCGCGGGAGATTACCAGATTCGCGCAACGCGGAAACTATTCTTTCTGCGAAGGGGGGCGCACCGGCAATTTTGCCGGGTCGGGTTCGTTGCGGGTCCAAAGCCAGCTGCCGGTGATCAGCGCAGCTGCGACCGGGATTAGATTCCAGGGCATTTTCATGAACAGCAGGGCAACCGTGCAACTGACCGCAAAGGCAATCGTTGCCGCCCATTTGCCACGCCGGGTGATCGCCCGCCGATCCCGCCAGTTGCGGATGTGGCTGCCGAACACATGATGCTCGACCAGCCAGGACTCCAGCCGCGGCGAGCTGTTCGCGAAGCAGAAGGCTGCCAGAATCATGAACGGCACGGTCGGCAGCAGCGGCAGCACGACGCCGATGCCGCCCAGTGCCAGCGAAACCAGTCCGGCTACGAGATAGAGTTGTCGCTTCATCCGCTAGGGATAGCACGCAATAGCGCAAATATCACGATATCTGATCTTGCAAAATGATGAAGAGTAGAACAAGTAACAAACACTATTCATTTGTCAGGATTGCGCGGGGATATAAATAAATGGACAGCGTTGATAGCGATTTCGTGTCGCATGTCGCAAGCTTTCAAAGTCAATTGAAAGCAGCAAAATTTGATAATTCTGATGATGCTGAGGCTTTTGTGCGATTGAAGAAGCTTTCGGCATTTCTTGCTGATTGTCATCTTGATTTGCGCCAGGCTGTCGAGAGTCTGGGCACCAAAATTACTGAACTCGGCTATCTTCACCTTTCATCCAAGACAGAATTCGGTCTGATGGTGCATTGGATGAACAAATGGACAACCACCCCTCCTCCTGCGTGGTTGTCTAAATGGCTGGACAAGAGCGAGCTGCACCGGATGGCTTTCGAGATTCTCGGGACCTTGACCAAGGATCTCGGCGCGATGGAGATGAGCGAGGCAGAATATCAGAATCTGATGCAACAGGCCAAATCCCCGGGATTGGTGGGAAGTGACGGCACGATATTCGGCACCGCGCGCTACGAGCAGCTGGACCAGAAGTGGATGATCGCCATGCTGAATTATGTCCTAAACCTTGTTCATCCCGAGGATATTTATCATCCTTTCCCCAATCCCGAATTGCAGCCTATTCCGTTGTCCACGAAAGCGCAGACGGGCGAGAAACCAGCCAATCCTGAACCCGTTCTGGGGATAATCGGCGACTGGGGTGGCGGGAATTACACGGAAGAAGGCAAGAATGGGGCCTGTGTGCCCAGTCCGGCGATGCGGGTCATCAAGGATGTCAAGGCTCAGCCGATCGACTATCTTATCCACCTGGGGGACACTTATTATGCCGGGACCGCAGAATCGCGTCTCGGACCGGATTCCGCACAGGAAGAGCTGGACAATCTTGTCAGCCAATGGCCGGATCAGGGCGAAGGGCGCAATTTTACGCTCAATTCCAACCATGAAATGTACGGTGCCGGCCAGGGAATTTTCGGCACGGCGCTGACCCAGTCACAATATTTCAGCGCCCAGAATGGGGCCAGTGTCTTTGCGCTCGAATATCCGATCCAGTCGAAGGATGGGAAGGATGGCCAAAGCTGGCTGGTGCTGGGTCTGGATTCGGCTTATTATTCCGATACGAAAAATGGCATAAGAATGTATATGGAAGGGGCGATCGGGACCGAGGGCTTCCTCTTCATTGACCGGCACCGCGAACAAATGGAGATGATCGAGAATGTTTGCGCGGGCCATCAGGGTCCGATCATGGTGATGACTCATCACAATCCGTGCGACACGATGACGGCGGAAACAAATATCCTCTATGACCAGGTCTGCAAGGCAATCGGTGCCGCTCCTGCATTATGGTATTGGGGGCATGTGCATAATGGCATCGTCTATGACCGGATGATTGTTGACCGGGAAACATATTCTGTCACCAAGAGCCGGTGCTGCGGTCACGGGGCTGTCCCCTTCGGACCGGCATGGGGCCTGGAAGACGAGACGGTCAAAGACAATATCGTCTATTATGCGCATGGCCATGATCCGGAATTTGCCGATGATGTTCCCCGCATGAAAAATGGCTATGCGCTCGTCACCCTGCATGATGATGGCGGTTTCACCGAATCTTTTTACGAGGTGGGCGATACCAAAAACCCGGCCTATTCAAAGCGCTGGAAGCCCGACGAAATTGGTGTCGCCGGATAGGCTCAGGCTGTTTCGGGCTGCGTCCTATCGACCCGCTTCTGTCCTTTTGCCGACGCAAATCGCAGCAGGCAATAGCCCAGCACCCCCGAAATCAGCGAGCCGCTGATCACGCCCAGCTTGACCGTCTCGATCTGGTCGGGGTCGACAAAGGCCAGATTGCCGATGAACAGGCTCATCGTGAAGCCGATGCCGGTAAGGCAGGCCAGGCCGTACAGCTGCAGCCAGGTGACGCCGGCCGGCGGTTTCACCAGCCCGGCCTTGGCCGCCAGGAAGATGAAGCCGAACACGCCAAGCTGCTTGCCGACCACCAGTCCCGCGGCGACGCCCAGCGCCAGCGGCGCCATCAGGTCACTGATCTGCAGTCCGGCCAGCGATACACCGGCATTGGCGAAGGCGAATATCGGCAGCACCAGAAAGGCGGTCCATGGGTGCAGGATATGTTCGAGATGCTTCAGCGGTGAACTGCCGTCCCTGGCGTTCAGCGGGATCGCCAGCGCCGCGATGACCCCGGCCAGGGTCGCATGGACTCCCGATTTGAGCACGCATATCCAGAGGAAAATGCCGACCAGGATATAGGGCGCGGTCCGGACCACGCCGAGCCGGTTCAGGGCGAACAGCAGCAGCGTTCCGCCACCGGCGAGCATCAGCGACAGGCTCGAGACTTCCGCCGTGTAGAATAGCGCGATGATGATGATGGCGCCGATATCGTCGATGATGGCGATGGCGAGCAACAGGATCTTCAGCGAAACCGGTGCATGTTTGCCGAGCAATGCCAGGACGCCCAGCGCAAAGGCGATGTCGGTCGCGGCCGGAATCGCCCAGCCATTGATGTTTTCAGTCAGACCCCAGTTGAAATAGACGAAAACGGCCGCCGGCAGAGCCATGCCGCCGACCGCTGCGATCAGCGGGAGCGCGGCCTGTTCGGCAGTGGACAGCTGTCCTTCCATCAATTCGCGCTTCACTTCCAGTCCGACCAGAAAGAAGAAGATCGCCATCAGGCCGTCGTTGATCCACAAGGCCAGGGGCTTGGCAATTTCCAGGCCGCCGAATTGCATGGCAACCGGAATGTCGAGAAAGGCCAGATAATAGGGATTGAAGGCGCTGTTCACGGCGATCATCGCCGCCACCGCCGCGCAGAATAATATGATGCCCGCGCTGGTTTCCTGGGCGATAAATTCCTGCAGGGCATTGCCCATTTTTCTTACCATCGCGGCATCGTCCTGCTGTCAAAAAGCGGGGCGGCGAGCGCTTGGGGGTGTGCTGCCGCCCCAGGGGTTGGGGGAAGGATAGGCGGGGTTATGCGGTTTCGTCTGGCGGACGATGCTGCGTACCTCGCTGGAGGTTGCGGATGCGGTCGGCCAGGCTGCGCTGCAATTCCCTGATTTCACGACCTTGTTCGCTGTCATCGTGACCGCTCGCGATCAGGTTCCCCGGTTCGTGATGCTTGCGGATCACGCTATTGGCATATTGGTCCACGAAAAATCGCCTTTCTATCGAGCGTGAGCATCGATACGGTTGATATGGCGCAAATCTCGTGATAATTCCAATCGAATGAAATCATAGGAATCGATAGATTGTTTCTATAAGACGGAGCCATTGCGCCATGCCTACATTACGTCAATTCGAATATCTGGTCGCGGTCGCCGACCATCGCCATTTTGGCAAGGCCGCCCAAGCCGCCGCCGCTTCCCAGCCGACCCTGAGTCACCAGTTGCGGACCCTGGAGCAGCGACTGGGCGTGACCCTGGTGGAGCGAAGAACCCATGGCGCCGAGCTGACTCCGGTCGGCCGCGAGATTGCCGATCGCGCGCGTCGTGTGCTGGTCCAGGTGAAGGATATCCGCGATCTGGCCGAACGGGCAAGCGACAGTCTGGCGGGTATCTTGCGCTTTGGCGTCTCGCCGACCCTGGGGCCCTATTTGATGCCGCCGGTGATCGCGGCGCTGCACCGCACCCGCCCTGACCTGCGTTTCTACATGCGCGAAGGCATACCCGATCTGCAGGCGATGGAACTGACGAAAGGCTCCATCGACATGCTGCTGGGGCCATTGCCGATCGAGGGCGAGAATCTGCATATCGAACCGCTGTTTCGCGAACCGCTGATCCTCGTTGCATCGCCGGATCATCCGCTTGCCGCCCGCGAGGGGCTTACCCTTTCCGATCTGGCCGGCCTGCCGGTGCTCAGCCTTGACCGCCGGCACCATCTCCACCGCGACGTGGTCCGCCAGTGCCAGCAGCACGACATGAACCTGCTGCGCGACTATGAAGGCACCAGTCTCGACAGCGTCCGGCAGATGGTGGCTTCGGGTCTGGGGCTGGCGATATTGCCGGAACTCTATGTGCGTTCGGAACTGGCCCGCGGCGGCGATGTCGCCCTGCTCGACGTCGAAGGCTGGTCGGTGACGCGCAGTATCGGGGCGGCGTGGCGCACCAATGCCGGTTTTGCCGCCGAATATGCCGCGATTGCGCAAAAAATTGCCGACGAGGCCCGCGTCCTGATGAGCGATTGACGGATAATATTCCATGCCGATTTCCGTCTGGGCGAATGATGCTGACCGGGCTATCCCGCATATATGACCATCAATCTCGATCTTCTGATAAAGGCCTATGCGTCGGGAATCTTCCCGATGGCCGACGCAAGGGATGATCCCGAAACCTTCTGGGTCGAACCAAAGGCCCGGGCGATCATCCCGCTCGACAATTTCCGGATGTCGCGTTCGCTGCGCAAGACGATAAGAGCCGACCGTTTCCGGGTGACCGCCGACACCGCCTTTGCCGATGTCATCGCGATCTGTGCCGAGCAAGCCGGCGACCGCAGGGAAACCTGGATCAATGCCGAGATCGAGGAGGCATTCAACCAGCTGCACCAGCAGGGCCATGCGCATAGCATCGAATGCTGGCTGCCGGACGAGGATAGCGGACAGGAAAATCTCGTCGGCGGACTCTATGGCCTGGCCATTGGCGGCGCTTTTTGTGGCGAAAGCATGTTTTCAAGGGCTCGCGACGCTTCGAAAGTGGCCTTGGCATGGCTGGTGGCGCGCTTGAAGGTCGGTGGTTTTTCGCTGCTCGATTGCCAGTTCATGACGGATCATCTGGCATCATTGGGGGCGACGGAAATCAGCCAGGCGGCCTATCTGGCAGAGCTAAAAAAGGTGAGGGACTATGCGCCGTCGCCGGTTTCGGCGATCAGGTCGCCGATCGGATCTTCCGGTGCATTATCGGGTGCCGGCCTCGGTGCCGGTGCCGCGGCCGGCGCCGAAGGCGCTGCGGTTTCCGGCACGGCTTCGTTCGGCGCGCTGGATGCGCTGTTGGCGAGATTGGACGAGGATGTTCGCGGCGCGGTCGGATCCACCGAATCCTCCGGCGGCGCCTCTTCACCGGGGAAGCTCATCGCGCAACTCTTGACCCAGACATCATAGATAGGGTGTTCCACGACATTCAGCGAGGGGGATTCGCGAAACAGCCAGCCGGAAAAAACCCGCTTCCACTGATCTTCACCCGAACGATTGGGCGGCCGTTCGTTGACCAGCAGCTGGACAAAGGCGCCCTGTTCCGGGGTCAATTCCCACGGGGCGGTTCGCTCGCACGCCCGCAAGCGAACGATCGCTCGTCCGATCCGCACCGACTGGCCGGGCCGAAGCTCGAGATCCCGGGTCAGACCGTTGCGCTTGTTGAGAAAACCGAGCGTGGCGACGCGTTCCGCCATCGGCGTGCCGACCTGCTCGGTGACCGGCGCGACCAGGTCACCATCGGTGGCGGCCAGCTTTCGTTTTTCTGCGGCCTGACCGGTCGCATGTTCGTCGACATTGTCGCCGCTCAGCCAGCCGCAGCCGGTCAGCATAAGCGTCGCCGCCAGCATCGAGCATAAAATGGCGGGACGTTTCATGCCTGTCATTCCGCTTCGGCGGGGTTCCACGATTCATAATCGCCGGTCGCGGCGGCACGGTGGCCGCCCTGTTCCAGTGCGCCTGCCGGGCGATAGGCCTGGGCGGTGCCGGTCAGGTTGCCGCTCGGTTCCTTTTCCCAGATACGGGCCGGCGGCAGATAGCTTTCGGGAATTTCATCATAGCTGTGATGCAGCCAGCCATGCCATTCGGGTGGCACGCGGCTGGCGTCATTGGCGCCATTGTAGATGACCCAGCGCTGTCCGGCAGGATGACCGGTGCCGGCTTTTTTCGCCTGAAAATAGACATTGCCAAACATGTCCTCGCCGACGCGTTTGCCATTGCGGGCGCTGAACAGCGCGGTGCCGATCGTCGCGCCGTCCCACCAGGTGAATATTTTCGCCAATATGCTCATGCCGTCCGCTTAGCCCCGCAGCCATGCGCTCCGCAATGAAAAAATGTCAAATGCGAAGGATGTCGGCTGATGCGCCTGCGGTCATTGCCAGGCGACCCTGTCACCCGGCCCGATTCCCAGTTCGGCGGCTCTGCCGCCGGCAATTTCAAGCACGGTGGCAACCGGTTCATTGGAGCTGACCGGAGCCAGCGAATAGGGGATGGTGTTGGCCGCAATCGACTCGATCGTACCGTCCCGGCGGACGAAGATGATATCGAGCGGAATGACGGTATTCTTCATCCAGAAGCTTGCGACACGGTCCACGGGGAACGGGAAAATCATGCCCCGGTCGGGCGCCAGCCGGGTCCGGAACATAAGGCCCTGGGCTTGCTGGGCCGGGGTTTCTGCCACTTCCACGATGAATGCATGGGTGGCGTCCGACGTCTGGACGCTGAGCGCAACCTGATTCAGGCCCGCCTCGGATTGCGGCAATTCGTTCTGCAGGCTGGCGGCAGCGGTATCGCCGGTCCGGGCATTGCAACCGGACAGGCCGGTCAGGCACAGCAGGGCCAGGGAAAGCGTCACCGCTTTTGGAATCTTGATCATCGGGGTGCTTTTCTGTTCTGTTTCAGTCTGACGGTGGCAGACAGACTTGCACGGCCATATGGCCGCGATTCCCGTCCCTTATGCGAGCCAGCAATTGCTGGCCCGGAACAATTTCTGCAATGCCTGCATCACGCAGCGTTTCCATGTGCAGGAAAATGTCGCCGCCGAAATCATCGCTGACCAGGAAACCATAGCCCTTGGCACGATTGAACCATTTCACTTCGGCATTGATGAATGCGGAATCATCGTCGACGATGTGCATCGCCTGGCGCGAGCCGGTTGCCGCCGCCGCTTCGTTCCGAGTCCCGCACTGGGAAAGGTCGATGTCGAGAATGCGGGTCGCCTGCAGCCCCTTGGGCGCAACGGCATATTCACAGGTCACGACCGCCATTTCCGGCAATTCCCTTGTACCGAGCGATTCCAGCAGGCTCCAGTGCACCAGAATGTCCGATTGCGGGGCCGGGGCATCATCGTCCGACCCGCTGTTTTCGGGCACGATGAAGCCGAAGCCGCGATGACTGTCGAACCATTTCACGCGACCGGTGGCGCGCCGCATTTCATTGTGGGCTGATGATTGATTGTCCTCGCTGGCATGGTGCGCGCGATTATCCGCAGGGCCTGGTTCCGCAAATAAGCTTGCCACGATACATCTCCGAACAAAACTAAGCCAAATCAGAAGTCTAACACTTTTCGACTCGGTCAACGATATATATCACAATAATATTGAGCTGGCGATTCCCGACAGCAAGCTGGCCATTCTGATCAACCGGGCCATCTTCATTTTGATCAGGCGGGCGGTCTACTTGGATCGGCCAGAACTAGTCTTCGCGGGTTATTTCCTCGCCTGGCCGGGCAAAGACAAAACGGCTTGCGAGGTCGAAATCATGACCTGCCCGCAGGAAGGCCTGCAATTGCTTGCGGCATTTGTCGGCGTCCTGCTGATTGTCGGCAAAGGGCCCAATCCGGCGCTTGCGGGCGAATTTTTCCGCGGCAACCCATTTGTTCGCTTCACTGACCTGAAAGGCTTCGCGCCCGTCTGCCTCGCTGATGCCCGCCTGGTACAGTGCATGCGACACGCGGCGCGTTCCATAGCCGCGACGGGTGAGGGCCGAAGCCTTGTTCTGGGCGTACAGGGCGTCGTCGATATAGCCCTGTTCGACGAACCGTTCGACCAGCTGTTCGACCGCCGGGGCCTCCGCGCCCTGCCATTCCCTTTCGCCAATTTTTCGGTGCAGATAATCGGCCAGTTTTTTCCGGCTCGTTGCATATCGTTCGACATAGCGTATAGCCAGCCGGTGCAAGCTCTCCTGGTCTAACGTTTTGACGCGGTTTTTCAACGGCTTGGCCTTCAATTGTGACGTCTGCCCTTTTTGTGCCACAGTCGGGTCGAAATTTAAACGCCAGAGGTTATCAATGACATTGGCAGAAGCGGCTATTTGGGAGGTCGAAAAGATGATCTGCTCCCTTACCGAACGAAGAAGATTGATTTTAGGAAGGCTGGACCTCCCGGAAATGGATATTGGATGACCGAACTGACACCAACCCCGACTTTGGACGAACTTCCCCGTCGCTTCTCCGATTTTGACACGCTCGGCGAAGCTCTGGACTATGCGGCCCAGGGACAGAAGGGATTCAATTTTCACGATGCGCGGGCTTCGCTTGTCCGCGCCTATCCGTTCCGTGAATTGCGCGACGACGCCCTGACGGCGGCAAGGCGACTGATCGCGGCCGGCATCAAGCCGGGTGACCGGGTGGCGCTGATTGCCGATACCGAACCCCAGTTCTGCGCGCTGTTCTTTGGTGCCGTCTATGCCGGCGCGCTGCCGGTGCCCCTGCCATTGCCGACCTCCTTCGGCGGCAAGGAAAGCTATATCGACCAGATCGGCGTGCAGCTGGACAGCTGCGACCCGGCGCTGTTGCTGTTTCCGGACGAGATCGCGGAACTGGCTGGCGCGGCCGGCCAGTCGCGCGCGATTCCGGTATCCGGTTGGGATGCCTTTGCCTTGCACGATGCTCCTGACACGCAATTGCCGACGGCCAGCAGCGGCGATATCGCCTATCTGCAATATTCCAGCGGCTCGACCCGCTTCCCGCATGGCGTTGCGGTCTCGCACAAGGCGTTGCTGCACAACCTGGGTTCGCACGCCCATGGCATGCTGATCAACGGCACCGATCGCTGCATTTCCTGGCTGCCCTTCTATCATGACATGGGGCTG
>Ga0075467_10000152_pt1 | contig 49785 bp, 51 predicted proteins | sample DEB08_DNA_9_FD_75067 | JGI IMG/M metagenome (GOLD analysis project Ga0075467, IMG submission 75067) | Aqueous microbial communities from the Delaware River and Bay under freshwater to marine salinity gradient to study organic matter... | ecosystem: Environmental > Aquatic > Marine > Coastal ... | reverse complement strand
GATCGTGATGCCGTGGTTAAGTTGTTTGCTGAGATTGGTCCCCGTTACGCTGAGCGTAACGGCGGTTACACACGTGTTTTGAAAATGGGTCACCGCCAAGGTGACAATGCACCAATGGCATTCATGGAACTCGTGGATCGTCCAGTAGTCGAAGTTAAGTCTGATCAGACTGGCGATGATAAAGAATAAGCGCCTCTCTATGAGCGTTTGAATTTAAAAACGGGCCATAGGCCCGTTTTTGTTTTGACATCTAACGCGATATCCTGATTCATCGTCATACAATTTGAAACGACACTTGATCAAACGCACTGGACTGTTGCCACGTTTTTTCCTATTGCAATAACTGTTTGAATGGATTTTGATGTGAAATCAGCCAACACTTCAAGCTCAGAAAGTCAGCGTTCAAAGGATATGGTTGCGCCCGATCCAATGTGCGTGATGATATTTAGCACCGCACCAGACATTTTGTTAGCCAAACGAATTGCCCACATTCTTGTCGAAGAGCACTTGGCTGCTTGTGTACAGCTGACATCACCAATGCTGTCAGTGTACGAGTGGCAAGGTGAGATCCAAGGTGATGAGGAAATTGGCGTCGTCATCAAGACGAGCCGTGCGATAGCCCGGCAAACCATCGATCGATTGGTGCAGTTGCACCCTTATGAAATACCGCAAGCGACTGTTGTGCCTTTGGTTGGTGGTTATTTTCCATATTTAAGTTGGGTTAGCGAACAAACGCCGCCTCAATCTGATGGCTTGTCTCGTTAAAGGTGGTTTGAATACCATGCTAATGCCGCAACAACTGTTATCTTGGTTTCGTTGGTTGCTTTTGCTAACTGTTTGTGGCGTTGGATTTGCTGCGCCTTTGGCGACTGCGCAAGACTTTCTAGCACCAGAAAAAGCCTTTGCTATGAAAGCGCGTCAAGCTTCACCAGATGTGGTGTTGATTACCTATGAAATCGCGCGCGGTTACTACATGTACAGAGAGCGATTCGAGCTGGAATCGTCCGATGTTCCACTGGACATTGCCGAAATTTCATTGCCACCTGGGGTAGTCAAATACGATCCCACCTTTGAAAAAGACATGGCACTGTTTTTTCAAAGTGTAGAGTTCGCCTTACGCTTGCCCACGGATTGGCCGAGTAACGATCCCGCAGCCCTATTGACGATTAAAATTATCAGTCAAGGTTGTGCTGATGCGGGTATTTGTTATCCACCGATGACATCAGCGATTGTTTTGGCGAAGGCAGTGGATGGTTACCAATTGGTCCATCAGCAAGCCATTGTTGATGATGAAAGACCAATACCAGCAACATTGACCAGTATGGTATCTGGCGAACCCCTAGCCACATCTAATGAAAGCGGTATTCGTTGGCAGGCTTTACTTGGATCTAGTGATGACCAAGGATTTGTAGGGGCATTGAGCGGCGCCGCCACATGGCAAGTCATTGCACTTTTCTTTGCACTGGGTGTTTTATTGGCTTTTACGCCCTGCGTTTTGCCGATGATACCGATCCTTTCAGTACTGATTGTCGGCCAAGGCACGTCTGTTACACGTGGGCGTGGCTTGGCCTTGGCGGCAGCCTACGTGTTGGGCATGTCGTTGATATACACCCTGTTAGGCGTGCTGGCTGGCTTAAGCGGCGTGGGACTTGCTGCCTGGCTACAGACACCGTGGGTATTGTCAATATTTGCTTTGCTGCTGCTTTTGTTTGGCTTAGCCATGTTTGATGTGATCCGATTAGAGATGCCTGGATCAGTTCAAACGAAATTGACACAGACCGCTTCGTCCTTAAAAGGCGGTCGTGTGTGGGCTGCTTTTCTCATGGGCGCCATTTCGGCTTTGATTGTCGGCCCTTGTGTGGCGGCACCCCTAGCCGGCGCATTACTTTATATTTCTCAGTCTGGGGATGTGATTCTCGGAGGGAGTGTTTTGTTTGCGATGGCCTGGGGAATGGGTTTGCCATTGCTAATGGTGGGTGCCTCTGCAGGTAGTTTGTTGCCCAAGACTGGTGCTTGGATGAATGGTGTAAAAGCATTCTTTGGCGTTTTGTTATTTGCAACAGCCTGGTGGATGCTCAATCCGATACTATCTGATTGGATCGAAGTGGCAGGATGGGCCGTGTTGGCTGGTTTGTCCGCAGTATTGTTGGGGGCGTTTGATCCCTTACCGTCTCGGTTGGCGCTTGGGGTAGCTGCTCGTAAGACACTGGGCCTTATGCTCGCCTTATTGGCAATCGTGTGGGTTGTTGGATTGGCTAGCGGTGGGCGGTCCTTATTCGAACCCTTAAGTCACTTGACCACCGCCAGCAGAAATTCAATTGAACAAACTCAGCCATCAGTGAAACCTACCTTCGAATACGTCAAAACCGTGCAGGCACTTGAGCAACGCCTCGCCGCATCGACCCAGCCTGTCATGCTCGACTTCTATGCGGATTGGTGTGTATCGTGTAAAGAGATGGAACGTTTTACGTTTTCTGATCCGATAGTGGCGAGCAAGATGCGACAAATGTTGTTGTTAAAGGCAGACGTTACGGCCAACAATAGTGACGACCGTGCCTTGCTAAAGCGTTTTCGCTTGTTCGGACCGCCAGGGATTATCTTCTTTGAGCCGGGTGGCCGTGAATTAAAACAAATACGGGTTGTGGGATTTCAAAACGCCACAAAATTTGCACACATCCTTGATCAAGTGATCGTGCCAAATTGAGTAAGCCAGTTTCTGGAAAAGTTATTTTCCTTTTGGCGCTTGCCGCCTTTGCCAGCACCAGTGCTTTCAGGGTATTGGATCCGGCCCTACCGCAACTAAGCGAAGAGTTTAATGTCACCACTGGCCGCGCCGCTGATGTGGTGACGTGGTTCGCCTTGGCTTACGGCCTCATGTTGTTTTTTTATGGGCCCGTGGGAGATCGATTTGGAAAGTTTCGCACCCTTGCGGTTGCGACCCTGCTGTGTGCTGGCGGAAACTTATTTGTTGTGTTTGCACAAAGCTTTGAAATGGTGTTACTCGGTCGGTTTATATCGGGTGGAACGGCGGCTGCGATTGTGCCATTGTCAATGGCTTGGATTGGTGATCACGTGACCTACAAAGATCGTCAAGCAACACTGGCAAAGTTCATGATTGGCACCATTTTGGGAGTATCTGCAGGCTTGGTGGTTGGTGGGCTGTTTACTGACACGGTCGGTTGGCGTGGGTCCTTCGTTTTTCTGACTGTCCTGTACACAATGGTTGGGGGCTGGTTATTGATGCAAATGCGTCAAGTGCCTGAGCGTGACGGTGCGCCAAGAGGGCGGTTGCAAGTTCTGGCACCCATCAAATCGGTGCTTGCCACGCCTTGGGCTCGAGTGGTGTTATTTGTGGTGTTTATCGAAGGGGCAATGGTATTTGGTGGATTGTCATTTGTACCGGCTTTTCTACAAGCCCATCACGGTTTGTCTTCGACGGCGGCGGGGCTGGTGACAGGATTGTTTGGCTTTGGCGCTCTTTTTTACGTGGCCAGCGCAAGATGGTTGGTGATAGGACTCGGCGAGGTTAAGTTGGCTGTTGCGGGGGGTTGGGCACTGGCTTTGAGTTGCGTCATGTACCTTGGGACTGACCACTGGTACTGGGCGATGGTCGCGAGCATGGTCTTCGGCTTTGCGTATTATTTGTTGCACGCCGTTTTGCAAACCAACGCCACTCAAATGACGCCAGCGCTTAGAGGGACTGCAGTGTCACTTTTTGCATCTTGTTTGTTTGGTGGGCAAGCCATTGGTGTTGCGGGTGGCGCCTTTGTTGTCGATACGTTCGGCATTGAATGGGTGCTTGTAATCGCCGCCGTGGTGCTGCCGTTACTCGGGATGGGTTTTGGATACGCGCTTGCGGTAAACAAGCGCGATGCTTTGGTCGGTGATTAGCGTTGTTGCAAAAGGCGGGCAGCAGCAATCGCAAAATACGTCAAAATGCCATCGGCACCAGCCCGCTTAAATCCCAACAGGGATTCCATCATGACTTTGTCATGATCCAGCCAGCCATTGGCTGCTGCGGCTTTAAGCATGGCGTATTCGCCACTGACTTGATAGGCAAAAGTTGGCACGCGAAAGGCATCTTTAACCCGCCTGACAACATCCAAATAAGGCATACCGGGCTTGACCATCACCATATCGGCACCCTCCTTAAGGTCGGCACCCACTTCCCGGAGGGCCTCATCAATATTGCCGGGATCCATTTGGTATGTCATTTTGTTGGATTTGCCCAGCTGATTGGCCGAGCCAACCGCATCGCGAAATGGTCCATAAAAGGCACTGGCGAATTTGGCTGAATAGGCCATGATTCGGGTGTGAATATGGCCTTGCGCCTCAAGGGCTTGGCGAATAACGCCAATACGACCGTCCATCATGTCGCTTGGCGCCACAATGTCGACACCAGCGGCGGCTTGCGTTAAGGCTTGCTTGACCAAAATATCAAGTGTGATGTCGTTAATCACGTAGCCGTCAGCATCAATGACGCCGTCTTGCCCATGACTCGTATAGGGGTCAAGTGCAACATCGGTTAAGACGCCTAGCGTCGGGAAATTGGACTTTAATGCTTGTACAGCGCGCGGTACAAGGCCATGGGGGTTGGTGGCTTCAATGCCGTCAGGGGTTTTTAGGGCAGCGTCGATGACGGGAAACAAGGCCATCACAGGGATGCCCAAATCGACACATTCTTGAGCCACAGTCATCAGCATATCAATGGAATAACGGCTAGCGCCCGGCATCGATGCTACTGGGGTTTGAATACCCGTACCATCGACAACAAAAACGGGGTAGATCAGATCATCAACCGTCAATTGGTGTTCACGAACCAAGCGGCGCGTGAAGTCATCACGACGTAGGCGACGTGGCCTAGCGTTCGGATAATCTGTCAGGATCAAGTGAGGCGTTGTCATGGCACGACCTTAGGAGAAATCCAGTTTTCAATTTGTTTGGTGGCGTCTTCGAGGCCCAATCGGGCTGTGGCCGAAAACGGGATGGTTTGTAGCTGCCCGATGTCTGCCAATTGCTTGGTGACAGCAAAAACAGCATTCATGCGTTGCCCGTATGGCAACTTGTCAGCTTTAGTTAGAAGAGCCAAAACGCCTTTGCCGGTCGGTGCGATCCAATCGGCCAGGCGCCTGTCCATATCGGTAACGCCACGGCGTATATCGACCAACAAAACGATGCCAGCCAGTGATGACCGGTGGCGTAAGTAGTCGCCAAGGATGTCAGCCCATTGCTCTTTGGCATCACGCGCCACTGAGGCGTAACCATACCCTGGTAAGTCAACCAAATGACCCAAGTATTCGTCGGGCATTAGGGGGTCTGGCAAGCCAAACAGGTTTATAAGTCTTGTACGGCCAGGGGTCTTGCTGGAATAAGCCAATCGCCGCTGATTCGTCAAAACATTAATCGCCGTTGATTTGCCCGCGTTACTACGACCCACGAAGCAAACTTCGGGTCCTTGGGGCGGTGGCAGCTGATCGAGTCGAGCCGCTGAAGTGACGAAGGTGGCGCGGTGAAGAATAGACAAAGCGGGGCTACCAAAGAAGTTAGATAGCTATTGTATAATCAAGCAGTTGGGAAAGGCGCCAAATCTCTCGAGGTTCACAAATGAAGCAAGTATTTCTACGAGTGTTGTTGTCAGGCAGTGTACTTCTGGGTGTTGTAGCCCCAGTCGCGGCTTACGCCGCAGGTGAAGTAGCGCCAATTAAGCCCGATTCGAAAGCTGGGGCAAAACTTTATTACGAAGGTGACCCCGCCCGCGGTGTCATTTCCTGTGTCGTGTGTCACGGCGCAAAAGGCAATAGTGATCTGGCTGCTAACCCCAACTTGGCGGCACAACCACACGAATACATTTATAAGCAGCTCGTTGAGTTTCGGCCACGTGACGGCGAAACCATGGCAGCCCGCCGAGGTCCTGACGGCGCCCCATCAAGCATGACAGCTTTGGCCATGCCGTTAACGGAAGCTGACATGCGTAATGTGTCCCTGTATCTGTCAGAGCAGCCGTTATCCAGACCAGCGGCTGCCAGTAGTGAAGCATTGGTGGCACGCGGTGAGGTCATTTGGCGTGGCGGCATTGCTGCCCAAAATGTACCAGCTTGTGCCGCCTGTCACACTGCAACCGGGGCTGGTATCCCAGCGCTATATCCGAGATTGGCAGGGCAGTATGCCTCTTATTTGGAAGGACAACTCAAATTGTTCCGGGCCAACCATCGCGCCAACAGCCCGATGATGCACCAGATTGCTTACCGCATGTCGGATGAGGACATTAAGGCTGTTTCTGACTATGCGGCCGGTTTGAGGTAAAGTTTGAGGTTATAAGCTTATTTCCCAGCAAAAGGAACTAATGTTCCTTTCTGATGGTCGATATAGAGGCTTTTTTAAGCCTCTTTGAGGAAATGCTAAGTGGCTCAGTTACCCGCAGTGGGCGCCCAACAGTTGGCGCCCAAACTGTCTAAGTCGTCCTTATTTGACCTTTTGGGCTCGATGCGGTTCGCCATCAGTTTGTTGGTCATCATTTGTGTTGCCAGCGTGATTGGCACAGTCGTGCCGCAAAATATGCCGCCGAACGCGTACATCGACCAGTTCGGACCGTTCTGGTTCGAGGTTTTTTCTAAGTTCTCGGTCTGGTCGATTTACAACAGCTCCTGGTTTATCTTGATCATGGCCTTTTTGGTCATTTCTACCAGCATCTGTTTGACCCGTAACACGCCGAAAATGATCCGTGACATGCGTTCATTTCGCGAAAATGTCCGCGGATCCAGCCTAAGAGCCTTTCATCACCGTGTCGAGCTTGATTCCCCACGCGATCTCATGGCAAGCAATGAAGCGGTTCTTGGTTGGTTCAAACACAATGGATATGCCGTCAAGGTTCGAGAAGAACCGGAAGGCATGCTCATTGCTGCAAAAAAAGGCAGTAGTAATCGACTGGGGTACATTTTTGCGCACGCCTCAATTGTCATCATTTGTGTTGGCGGACTTTTGGATAGCGAATTACCCGTTAGAGCCCAAATCTGGTTATTTGGTAAAACCCCAATTGTCGAAAACATGTTGATTGTCGACGTTCCCCCAGAAGGGCGCTTGTCCGCCTCAAACCCTAGCTTTAAGGCTAACTTGTTGATTCCTGAGGGTGGGGCCCGCGATAACGCAGTGGTGAGCGTTGGTGATGCTGCCCTTGTGCAGCCTTTGCCATTTGAAATCAAGCTCAATAAGTTCATTATTGATTATTACGATAACGGCACACCCAGCCGTTTTGCCAGTGAAGTTGATGTGACCGATCCTGACACAGGGAAAACCTTTTCTCAGACCATTGAGGTTAATAAACCCTTGCGCTTTAAGGGAGTGACGGTCTATCAGTCCAGTTTTGATGATGGCGGCAGCAAAATCGATTTGCTGGCTTATCCGTTAACGGGCCGCCAGCCCGGTCCCTTTGAACTTGATAAGCGCGTGGGTGAAAGCGTGGTCCTTCCGGTCGGCAATACTGGTAGGGAAGTTCGTTTAGAAATCACTGGTTTACGCCCGATTAACGTTGAGAGTTTGCTCGATGGCGAACCACAACCACGGGTGTTTGCTGATCACGTTGCCGCTGTGACGGGCAGTGCGGCGGGCAAGCGTGATAAAAACTTAACCAATATTGGCCCTAGCGTCGAATACCGATTGATTGATGACAGCGGCCAAGCGACGCGCTTTCACAATTACATGATTCCAGCCGAATTGGATGGTGCGAGTGTCTTGCTAGCCGGTGTGGCTTTGCCCGGCCAACAGGATTTTCAGTATCTTAGAATACCGGCCGACGAGTCAGCTTCAGCGATTGAGTTCATGCAGTTAAGAGCCGCACTCGCCGATCCAGTAGCACGCACTGAAGCGGCTCGGCGGTTTGCGTTAAATAGTGCACCCGAAGGTGTCAATCGTGCGGCTCTGCAGGAATCAGCTTACAGAGCCCTAGATACTTTTTCAGTCGGTGGTCTGCAAGCGATTTCTGAATTTTTAGAGACGAACGTTCCCGAGGCAGAGTTACCGCGAGCCGCAGATGTGGTCATCCGTTTATTGGGTTCGACCGTGACGGAGTTGCGAGGGGTTGCCCGTGAGCGAGCAGGGTTGCCCGCGCTTGACTCTTATGAGCCAGATAATGTGCAGTGGGTGCAGCTTGCTGTCGGTGCGTTGTCTGACTTGCGGTTTTATCCTGCGCCAATTTTGTTTTCGATGAAGTCATTTGATTTGGTGCAGGCTAGCGTCTTTCAGATCAGCCGAGCACCGGGCATGTTGCCGGTGTATTTTGGCAGTTTGCTGCTGGTGATCGGTATATTTGCTATGTTTTATGTGCGTGATCGACGCATTTGGGTTTGGCTCAAACGCAACGATCAAGCGGATGGCACTCACGTATTGGCCGCCATGACTTCGCAAAAGCGAACATTGGATTTCAACCGAGAGTTTGAACGTTTCAAGCAGGCGCTTAGTCGCCTAGACATGAAGAAGGAATGACCATGGCAGACACGATGACAGCCACCCGCCCCGCGTGGGAAGAACTGACTGAATCGGGAGACGGTCGACAATTGCGCGGACGTCCCGATTGGACAGATGTTTTGTTTTTCATTATTTTGTCGCTCGGTACGGTTTATGCGTTGGTGGTTTACAACGACGCAATGGACATATACGAGAAAGTTATTCTCGTTTCTATGGTGCCTTCGGTCGTCTGGTTGGGCTGGCTCTGGCGCCCATTGCGCACCATGTTGGTCGTCAGTGCACTGACTGTTTTTTTCGCATTATGGCTCTACGACGCTGATATATCTAAGGCGGACACCTCTTTTTTCTTAAAGTATTTGTTTTCCTCGCAGTCGGCCATTCTTTGGATGTGCACCTTATTTATGGTTGCTACTGTTTGCTACTGGGTGGGGCTTTTTAGCCAAACAGCTGCATGGTTGGGGACCGCCTTTACATGGGGCGCGGTCTACATTGGCGCCGTGGGCCTATTGGTTCGGTGGCGCGAGAGCCACTTGATGGGTCCAGAGCTTGGCCGCATTCCAGTTAGCAATCTCTACGAAGTTTTTGTGTTGTTTTGCTTGGTAACGGCGCTGTTTTACCTTTACTACGAGCGTCGTTATGCCACTCGCGCACTCGGTGGGTTCGTGATGTTGGTGGTAACCACGTCGGTTGTGTTTCTTTTGTGGTATTCGTTTACGCGTGATGCTTATGAGATTGAGCCTTTGGTGCCGGCTCTAAAAAGCTGGTGGATGAAAATCCATGTGCCCGCAAACTTCATCGGTTATGGCACTTTCTCTTTGGCAGCGATGGTTGGGTTTGCTTACCTCATTAAAGAGAATGGTGAAACGCGCTCTTGGCTTAAGCTTGCGCCTTTGTTCATTCTTGGCGTGTTGCTGGCTGCTGAACCGCTGGTGTTTAGTAGCGGTAAGGTTTCGGCCACATGGACGATTTACTTTGGCTTTGGCGCTGTGGTGGTTGGCACGATCCTGGCTTTCCGTGGGCCAATTTCGCGCCGATTACCGTCGTTTGAAATTCTTGACGACATCATGTATCGTGCGATCGCCATCGGATTTGCATTCTTTACCGTAGCAACCATTCTGGGCGCTTTGTGGGCGGCTGATGCATGGGGTGCTTATTGGCAGTGGGATCCCAAAGAAACATGGGCACTGATTGTCTGGCTGAACTACGCGGCTTGGTTGCATTTGCGCCTGATGAAAGGGCTGCGAGGCACGGTGGCGGCTTATTGGGCACTGGTTGGTTTGTTGATTACCGCCTTTGCTTTCCTAGGCGTTAATATGTTCCTTTCTGGCCTGCACTCATACGGCGAGCTATAACCCCACTTAATTGACACCGTGAAGCAACCCGCAAGACCCTGGATCATCCTTAGCGCAACCCTCACGATCCAGGCGTTGGTTGCGATGGCCTTGATTACCTTACCGGTGGTTGCACCTGTGGTGGCAAAAGCCATTGGCGTATCAACCACCTACGCGGGCATTTACGTCGGTGTGGTTTATTTGGCGGCCATGTTCTCGAGCGTTTTGGGTGGTGCTGCCGTGAAGCGATTCGGCGCCATGCGATTGAGTCAGTGCTGCTTGGTACTGGCAGCGATTGGATTGGTGCTTTGCGCTATTCCTCACCCACTTAGTATGGCCATTGGCGCACTTTTTATCGGCACGGGTTATGGCCCTGTTACCCCAGCAAGCTCACACCTGCTCATCAAAACCACGCCGCCTGAGCGCCTGTCTTTGGTGTTTTCGTTAAAGCAAACGGGGGTCCCGCTTGGGGGCGTCCTTGCTGGGCTTTTGGTGCCGCAATTTGAGCGTCTGATGGGTTGGCAGTGGGCGTTTGTACTCGTGGCGGCTTTTTGTCTTTTGTGTGCCTACGCCGTTAACCCATTAAGTCCAGCCCTTGATGGTGATCGAGACCCAACGGTGCGCCCATCGCTAATTAAAAGTTTGGTCAATCCAGTCAAGCTGGTTTGGTCACACAAGGCGTTACGAATATTGGCATGTGTGTCATTTTTGTTTGCCATCACGCAACTGTCGTTGACCACGTACCTCGTGACCTTCCTTTTTGAAGACATCGGTTGGGCACTTGTTGCCGCCGGCGTGGCATTGGCTGTCACACAGGCTGCGGGTGTTGGGGCAAGGATAGTCTGGGGCTGGATGGCTGACAATTGGTTTGGTTCGGGCTACATGTTGATGGTCGTGGCTGGATTGCTCGCCCTGTCCGCGGCTGCCATGCCGTTTTTCACACCGGAAACACCTCACGTTTGGCTATACCTAAACCTAATGTTGCTAGGGGCCACAGCCATTGGCTGGAATGGTGTGTACTTGGCTGAAGTTGCGAGGCAAGCGCCCAAAGGACAAGCGTCGGTTGCCACCGGTGGCACACTTGGGTTTACCTTTTTTGGCGTTCTGTGTGGCCCACCTTTATTTGGTGTGGCTGCCGCCAACTTGCAAAGCTATGGCCTAAGCTATGGGTTACTTATTTTGCCAGCGGCGTTAATTTTGGTACTGCTTTGGAGTAGCCGACACCGCTGGCGGCGGTTTTCAGCTTAGTCACTTGGTTAAGCTGAAATTCAGGCACGGCGTTTGCTATTGTGTGAAGTAAAGCCATCTAACATCAGGCTCTTCAGGAGATAGACATGTCAACCACCATCGATGCAGTCAACGTTAAGGTTTCTAGCGAGCGCTTGTATCAATCACTCATGACACTGGCCGAAATTGGCGCCACTGATAAGGGTGGGAATTGTCGCTTGGCGTTGACTGACCTTGATGGGCAGGCACGTGACCTCGTTGTGGGTTGGATGCGCGAAGCGGGCATGGGCATTTCGATTGATCAAGTGGGCAATATTTTCGCGCGCCGACAAGGTTTAAGAAACGACTTGCCCCCTGTGATGACGGGCAGTCACATCGACACACAGCCCACGGGTGGTAAGTTTGATGGCTGCTTTGGCGTGTTGGCGGGTTTAGAGGTTGTTCGAGCCTTAAACGATGCCCAAGTTCAGACCGACGCACCGATTGAGGTTGTGGTTTGGACCAACGAAGAGGGCACCCGATTCGTGCCCGTCATGATGGGCTCAGGGGCATTCATAGGCAAATTTGATTTGGCATCCATCCTTGACAGCACGGACAAAGATGGCAAGCGAGTGGGCGACGAGCTTAAGGCGATTGGTTATGACGGTGACGAAGTGCTTGGACAGCACCCCGTTGGGGCGTATTTTGAGGCGCACATCGAGCAAGGCCCCATTTTGGAGCACGAGAAAAAAACCATCGGTGTGGTGACAGGTTCTTTGGGTTTGCGCTGGTATGACGTGACAGTTACCGGTATGGAAATGCACGCGGGCCCAACACCGATGGACGTGCGCAAAGATGCGATGTACGCGGCGACTTTTATCATGCAAGATGTGGTGCAAAACGCACTGGATTACGCGCCACACGGCCGCGGTACGGTCGGGTCGGCAACCGTTTTTCCCTCGTCACGCAATGTGATCCCAGGCCGGGTGACTTTTACCGTTGATATTCGCCATCCTGATGCCGCCGGCTTACAGGCCATGCACGAGCGCTTTGAGGCAACCTGCCAAAAAGTGGCAAAAACGCATGGTGTTGGCGTGTCTATTCATGAGGTTTCTCATTTTCCGCCCACACCATTTGACCCGAAGATGGTCGATGCTGTGCGTGCCGCAGCGGTTGCCAATCACTTTTCCTGCATGGACATTGTGACGGGCGCCGGCCATGATGCGGTTTACTTGGCCAGCGTGGCACCCACGGGAATGATTTTTATCCCATGTAAGGATGGCATCAGTCACAACGAAATTGAAGACGCCAAACCCGAAGACTTGGGTGCTGGCGCACAGGTCCTTTGTGATGCGATGTTGGCGCAAGCCATTCATCAAAACAATTAAAGGTGTTGGCAATTGAAATAATCAGGCTACAATCACGACTGATTTAAGAAATATTCGGTTGAGGAGCGTTGCGACGACCCATTTTTAACGCGGTTGCCAGGCTCAGTCGAATCAACGTGATTGCCAATCCCGTCGGGATTGGCCACAACTGCGCTCACCCAATCCTGCTGACAGCGATTGCGGTGAGGCCTAATTCCCTCTAAGCATTGACTGTTGGCTTGAACGAATGGAGCTAACTGAGATGAATGCTGTTACCGATAAAGTAAAAGATTATGTTGTTGCCGACCTGAGCCTGTCTGACTGGGGTCGTCGTGAAATTGCGATTGCCCAAACCGAAATGCCAGGTCTGATGTCCTTGCGCGAAGAGTTTGGTGCGAGCAAGCCACTCAAGGGTGCCCGCATCACTGGCAGCTTGCACATGACCATTCAAACGGCCGTCTTAATCGAGACACTCGAGGCGCTTGGTGCCGAAGTCCGTTGGGCGTCGTGCAATATTTATTCAACCCAAGACCACGCGGCAGCGGCCATTGCTGCGAGTGGCACCCCTGTGTTTGCCAAGAAGGGCGAGACACTGGCTGAGTACTGGGATTACACGCACCGCATTTTTGAGTGGCCAGAAGGCAAGTTCGCCAACATGATCCTCGATGATGGTGGTGATGCCACACTGTTGTTGCACTTGGGAACCAAAGCTGAGTCAGACTTAAGCGTGCTCGACAAGCCAACGTCAGAAGAAGAAGTCGCGCTCTATGCAGCAATTAAAGACACCATTAGAAAAGATCCCAAGTGGTACTCAACCCGTTTGGCGCAAATTCGTGGTGTGACTGAAGAAACAACGACAGGCGTGCATCGTCTGTATCAAATGTCTAAGCGCGGTGAGCTGGCCTTTGCGGCCATTAACGTGAACGATGCGGTCACAAAAGCCAAATTCGACAACTTGTACGGTTGCCGCGAATCATTGGTTGATGGCATCAAGCGTGCCACTGACGTGATGATTGCCGGTAAGGTTGCTGTGGTTTGTGGTTTTGGTGATGTGGGTAAGGGTTCAGCCCAAGCATTGGCCGCATTGCGAGCGCAAGTGTGGGTGACTGAAGTGGATCCCATTTGTGCACTGCAAGCTGCGATGGAAGGCTTCAAAGTGGTCACCATGGAAGAGGCGTGCGACAAAGCCGACATCTTCGTGACTGCGACAGGCAATTACCACGTGATCACACGTGACCACATGTCACGCATGAAGGATCAGGCCATCGTTTGTAACATTGGTCACTTTGACAATGAAATTGACGTGGCTGGTATCGAAGACCTGCAGTGGGAAGAGATCAAACCACAGGTTGATCACGTGATTTTCCCTGATGGCAAGCGCATCATTTTGCTGGCGCAAGGCCGACTGATCAACTTGGGTTGTGCCACTGGCCACCCCTCGTTTGTGATGTCATCTTCTTTCACCAACCAGACGCTTGCGCAAATTGAGTTGTTCACGCGCAACGATGAGTACACGGTGGGTCAAGTCTACGTGCTGCCTAAGCACTTGGATGAGAAAGTGGCACGCCTGCATCTTGAGAAAATTGGTGCTCACCTGACTGAACTCACGGCTGAGCAAGCGGCCTACATCAATGTCGATCAGCATGGCCCTTACAAGGCTGAAGCGTATCGTTATTGATCGGGCAATTACTAACCCACGCGCTCTGTGCGCGTGGGTGCAAGACATGAGGAGCGCTAGGTGTTAATCATTGTTGTCTGGATTTTGAATGCAGTGGCTCTACTCGCTGTGGCCTACGTGCTGCCGGGCATTGTGATTGCCAGCTTCTGGTCAGCCATGTTAGCCGCCCTGGTGTTGGGTTTTTTGAACACCATGGTCAAGCCCTTCCTCATTTTGTTGACACTGCCGATCACGATCGTGACCCTTGGCCTCTTTTTATTGGTGCTTAACGCCCTGGTTTTTTGGTTGGCCGGTTCAGTACTGAGAGGATTTCAGGTTGAAGGTTTTTGGTGGGCAGTGGCCGGTGCGCTGTTGTACAGCGCAATCTCAGGATTGTTTTCCATGTTGCTCTTTCAACAATGACCACACATGCTGGACAGGCGTTAAGCCTAGAATTCTTCCCTCCTCGCGACGAAGCCGCCCAAGGGCGACTGCATGATACCGTGGCCGCACTTCGCTCGATTAATCCCGCCTACGTGAGCGTGACATTTGGCGCGGGTGGAACAACCCGCGATGGCACTTTGGAAACGGTCCGTCAATTAACTGACCTTGGCTTTGATGCGGCCCCCCACCTTTCCTGCATTGGATCGACGCGCGCGGAATTATGCAATCTGCTTGATCAGTACAAAGCCCAAGGGGTGCGTCGTATTGTGGCGCTGCGCGGTGATATGCCTTCAGGCATGGGATCGGTTGGTGGTACTGACATGCTGTCGTACGCCCATGAGTTGGTGTCTTTGATCCGCGAGCACAGTGGCGATTGGTTTCACATAGAAGTCGGTGCTTACCCAGAAATGCACCCTCAAGCCAGCGGTCCACAGCGCGACTTGCAACACTTTGTTGAAAAAGTAAATGCTGGGGCCAACAGCGCCATTACGCAGTATTTTTTTAATGCAGATGCGTACTTTGATTTTGTTGATCGAGCCCAGATAATGGGTGTTTCTATTCCTATCGTACCCGGCATCATGCCGATCACCAATCACACACAGTTGATGCGTTTCTCAGAAATGTGTGGTGCAGAGGTGCCTCGTTGGATTCGATTGCGTTTGGCCGAAATGGGCGATGATAAGGAATCCATCCGATCATTTGGAACTGACGTGGTTACTGAAATGTGTCAGACCTTGCTCGAAAACCAAGTGCCGGGCTTGCACTTCTATACTTTGAACAATGCGCCCGCCACGCTTGCGATCTGGAAGGGCTTGCACCCTTAACCAGTGTTTGACCGGAATGATTTGGGCGCTGGTGCGCTTGGATACCAAGCTTCAGGCGTGATGACGGCATCAAGGCGCTGATCATGCGGTTGGGGTTGGTAATCTGGGTCAATGGCATGAATATTGCCTGTCGCCCACGCCACACCAATGGTTGTCGGCCGATGGCCAGTTGTTTTAAGGTGTGCCAAAGTGCGATCGTAGAAACCCTTGCCGTAGCCTAAACGGTCGCCTTGAGCCGTGAATCCAAGGGTCGGGACCAAAATCACATCGGGCAGTAATGGCACGCTGACTTCAGGCTCCATTACGCCGAAAGGGCCAGCGACAAGTGTTGTGCCTTTGTGCCACTGATAAAACTTTAGCGGCTCAGCAGTTGAGCTTATGCGAGGTAGGACCACCTTCAGTCCCGCTTGTGCCCACTGCTCAAGCAAAGGAATTAAATCAGGTTCATCGGTGAGTGGCCAAAAAGCAGCGATAACGTTTGGCGCACGCTTATTGTTGCTTTCGCAATGGTCGCGCGTTAAGGCTAACCACGTGTAAAGACGCGCTCGAATCAACAAACTGGCGCGCTGACGATCCTCAGCGGCAAAGTGTTTGCGGGACTCCTTTAGTCGCACGCGAAGCTCAGCTGCGGTATTCTGTAACATCCTCGTTTAATCCTTTTGCAACTTTGTGGTCGAATGACAGTCACATCAACCAGCATCGCGCGACACTAGCAGTCGCCTCATTAAGACCAACCGTATCCGAGACAAATGGCAAATATGCTTTCACCCTTTATACAAGAAAGTTTGACCAAGCTCACCAAGGGTTGCTTGTCTTTTGTATTGATCGCAATCCCCGCGATCTCTGATGCCAATACGTTTGACTATTCAGCCGATACACCCAGCGCAAAGGTTGTTGTTGAAATCAAGACAGCTGTCGAAAAAGGCCAGCTTTTGCAGGTACCGGCATTGCGACAACAGGTTGGCAACGACACACTGGCAATCTACGCTGATTACTGGGTAGCTGAAAGAGCTGTCCAAAAAGCAAGCTCCGTCTTTGATGTGCCAGAGGCGACAGCATTTCTAAACAAGTATCCTGATTCGTACGCGGCTGAAAAGCTAAAAGCCAGCTGGGTTTTGGCGGCATTCGATGCTGGGGCCTTCACCAAAATTCGCGATATTGGTGAATTTGAATGGCTTAACAAGCAGGTTCGATGCGCCAAACTCGAAGCACGTCACATGACCGGTCAGCGCGCGTCTGAGGGTGAGGCCTTAAATGAGTTTGCCCCAGGCCAAGCCTGCTGGTCGATGCTGCAACAATTTGTGGCTGATGGTGTGGTTAGCCGTGACGAATTGGTGGCGTTGATGCAAGACGCCATTGAGCGCAATCACACTCAGACGGCGTCACGTCTGGTAGCGCTGACCTTTGACCCCAAAACCTTGGGTAAATACCAGGCCATGATGAAGGCTCCGAGCCAGTGGGTTCGTGGCTTTAAGGGCAAAGCCGTCGGCGATGATGCCGTCATTGTGGCGATTGGCTTACAGCGTATGGCGCGCGACAACCTGACAACAACTGCCGAGTATGTCGATAAAACTTGGCGCAATCGTCTGCCAGAACCAGAGCTTGGCTGGGTCTGGGGGCAGCTCGCTTTTCGTGCCGCATTGAATCTCAAGCCGCAAGCCGATCAGTGGTACCGCTTGGCCGGTGACAGTCGAATGTCGGACACCAACCATCCGTGGCGTGTTCGCATGGCATTGCGTCAGCCCAAGATTGATTGGTTGTGGGTGCAAACAGCCATTGATCGCATGCCAGCGCAGATGCAGCAAGAGGTGGATTGGCAGTATTGGCGCGCTCGTGCACTTGCCGCTACTGGCCGAGTCGACCAGGCCCGGAGCCTCTACGAAGACATATCAGGTCAATATAATTTTTATGGCCAACTGGCCCTTGAAGAGCTGGGTCGTTCGATCGTGGCACCTGCAGCACCGGCGCCGGTGAGTCAGCAGGAGTTGCAGGCGGCGCGTGATAACCCACACTTACAGCAAGGTGTGGCTTTATTTCGTCTGGGCTTGCGGCCTGAGGCCGTGCCACAGTGGAACTTTGCGCTCAGACACATGAACGACAGAGAACTGCTAGCGACCGCTGAGTTTGCACGTGAGCAAGGCATCTATGATCGCGTTGTTAACACTTCTGAGCGCACACAGGATGAGGTTGATTTTACGCAACGTTTCGTCGCGCCGTTTAAGAGTCAAGTCATGGCGCAAGCGCAATCGATAAATCTAGACCCCGCGTGGGTTTATGGCCTGATTCGCCAGGAGTCGCGATTCATCATGGATGCCCGCTCAGTGGTGGGCGCATCAGGTTTGATGCAATTGATGCCGGCCACAGCCAAATACGTGGCCAAGAAAATTGGGATGACTGATTTTAGGCCCTCACGAGTCAATGAGTTTGAAATCAACACCAAGTTAGGGACCAACTATTTGTTGATGGTTCTCAATGACCTCGATGGCTCGCAAGTGCTTGCAAGCGCAGGCTATAACGCTGGCCCACGACGCCCAGCCACGTGGCGATCAACCTTAGGGCATCCGGTTGAGGGCGCCATATTTGCCGAAACGATACCGTTTACCGAAACCCGTGATTACGTCAAAAGTGTGCTTTCAAACGCCACTTATTATGAGGCTACCTTTAGCGGACAGCCCCAGTCACTAAAAGAACGCCTCGGACGAATCACGCCCCGTTAGTCAACACAAACAGCTATCAAAATTACAACGTGACGTTCACTGATCCACTGCTAGAAGGCCTTGATGTCTACATCGTGGGTGGCGCTGTGCGCGACGAATTGCTCGGTCGCCAAGCCGGTGATCGGGATTGGGTCGTGGTCGGATCGACACCGGAAGCACTCATTGGTCGGGGTTTCATCCCTGTTGGCGCTGATTTTCCAGTTTTCTTGCACCCCGTCACCAAAGAAGAGTTCGCTTTGGCGCGCACCGAACGCAAGACAGGCCGTGGCTACAAGGGTTTTACTTTTTACACCGGACCTGATGTCACACTTGAGGATGATCTCAACCGCCGCGACTTAACCATCAACGCCATGGCGCTTGGGCCTGATGGTGAGATCTTTGACCCGCTCGGTGGTGCTGAGGATCTGGCGAACCGCGTTTTGCGGCATGTCGGACCAGCGTTTGAAGAGGACCCTGTTCGTATATTGCGCCTGGCAAGGTTTGCAGCCCGCTTTGCGGACTTTAGCATCGCGCCAGAAACGATGGCACTGTGTCGTCAGATGGTGGCAGCAGGTGAGGCCGATGCATTGGTCGCGGAGCGTGTTTGGCAAGAAATCTCGCGCGGGTTGGTCAGTGAAAAGCCATCTCGCTTGTTTGACGTCTTGGCCCAGTGTGATGCGCTACCTGTCGTGATGGCGGGTTTCGAATGGAACACGGCTGTCGGCGCCAGGCTCGATGCGCTGGCGCAAAGTTCACTGTCAAGCTTGCCGGCAATGTATGCCGTGGCACTTTTAACCAGCGAAGACCGAGAGGCACTGTCAATTCGTTTGCGTGCTTCAAACGAATGCGCGCAATGGGCCAAGCTTTTGCCAACGGTGTTTGAATATTGCGAGCGCGACCCTGAGTGGGTGACACCGCAGGCCGCCGAACAGGTATTGGCATTGATCGAAGCGGCCGACGGTGTTCGCCGCCATGAGCGTCTGGTCGCCTTGGTGAGTATCGTTTATCAGTTACTTGAAAAGCCGGCTGACAGACTGCTGTCTCTCTTGTTAGCGGCCAAAGCGATTAAGGCAGGCGAAATTGCGCAACCGCTTCAGGCAGCCGGCGCACCAGTCATCAGTCAGGCCGTGCGAAGCGCACGGTTGACTGCGATTAAACAACGACTGGTATCGCTTAAAGTTGATGGCGTCGATCAGAGCGACTAAAACCAATCAAGGGCAAATCGATTTGTTTGCCGACGGCCAGCACTTTAAATAACTCACCCATTTCTGCTTCTGAAACCAGCTTTTCTAGCGCACGTGCTTCGTGGCGATTAAGGCGTGCGGCTTGTGTCGCAAGACCCGTGTTTATTAAGAAGCGTGCTTGGCTGGTAAATCCCATCACTGTTAAGCCTGAGCGATGAGCGGCGGTGGCCATGGCAGAGAAATCAACATGTGCGGTGATGTCTTGCAGGCCAGGCGCAAAAAACGGATTGTCGTGTGCGGTGTGTTGAATGTGACACATCAACGTGCCCGAACGGCGTTGCGGGTGAAAGAATTCGCTTGCCGTGAAGCCATAGTCAATCAGCAAAGCAACGCCTTTGCTGAGCCATTCGGTGATCTGTTGCATCCATGCCTCTGCGGCTAGATTTAACTCAGTGATGTAGCCTGGCAAGACAGGTAGGCGTGCCTTGAGCGTATCTGCCAAAAGTGCGCCCGCGGGCTGATCCTGCCATGCGAATCCATCGTCGGTCCAGATAACGCCCCGTTCAATCGCCTGTCCGTCTTGATCAAAGCCCACGATATGAACAGGCATGGCATCCAACACTTCATTGGCTAGGATGATGCCTTCAAAGGCAGGCCCAGGACGATCAAGCCATCGGACTTGTTCGCCCCAAGGCGCCAACGCTTGCTGCTGACGTTGTTTAAGGTCAGCAGACAGTTCAAGGATGTCGTATTGAGGATGAAAGCCCAGTGTTTTTAGCTCTTCGAGAATGTCGTGCGCCAGCTGACCAGAGCCCGCGCCAAACTCAAGAACCTTGGGACCAGTACAACCCGCGAAAACCTGCGCGATTTGATGGGCTAGCGTGCGGCCAAAAGCCGGGGATAACTCAGGAGCAGTAACAAAATCGCCGGCTAAGCCGGCTTGATCCTGTGTGTTGCGAGCGGCAAGCTTGATGCTGCCAGCGCTGTAATAACCAAGTCCCGGTGCATAAAGGACTTCTGCCATCCAGCGCTCAAAAGAGAGCCAACCACCGGCTTGTACAATGCATTGACGCAGGTGGCTGGTAACGGTTTCGCTATGCTCGAGCGCTTGGGCGCGCACGTGAATGGCTGGTGGGACGCTGTGGTCGGTCAGATGATCGCTTGGCATGGCCTTCAGTATACGGTTTGGCACTGCGCTTGGCAGCATGACCGCCAGGAGCGGCACCGGCTGAGCGAGCAGGTGGTTTTCCACGGCGCACGCCACTTGGCTTGCTTGAGGCCTGACGACGCGGTTCCATACCTGGAATTTCTTCTGAATCAATGGTGTGACCGATGAAATGCTCGATGCGCTTCACTTTATGACGCTCACGATGCTCAGCCAAAGTCACGGCATTGCCGTTGCGACCCGCGCGGCCGGTACGGCCAATACGGTGCACATAATCTTCTGCTTGCATCGGCAAGTCAAAGTTAATGGCATGGCTAATGGTTTGCACGTCGATACCGCGGGCGGCGACGTCGGTAGCAACCAAAACGCGCAAGCTTCCGCGCTGCATGGCAGTCAATGTCCGAGTGCGCTGGCGTTGGTTCATGTCGCCATGCAAAGCTTGTGCTGAAAAACCTTGCTCATTGAGCTGGTCAGCCAGTTCGTCAGCACCGCGTTTGGTTGCTGTGAACACAATGGCTTGGTCAACTGTCGCATCGCGCAAAATGTGGTCAAGCAAACGACGCTTGTGGGCGCCGTCGTCAGCGTAGAAAAGGCTTTGTGTGATTTGTGCGTGACGTTCGTTGGGCGAAGAGATTTCAATGCGAACGGGGTCGCGCATCATCGTTTGTGCCAGCTTGGCCACGGTGCCATCAAGCGTTGCTGAAAACAGCAGTGTTTGACGTGAGGCTGGTGTGGCAGCCACCAATGCTTTAATGTCATCGATAAAACCCATGTCTAACATGCGGTCGGCTTCATCTAGAATCAAAGTGTGCACAGTTGACAGGTCAACACGCTTGGCTTTCAGGTGATCGATGAGACGGCCTGGTGTGGCCACCAACACGTCTAATCGACGTGAAAGAGCTTTCAGCTGGGCGCCGTAAGGCATGCCACCAACACCGGTGGCAACACGCAGACCATTGATTTGTGAGCCGTATTCGGCGCTGGCTTGTGTGACCTGCATGGCCAATTCACGGGTTGGTGTGAGTACCAAAATCTGTACACCACGACCGCCGTTGGCTTTTGTCGTTGAAAGTTTGTTGAGTGCAGGCAACATAAAGGCGGCGGTTTTACCGCTACCGGTTTGCGCTGAAACCATCAAATCGGTGCCTTTAAGGGCTGCCGGAATGGCTTTTTCTTGCACGGGAGTGGGTTGATCGAAGCCGGCTTGACGAATAGCAGCCAACAACGGGGGCGTAAGCCCCAGCTCTGAGAATGACATTTTCTTTCCTTTGAATCGAGCCGACCGGAGAAACCGAACGCTTGGGTCGCTGAGTACACGGCCGCGAAAGGAAAGAGGTCAGAGAGCGATTTGTTTGTTTAAATGAACGCGAAGTGTACACGCCTTATTGTCAGGGGTAAACCCCTATTTGAATATTTTTACATCAGTTTTGATGGCGGCATGCACTTTGTGTGCATGATGGCTCCCCTTAAACCGTTACCTTGCCGCTAGCCCTTGACATGAGGTGGGCTTGCTGAAGACAATCAGTTTCTTCAGTATTTTTCATATCAACCAAGGATTCAAATGACTGCCAAAGACGAAACACAAAAACTGTTCGAACAAGGTTTGAAGGTACGCCGCGAAGTTTTAGGCACCGAATATGTTGATGGCTCGATTGCTAAAGCAAACGATTTCATGATGGCGTTTCAACACGTCACCACCGAGTGGGCTTGGGGCTACACCTGGTCGCGTGAAGGTCTCGATCGCAAGACACGAAGCATGTTGAATTTGGCCATGTTGACCGCATTAAATCGGCCTGCTGAAATCAAATTGCACGTCAAAGGTGCCTTAAACAACGGCGTGACGGTCGAAGAAATGAAGGAAGTTCTTTTGCACGCTGCTATTTATTGCGGGATCCCAGCTGCTTTGGATGCTTTTAAAGTGACCAACCAAGTGCTCGAAGAAGAGGGTGCATTTAACGATAAGCCCAAGGACGCCGGTTAATGAGCAATCAAACCCAAATCGGTTTTATTGGCCTGGGCAAAATGGGTTGGCCGATGGCCAAGCGTTTGGTCGAGGCGGGTTATTCACTGCATGTACTGGAGGCCGATCAAGGGCGTTGTGCTGAGTTTGTGGCGCAAGTCGGTGGCGTGTCTTACGCGAACGCAAAAGCCTTGGCGCAAGCCAGCAACGTCATTGTTACCATTTTACCCACTAGCGCCATTGTGCAGACAGTTTTAGAAGGCCCTGATGGTGTGTTGGCGGGCTTGCAACCAAACACCGTTTTGGTTGAGATGTCGTCAGGTGTGCCGAGCATCACGCGGCACTTGGCGCAGCAAGTCACAGAGGCTGGTGGCCAACTCGTTGATGCACCCGTCTCTGGCGGCGTGCCTCGCGCCAAAACGGGTGAATTGTCCATCATGTTTGGTGGCAATGAGGAGTTGTTGTCAACCTTAACCCCGATCTTGCGTTGCATGGGTCAAGCCATCGAGCCCACGGGTGATGTTGGTTCAGCCCATGCGATGAAGGCCTTGAACAACTTGGTGTCAGCCGGTGGCTTTTTGATTGGGGTTGAAGCGTTGCTCATTGGCAAGCGCTTTGGTTTGAGCCCTGAAAAAATGGTGGACGTTTTGAATGCCTCAACTGGCATGAACAACTCGACGCAGAAGAAGTTCAAGCAATTCGTCCTGTCGGGTAAGTTCAACTCGGGATTTGGTTTAGACCTGATGGTCAAAGACTTGAGTATTGCTTTGGGGATTGCTCATGAAACGGGGACACCCACTCCGTTTTCAGCCCTTTGTCGTGAGTTGTGGGCGGCTTCGGCTCAATTGCTGGGTCCGAATCAAGATCACACGGCAGTGGCAAAGCTCAGTGAGCGGCTGGCGGGCGACAGTCTAAGCGAACCTAGTGAGCCCAAGTAACCGAAGCAACCGAAGTAACGGGTGAGTTTTATTTGGCGTTTCTAGATGACCGGCTGTTGTCAGGTGGGCGCGGGTAGCCCTCAGCCAATATCCGAGTCCAAACGGCGTCTTTCTCAGCTTCGTCCATGAATACCCAGTTTGAGACTTCCATCACGGTGCGCCCACAGCCGCGGCAGATGTCGTCAAACAAAGTGGAGCAAATGGCCACGCATGGCGAATCATCGCGTGCAACGGGCTTGGGTGTGAGTGAGTTGTCGTTGCCGGACATGGGGGAAACCGTCTCAGTGGTGATTGAAAGAAAATCGAGTGTAGTCGCCTGTCTCTTCAAAACATGAAAAAACCCCGTTTATCGACTTTGTTTCGTTGATAAACGGGGTTAAACCGATCGGCATCAGGGTTTGAGTGTTGCGACTGATCCTGACAGTGAGCGGGATTTAGACCGCCTTTTTAAGATCGGCTGCGCGGTCAGTGGCTTCCCAAGTGAACTCAGGCTCGCTGCGACCGAAGTGGCCATAAGCCGCTGTCTTTGAATAGATTGGGCGAAGCAGATCAAGCATGTTCACAATGCCGCGGGGGCGTAAGTCAAAATGTTCGCGGACCAGTTGGGCCAATTGCTCATCAGGAACCACACCTGTGCCTTCGGTGTAAACCGTGATGTTGATGGGTTCGGCCACACCAATCGCATAGCTCACTTGTACCTGGCACTGAGTCGCAAGACCAGCGGCAACAATATTTTTGGCCACATAACGCGCCGCATAGGCAGCCGATCGGTCGACTTTTGAGGGATCTTTGCCGGAAAAGGCACCGCCACCGTGGGGGCAAGCACCGCCGTAGGTGTCAACAATGATCTTGCGACCGGTTAGGCCGCAATCGCCTTGTGGGCCACCAACCACGAATCGACCTGTTGGGTTGATCAAAAACTTGGTTTTTGGGGTGATCAAGCCATCCGGAAAACTGGGACGGATGATGTCTTCAATTACTGCCTCATGGATTGCTTTCTGCGAAATTTCAGGCGCGTGTTGAGTGGAAAGCACCACGGTGTCAACCTCAACGGGCCTGCCATTGACGTAGCGAAACGTGACCTGAGATTTCGCGTCGGGACGCAGCCAAGGCAGACGGCCGTCTTTTCGCAGTTCGCTTTGACGTTGCACCAAGCGGTGCGAATACCAGATTGGTGCCGGCATCAGGTCGGGCGTTTCATCACACGCAAAGCCAAACATCAGGCCTTGGTCACCCGCACCTTGGTTCAAATATTCTTCAGACGAGCGGTCAACGCCTTGGGCAATGTCAGCCGATTGCTTGTCATAAGCGACAAGAACCGCGCAGCCTTTGTAGTCAATACCGTATTCCGTATTGTCGTAGCCGATGCGTTTGATGGTGTCGCGCGCGACTTGAATGTAATCGACATTGGCGCTGGTGGTGATTTCGCCAGCAAGCACCACCAGACCAGTGTTACAAAGCGTTTCGGCGGCCACACGGGCGTTGGGGTCTTGGGTAAAAATGGCATCGAGTACCGCATCAGAGATTTGATCTGACACTTTGTCGGGGTGGCCTTCAGAAACAGATTCCGAGGTGAAAAGATAATCGTTTGATTTCATTGACATGATACAAAGTCCTAAGCAAAACACGGGATGAAGAAAATCAATCCAGTCGGCAAAAAGGGAGTCTAAAAGAATCTTTTTGCCAGGGTTAGTCGGTGCGTTGCACCCCTAAACCCCATCTTGCAAAAACTTTGGTCTTGGGCGCGACGCTTTAGCGGCAATAAAATATCTTGATCGAAATAAGGGGCGTTGCATTAACAACGATCAAGTAAGCCGTTCCGCAAGTTGTCGTTTAACTCAACGGCTTAAGCTTTATTTTAAGCGAAAATAACAATTATGTTGCTGAATTTATTTCGTTTGATTTCCTTGATGCCTCTTGGGGTCTTGCACGCCGTTGGCCGAACCGCTGGGCGCTTGGTATTTGCCCTGCCAGGTCGTTACCGCGATCGGCTGATTGCCCATGCGTGTCAGGCGGGTTACAGCGACCCTGCTTTTGCGCGCCGCTCTGCTGCCGAGGCTGGCGCAATGATCCTAGAGTTGCCACACGTGTGGTTTCGAAGCCAGGAGTCGCTCGCCCGAGTGGTGAGCGACGAAGAGGAAATCGTGCATCAGGCCTTGAGCGAAAAGCGTGGGATTCTGTTTCTCAGCCCACATTTGGGTTGTTTTGAGTTGCTGGCTCGCTATGCCACGCTCTATCAGCCCATGACAGTGATGTTTCGCCCGCCAAGGCAGGCTTTCTTCATGCCGTTGTTGCAAGCAGCCCGAAACACCACCGGGGTGAAAGCGGTACCTGCCAATTTGAAAGGGGTCAGGGCGTTTCTTAAGGCGCTTAGAAACAACGAAACCGTGGGCATGTTGCCAGACCAAGTGCCGCAACTTGGTGAAGGCGTGTGGGCGCCTTTTTTTGGGCGCGAAGCCTGGACCATGACGCTACCAGGCAAGCTGGCTAGGGCGACCAATCCGATTGTGATTGTGGCCGCCTGCGAGCGACTGGCCAAAGGCAAGGGATGGCGCATACATTACTTGCGAGCCCCCGATGTGCTGCCAGAAGGTCCACGTGAGCAAGCAATGTTGTTTAATCGGATGATGCAGACCATAATCGCCCGTTTTCCGGAGCAGTACCTTTGGAGTTATCACCGTTACAAGCGGCCTTTAGACGTTCCTTTGCCGCCTGGCGAGTCTCATGAGTGAGCCGCCAGTTGAAGCCGTAGACTGGCCCGAACAAGTCAGAGCACTCAAGTCCCGATCGTTCAAAAGTTGGTGCTTGGTGACGTTGTTCCAAGGTTTGGCAAAGATGCCGCACCGCGGACGTCAAGTTTTGGGTCGATTTTTGGGTGTGTTGACGCCGTTGCTCGTGCCGCGTCGGGCGCACATCGTGCGTTGCAACTTGGCATTGTGTTTCCCAGAAAAGTCAGCGCACGAGCGCCAAAAAATGCTGCGTGCGCATTTTAGGGTGCTGGCTCAAACATTTGTTGATCGAGGCGTTTTGTGGTTAGGCACGGCCGCGCAAGTGCGTGAGCTCGTTACAGTCAGTGGCTTAGAGAAGGCCCACCATTACACCGACAGCCGTCGGCCTCTGATGTTGCTAGCACCACACTTTGTGGCGCTAGATGCCGCAGCCTCGCGCCTGACACTGGCCGGGCCACAGGGCGCAACAATGTACACGCCGCAAAGCGACCCGGATGTCGATGCGTTGGTGCGCTTGGGTCGAGGGCGATTTCATGCGGTACACCTCATCAGTCAAAAAGACGGGGTGCGCCGTTTGATTCGTTTGATCAGACAAGGCTTTCCGACGTATTACTTGCCCGACATGGATTTTGGTATCAAGGGTGGTGTGTTTGTGCCGTTTTTTGGTGTGCCGGCGGCCACTCAAACCGCAACAGCACAAATGGCGCGACAGTTTGACTTGCCGGTGTTGCCCATATTAAGTGCTTGGGACGCCAAAACGGGACGTTATCACGTCACCATTGGTGACGAAATCAATTTGTTTGAAAGTACAGATACCAGTCTTGAAATGGCCACAGCCCGGTTAAATGAATTGCTCGAAGGGTGGATTCGAGAGCACCCAACCCAGTACTATTGGGTTCATCGGCGGTTTAAAACCCGACCAGAAGGTCAGGCAAGTCCTTACGATAAGGAAAGTAAGTGATTGGTCTGACACACATTGAATTGAAAGCGAATCGAAAATGAACTGGTCTTTCACCAAAATGCACGGCGCCGGCAACGACTTCGTGATGCTCAACGGCTTGGCTCAAGTCATTGAAATGACCCCCGAGCGTGCTCGGGCCATTGCGCATCGACAGTTTGGTATCGGTTGCGACCAAATCTTGTTGGTTGACACGCCCACCCATCCTGAAGCTGATTTTCAATATCGAATTTTTAACTCGGATGGCAGCGAGGTCGAGCATTGTGGCAATGGCGCCCGTTGTTTTGTGCGATTTGTGCACGAACAAAAACTGTCTTCACGCAACCCCATACGCGCTGAAATCAAAACGGGCTTGATCACACTGCAGTCGCTTGAAAACGGTGATGTCAGGGTAGAGATGGGGCAGACTCGCTTCACGCCTGAAGATGTCCACTTTGACGCCGCCGCGTTGGTGACACAAACGAAAGCGCAAGATACCCTTTATGGCTTAGAGCTGCCCGAGGCCAACACCACGGTGTGGCTCTCTCTCGTGGGCATTTCAAATCCGCATGCGGTGCAAGTGGTTGAACATGTGTCGTTGGCGCCGGTATCAACGCTAGGGCCCTTGATTGAAAGTCACCCGCGCTTTGCTCGCCGAGTCAATGCTGGGTTTATGGAAGTGGTTGACCCCAATCACATTCGCCTGCGTGTTTATGAGCGCGGCGCGGGCGAGACCTTGGCCTGTGGTACGGGGGCATGTGCAGCCGTAGCCAGCGGGATTCGTCAAGGGCTTTTGCAGTCGCCCGTGATGGTTGATACATGGGGTGGCCGCTTGACGATTGAGTGGGACGGCACCACACTGCACATGACGGGCCCTGTCACCACGGTGTTTGAGGGCAGTTTTAATATCGACCAATTGGTCGCTTCACTTCCTCACTTTGAGCAAGCCAATGACTGAACAGCTAACTGCCTTAACGGTGGCTCGATTTTTACAAGAAAACCCAGCTTTTTTTGCTGAGCACGCCGAATTGTTTGCCGCGCTCAGTGTGCCGCATCCTAGCGATACCCGTGCGATTTCGCTTGGTGAGCGCCAAATCTTGATCTTGCGCGATCGCCAAAAAGAGCTTGAACAGCGCTTGGCGATTTTGAGTCATCAAGCGACCTTCAATCAAGGCACCGCACAAAAGATGAATCACTGGTGCACGCAGCTTTTGGCGGTTGACGACCCTCAGTTGGTGCCAGGTCACATTGTGGGCGGACTGATTGAGAGTTTTGAGGTGCCAGATGTGGCGTTGCGGATGTGGGGTGTGAGTTTGCCAGAGGGACCGTTTACTGAAGCGGTTACCAGCGATGAGCAAACTTTCGCGCACGGCATGTCGGCACCTTACTGCGGACCGAATAAAGATTTGAGCGTGGCAAATTGGCTTAAGCACCCACCGGCGAGCATGGCGATTATTCCGATTCATCGCGAGGCCCAGACCGTGGGTTTGTTGATCTTGGGTTCGCCCGATAACGAGCGCTTTGCCGCTGACATGGGAACGACATTTCTCGAAAGCATCGGACAAATGGCTTCAGCAGCACTTTCGCGCTTGCCGCTTGCAACCTAGCGCAAGCGACTCGGGAGCCGGCCAGTGACTCAGCGTGACTCAGCCGAGGCAGATGGTGATCAGCAGTCGTTGCCCCTGGTAGTGACGCAGTGGCTAGATCACCTGCAAAAGAATCGGCGTTACTCTGAACACACCACTAGCGCCTACCGGCGTGACATGAAAGCACTCGCTGTTTTGTCCAAAGGCATGCCACTCGAGGCGATCGAACAGCGGCACATCCGACAGTTTTTAGCGACTGCACACGCTCGGGGTCAGCAACCGCGTTCTCTGGCCCGAATGTTGGCCGCATGGCGTGGGTTTTACGGCTGGTGGGCGCCACAGATCGAATTGCCCGTCAACCCTGCCCGAGACGTGCGTGCCCCAAAAGTTAAGCGCAGTTTGCCCAAAGCCCTGTCGGTGGATCAGACACAGGCGTTGCTTGAGGCGCCCGCTTTGGTGGTCGATCAATCACCGGCGAGTCAACGCGACCGTGCCATGTTCGAGCTGTTCTATTCCAGTGGCTTGCGATTAAGCGAGTTGGTTCAGCTGGATGTGCATTACGTGAACACACCAGACCATCAGTCCAGTGGCTGGATTGATCTTGAACAAGGACAGGTTCAGGTCCTGGGCAAAGGGCAAAAGCCGCGTATGGTTCCGATTGGACGTGAGGCCAAACAAGCGTTAAATCAGTGGCTTGATGTTCGACCGTCGTTAAATCGGCAGGCTCGTCCGGCGGCAGACGAACATGCCTTGTTCTTGGGTGAGCGCGGTGCGCGCATTCACCCTCGCGTGGTTCAGCAGCGCTTGGCAAGCCTTTGCGTGAAGGCGGGTCTGCCTACTCGTGTACATCCCCACGTGTTGCGCCATAGCTTTGCCAGCCACGTGTTGCAGTCGGCTCAAGATTTGCGTGCTGTCCAAGAGATGCTTGGGCATGCGAGCATTTCAACCACCCAGATTTACACCAAGCTGGATTTTCAGCACTTGGCTTCGGTCTACGATGCGGCCCACCCCAGAGCCAATCGAAAGGACAACAAGTAAACTTTTTTGATGTCCGCGGGTCTGAACGCAGATCATCAAAATTATCCAAAATGTTGAGTTATCAATGGCAGCTATCTTCGGCATTCTCCACACTGGGCAATTCGCACGTTTAAACCATTGGTTGCGTGCGAGTCTGACTGCGGCCGCGTTGTTCTTGTGGGGAGGCTGGGCACAAGCACACCCACACATGTGGATTGAGGCCAAGATGGACTTACAGTTTGACGCTCAAGGACAGTTGGTGTCGGTGGCGCAGGTCTGGTTGTTTGATGAGATGTTCTCAAGCTACGCCAAGCAGGGCTTACCTGAGACGGCTGAGGGGGTCCCGCCCCAAGCAGAGCTAGATAAAATTGCGCAAGACTGGATGTCGGCGCTCGCTGACCCTATGTCGCACTACTTCACCACCATCAGCCAGGGTGGCGATGTGTTGGCGGTTGGTGAGCCGCGCGGCGTTAAAGCCATCTGGCAGACAAAAACCGATCAGCTCTCGCTACGCTTTGAGTTGCCCCTGTTGCAACCGGTTTTTGTGAACCGATTGCCCGTAACGGTATCGGTTGCTGATCCGACTTATTTTGTGGCGTACAGTTTTGAAGAGCCTCAGTCAGTAACCGCGCGCGCAGCGCCTGCCAGTTGCCAGGCGATTTATAAGCGCCCGAATCGCTTGGATGATCAGGTCGCAGCGCGTTTGGCGGCCATTCCTCCTTCAGGCGTGTTGCCACCCGACTTGCAGTTAGCCGCACAGACTTTGCAGCACCGAGTTGAGTTGTCATGTCCATGAGTCAGTTAAATGTGTCTATCCGCGCGAGGTCAGTGGTGGTGCGTTGGTTCGTGGTCTTGGTATTTCTCGTGGCGGCGAGCCTCTGGTTTATTGGTACGGTGCAGGCGCAATCGCCACATCCGTTTGCGGTGCCTGAACAAACGTTGAATACGCCGTCATTGGGTTGGTTCGATCAATGGACGGGTCAAATTGCCATTTGGCAGTCCCATTTCTACCGTCAATTGACCACGGCTGTTCGGGCTTGGAAGGCAGACGGGTTGCAAGCGTGGTGGTTGTTGGTGCTGTCCTTTGCGTACGGTGTGTTTCATGCCCTAGGCCCTGGCCACGGTAAGGCGATTTTGTCGGCCTATGTGGTAGCCAACCGAGAGACCATGAAAAACGGTGCAATCTTGGCATTTGTCGCTTCACTGGTGCAAGCGTTTGTGGCCATTGCCTTGGTTGGAGTGGCCGCTGGCATTTTGAATGTCACTGGTTCGGTACTCAACGAAGCAACGGCCTATTTAGAGCTGCTTGCTTATGCCTTTCTGGTTTTGTTAGGTGCTTGGTTGGTTTACAAGCATGTGTTCAAACCAATACTTGGCCTTGTTCGGCCACAACATGGTGATCACGATCACCAACACCATCACAACCATGACCACCACGATCATGCCAATTGTGGCCACAGCCATTTTCCGGCGCCTGAGCAAGTGGTGGGTCAATTGAGTTGGCGCAAAGCGTGGGGGGTGATTTTGGCGATTGGTTTGCGCCCGTGTTCTGGTGCCATTCTGGTATTGGTCTTTGCCTTATCACAACAGTTTTTCCTGGCTGGCGTGGCCGCTGCTTTGGCCATGGGTCTGGGCACCGGCATCGCGGTTGCAATGTTGGCGCTGACGTCGCTCTCAATCAGTCGGGTGATGGCGTCAGCCGGTGGGGGTCAACAACGTCCCTGGGGTCGGCGGATTGGCCACATCCTGCAAGGGGGTGCGGCGCTGTTGGTTTTATTTTTTGGCATATTGCTCTTTTCTGCCGCTTGGCAGTACAGCTTTAGAATGCTCTAAGGCTTGAGTTCTTAGGGCTCTAAGGCTTGCAAAATGGTGTTGACGTTGCTTGAGAACATTTTTAAGTATGTGTCAGCAGCAGTGCCCGGCGCGGATAACGCGTCAGAGTAAAGCTTGCCCCCAATACGCACACCTGTCTCTTCGGCAATCCGTTGCATCAAGCGCGGATCTGACATGTTCTCAACAAATAGCGCATGCACTTTGTCTTTGCGGATTTCGCGAATCAGGGTGGCCATGTGAGCGGCCGACACTTCTCGGTCTGTGCTCCAACCTTGCGCAGCAAAAAATTCGACATCATAAGCTTGGGCAAAGTAACCAAACGCATCATGCGATGAGACCACACGTCGCTGTTCGGCTGGCACGGCATTTAGGCGCATGCGCGAGTCTTGATCAAGCGCCTCAATTTGATCAATGTAGTATTTGGCGCGGGCATTAATCTCGTCGCGTGCTGTGGGCAAGACGGCGACCAGCGCCGCTCGGATGTTTTCCGCATAGATCTTGCCATTTTTCAGGTCTTGCCAGGCGTGTGGGTCTACTTCACCTTGGTCGTGTTTGGCGTGATCATGTTTGCCATGATCAGTTTTGGGTTTGTGACTGTGTTTGTGGCTATGGTCATGACTGTCTTTTTGCTCGGGGGCGTGACTCTTGGTTTCCTCTTTAAAATCCAGCGGTTTGACACCGTTTGAGGCGACCACAAGCTTACCCTTAAAGCCCGATGACTTTACCAGGCGATCAATCCAACCCTCAAAACCAAGGCCGTTGATGACCACAACTTGAGCGCGTGCCAAAGACTTTGCATCGGCGGGACTGGGATTGAAGACGTGTGAATCAGCGTCAGGTCCCACCAGTGTGGTCACATTCACCAGTGGCCCACCGATTTCTTCGGTGATGTTGGCCAAGATAGAGAAGCTAGCGACCACATCAATCGGGGGAGTTGGGTTGGCCTGAACGATTGGTGCGCTCAATAGCAGGGATGAAACCGTGATCAGTGATAGTAGCGGTCTGTAAAGTTGACGCACATCGTGCTCCTATGATTCGCGGTGGCGGGTGGATCGGATGGTATGGATCAACAAGCTGTCATGACTGCCCACAAATAGTGAAACGAGGTAAATAGCGCCGGCCGTCAGCACAATCGATGGACCTGAAGGCAAACTGGCGTGGTACGACAACAAGAGACCGGTGGCGCCGCTGATCATGGCAAAGGCACTCGCCAGCAAGCAAGCGGTCGGAATGTCACGCGACCAGAACTTGGCCGCCACAGCGGGTAACATCAACAGGCCGACAGCCATCAGGGTGCCCAAAGTTTGAAAGCAAGCCACAAAGGTCAAGACCACGGTCAGCATAAAAAGCTGATTGGCTAGGCGACCGGAGCGACCGTATTGCGCTAAAAAAAGTGGGTCAAAGCTACTGGTCAATAAGACGCGCCAAATCATGGCCAGCAAAATCAATGTCACAGAAGTGGCGCTGGCTATCAAAACCAGTGCCGTCTGATCGACCGCCAAAATGCTGCCAAACAAGAGGTGCATGAGGTCGATGTTGCTGCCGTGGACCGAAACCAAAGTCACACCAATGGCCAGCGCCATCAAATAAAACGCCGCCAAGCTGGCGTCTTCGCGTTGTGAGGTGATGTTAGACACCCCGCTTGCCAACAAAGCCACTAGCAGTGCGGTGATGAAGGCACCCAGCCCCAAAACGGGTAGTGACATGCCCGCAATCATGTAGCCAATGGCTGCACCCGGTAAAACCGCGTGCGAGATCGCGTCGCCGGCCAGACTCATGCGGCGCATGACCAACAAAACCCCAACGGGTCCGCTGATTAGTCCCAATGCCAGCGAGGCGACCAAGGCGCGTTGCATGAACGCAAACTCAGCAAACGGTGACCAAAAAAAATCAACCATGGTCATGGGCTCCATGATGGTGGCTTTTCCCATTCATCGCCTCGAGCGTGCCCGGCACGTGGCACCACGAGGCGGTGTCTTGCCAAGCCAGCGAGTTGGCTTGTGCGCGGGCAAGATTAGCCGTAGCCAAGACATCCACGGTGTTGCCCCAATCGATAAGCTCGCGCGCCATGAGTAGGGTCCGCGGAAAGTGATCCTTAACCATTTGAAGGTCGTGAAGTACGGCCACCACGGTTCGACCATCGGCATGCCATGAATGAATAATTTTGAGCAAATCGGTTGTCGTGGTCGCGTCAAGCGCATTGAAGGGTTCGTCTAGCAAAATAATCGGCGCATCTTGAACAATCAGGCGAGCAAACAGCACCCGCTGTAACTGTCCCACAGACAGCTCATCAATCAGTCGATCTTCGAAGCCTTCCATGGCCACTTGCGCCAAGGCTGCTTCAATCCGAGTTAAAACGGCACCCTTGATGGCCCCCCAAGCGCCAATCTCTTGCCAAGCACCCATGGCGACGACCTCGAGCACTCGCAACGGAAAATCTTGGTTGATGCCAGAAAGTTGCCGTAAAAAAGCAATTTGATGGTGTTGTGCGTCAGTTTGATCGAATTCGATGGCGCCCTGATTGACACGGGTTAGACCCGCCATGGCACTGAGTAAGGTGGATTTACCAGCCCCGTTGGGCCCAACAATGGCGGTTAATGAGCCTTTTTCAAAAGCGCCACTGACGTGGTGCACGGCAGGGTGCCCATGGTAGGCAATTGTCACGTCGATTAATTTCAAGGCGGCGGGCATTGTGTTGTTCTTCACTAGAGCACCAGCCAGACAGCCAGCCACAGTGGTACCAAGACCCAGAATAAGAAAGCCAGCCGTCGCCTAATGCCCCACAAAAGGGGGCTGGCGTGTCTGGTGTGTCGAGCCTGTTGGGACGGTTTCGTTGAAATCATGGTTTATAGGGCGGATACGGTTTAAACGCACGGCACTTTGTCATTTGCGTTTGGTTATCTTGAATTGACTGTTTATAATGATAATTCATTATCAATAAAAAGTGTTGAAGGCATCAAGTTTCGTCAGTTTGTCCGAATGACGCACACAAACGCCCAATGCGTCTATGATCCCCAATATGGAAAGAACAACTCGGCAACGTCAGGCGATTCGCGATGCACTGCAGCAGGCCGATCGGCCGTTATTGGCTAGCGAAGTGCTCGAGCAAGCCAAATTAGCCGTGCCTTCTCTGGGCATTGCCACCGTTTATCGAACGTTAAAGACGTTGGTGGCAGAGGAGTCTCTACAAATTGTGGCATTGCCGGGCGAAAATCCGAGGTTTGAATTTGCCCACGGACACCACCATCACTTCTGTTGCCAAGCGTGTAAGCGTGTCTTTGACGTTCATGCTTGCCCTGGCGACTTGAGTCGTCTGGTACCCAAGGGGTTCAGAATTGCGAACCATGAGCTTACGCTCTACGGCAAATGTCCTGATTGTGCGTAATCTTGCCACTCAGGTCTAAATTAAACTTATTTTTGTTTATCAGTACCAGCGAAGCTTGAATTGTTGCGATATTGCCCCCATATGTTGTGCTACGTTAAGAGACAGGCTCTTGTAGAAGTAGGTATGTTCAGCAAGGCCTTTTTGTGGCTTCTGCCCTCAAGCGCGGCTTGTATGTATTACACGTCCCTTGCCGATTTGGATTTACCCGCGCGACTCCGTGTGCTGTAATCGCCCGTTACCTGAGAAATTGAAGCGTATGACCCAACCATCAAAACCCATCGCCATCGAAGACATGGTGCCCGTGACAATCCTGACCGGCTTTTTAGGTGCTGGTAAGACGACTTTGCTCAAGCGCATCCTCACGGAATATCACGGCAAGCGTATCGCCGTGATTGAAAACGAATTCGGACCAGAGAGCATCGACAACGATTTGTTGGTTGAAGTTCATGATGAGGAAATCATCGAACTGTCTAATGGTTGCATCTGCTGTACGGTTCGTGGTGATTTGATGCGCACGTTACTCGACTTGCGCGCTCGCCGAGAGAAGGGCGAACTCTCATTTGAGCGGGTGATGATTGAGACCACTGGGATGGCCAATCCAGGCCCCGTCTGTCAGACCTTCTTTATGGATGACGGTGTTGCTGAGTACTTTCGCTTGGATGGCGTGATTACCGTGGTCGATGCCAAGCACGGCATGAAGACCTTGGATGATCAGCCCGAAGCACAAAAGCAGGTTGGATTTGCCGACCGCCTGATTGTATCTAAGAAGGACTTGGTAACAGATGCTGAGTACGAATCTTTGCGTCACCGTCTGGTACGGATCAACCCTCGCGCTGAAATCGAAGCGGTGCATTTTGGAAAGGCTGATCTGACCAAGATTGTCGATATCAGCGGCTTTAATCTCAATACCATTTTAGATATCGACCCAGACTTTTTGGCTGAACAGCATCCCGATGCCAAGCATGATCACGATCACGGTCATAAACATGGCCATGATCATGGTCACGATCACCATCACGGAAACGATCACCATCCCGCGCATGATGACGAGATTGGTGCTTTTGTGTTCCGATCCGACAAACCATTCGATGCCGAACGACTCGAAGAGTTCTTGGGTGGCGTCGTGCAGGTATACGGACCGGACTTATTGCGTTATAAGGGCATTCTCTACATGAAGAGCGTCGACCGGCGGATGCTTTTTCAAGGGGTACACATGTTGATGGGTGCCGAGCCGGGTAAGCCTTGGGGTCCCAAGGAGAAAAAGACCACCAAAATGGTTTTCATTGGTCGCAAGCTGCCACAAGAGATTTTCACCAAAGGTCTTGAGCAGTGTCTTGCGAGATAGTCGTCGTGACTTATCACGACCAGTGACTTCAACGGAGTAAGTGCATGGTAACGAAGGCAGCCCCCAAAAAAAACAAGTCTGTGAAGGAAGCGGGCACAGATACCCTCATCACCGAAGCAGCATTGTTAAAGATGCCTGAAGATGAGTACATGAATAAACAACAGTTGGCTTTTTTTAAAGCAAAACTGCGTCAATTAGAAGACGATATCTTGGTTAACGCCGGTGCAACCACTGTGAACCTGAGGGAAACGCAGTTCGTGCCTGATCCGGCCGATCGAGCAACAATTGAAGAAGAGCACGCGCTTGAATTGCGGACCCGCGACCGTGAGCGTAAGCTGCTGAAGAAAGTTCAGCAGTCGCTTAAACGCATTGAGTCCGGGGATTATGGCTGGTGTGAAGAAACAGGCGAGCCGATCGGCGTACCTAGGCTTTTGGCGCGGCCCACAGCGACATTGTCGCTTGAAGCCCAGGAGCGGCGCGAAATGCGTCAAAAGATGTTCGGGGACTAAGCCGTCCACGCGTTATCAACATCCTCACTTGAAACGCCGCGCTATTCAAGTGAGGGAAAAAAGCAGGTGAGTCATGGAACAGTTTCACGCGACAACCATCGTTTGCGTGCGCCGCGGCAATCGCGTTGCAATGGGCGGCGATGGGCAGGTGACCTTGGGCAATATCATCATCAAGGGCACGGCCTGCAAAATACGACGGCTCTATCACAACAAAATCTTGGCGGGTTTTGCGGGGGCGACCTCTGACGCCTTCACCTTGCAAGAGCGTTTTGAAGCCAAATTAGAAAAACATCAAGGTCACTTGATGCGAGCCGCCGTGGAATTGTCGCGCGATTGGCGCACTGATCGGATGTTACGACGTCTTGAGGCCATGCTAATCGTGGCTGATATCGACCACACTTTGGTGCTAACGGGCAATGGTGATGTCTTGGAACCAGAAAACGGCTTGGCCGCGATTGGCTCCGGCGGGGCCTACGCGCAATCATCGGCCCTGGCACTCTTGCGACACACCGAGCTAGAACCCAAAGAGATTGTCAAAGCGTCGCTATCCATTGCCGGTGATTTGTGTATCTACACCAATCAACAACACGTCATTGAAGTCCTTTAAAGGGTTAGTCCAAACAGATGTCAGCCTCCAACATGACACCCAAAGAAATCGTTTCTGAACTTGATAAACACATCATTGGTCAGCAGGCCGCCAAGCGTGCCGTTGCCGTCGCGCTGCGCAATCGCTGGCGCCGCCAACAAGTGCCTGAACCTTTGCGCCAAGAAATCCATCCCAAGAACATCCTCATGATTGGGCCAACGGGCGTAGGCAAAACAGAAATCGCCCGACGTTTGGCGAAGTTAGCGAATGCACCATTCATCAAGATAGAAGCGACCAAATTTACCGAAGTCGGTTATGTTGGACGAGACGTCGACACCATTATTCGTGACTTGATGGAAGTCGCTATCAAGCAGGTCCGTGAACAAGAAATGAAGCGTGTGCAAGCTCAGGCGGAAGACGCGGCGGAAGATCGGATTTTGGATGTATTGATCACACCGCCTCGCGATGCCAATGGGGCCCCAATACGCGAAGACTCTAATGCACGCCAAGTCTTTCGTAAGCGCCTGCGCGAGGGCTTGATTGACGACATGGAAATTGAGATCGAACTCACTGTGGCAGCACCTTCGATGGACATTATGTCGCCACCGGGCATGGAAGAAATGGCTGAGCAGCTCAAGGGCATGTTCGCCGGTTTGGCGCGCGATAAAAAGAAACCTCGAAAAATGACGGTTAGGGATGCGTTCAAGCACCTGACCGAAGAGGAGGCCGCCAAACGGGTGAACGAAGAGGGCTTGCGCACCCAAGCGGTCTTTCAAGTGGAACAGAACGGCATCGTATTTTTGGATGAAATCGACAAGATTGCTGCGCGCCAAGAAGGTGCAACAGCCGATGTCTCAAGACAAGGTGTGCAGCGAGATTTGTTGCCCTTGATCGAAGGCACGACTGTCACAACCAAGTACGGCATGATTCGCACTGACCATATTCTTTTCATTGCCTCAGGTGCGTTTCACTTGTCGCGGCCTTCAGACCTGATTCCCGAATTGCAAGGCCGTCTGCCGATAAGGGTAGAGCTCGATTCTTTGACGGCTGCGGACTTCGTCAAGATCCTGAACGAAACCGATGCGTCATTAACAAAGCAATACACCGCGTTATTGCAAACAGAAAACGTGACCCTGTCGTTTGCTGATGACGGTATTCGCCGATTGGCCGAATTGGCCTCAGATGTTAATGAGCAAACCGAGAATATTGGTGCACGGCGACTCTATACCGTGATGGAGCGATTACTCGAGGAACTCTCGTTCGAAGCATCCGCCCATGAAGGGCAAACCATATTGATTGATGCGTCTTACGTGAATGACAAGTTAGAACAAACCGCCGCGAGCCACGACTTGGCGCGCTATGTGCTTTAGCGCACCATTACGCTGAACAACCACCAACACACCCGAGGCTTACCTCATGGCAGATCGTCTTACCACCATCACAACGCGTACCGGGGACGATGGCACCACGGGTTTGGCCGACGGCTCACGGGTTAAAAAGACCCATCACCGTGTGCACGCCATGGGTGAGGTTGATGAGTTGAATAGCCAACTTGGCAGCTTGTTGGCGCAACTGCAGGTCAACGCCAATCAACCAGTAATCGCTTCGGTCATTGAGGCATTGAAACCATCGCAGCACGCTTTGTTTGATATTGGCAGCGAACTGGCTATTCCCGGCTACACCCAGCTAACGCAACAACAATTGGATCACTTAGATTCAGCCATCGCGCACTTTAACGCCAGCCTTGCGCCGTTGAAAGAATTTATCTTACCGGGCGGTGCCCAAGTCAGCACACAGGCGCATGTTTGCCGCAGTGTGTGTCGGCGTGCCGAACGGGCCGTGGTGGGGGTGGCAGAGCAGGAACCGCTGAGCGATTTGGCCCAACAATACCTTAACCGCCTCTCAGACTTGTTGTTTGTATTGGCCAGAACGATCAACCAAGCCTTGGGTTACACCGACACCTATTGGCAGAAAGCTTAGGCGCCCGGTCAAAAAGCGCCAAACCCAAGCCGCGTTGGTTACATGGCCACGCCAGCGGCTTGTGCTTGCTCATCGGCATGGTATGACGAGCGCACCATGGCACCCACAGCCGCGTGGCTAAAGCCCATGGCATAAGCTTCTTTTTCAAACATCACAAAAGTCTCTGGTGTGACATAGCGCAACACCGGCAAATGGTGTTCAGACGGTTGCAAATACTGACCGATAGTCAGCATGTCTACATTATGGGCGCGCAAATCCCGCATGGTCTGAAGAATTTCGTCATCGGTTTCACCTAGCCCGAGCATGAGTCCTGACTTGGTGGGCACATCGGGGTGTTCTTCTTTAAAGGCTTGAAGTAAGCGCAACGAATGGGCGTAGTCTGAGCCAGGGCGAGCTTGCTTGTATAAGCGTGGCACGGTTTCAAGATTATGGTTCATGACGTCGGGCGGACCGCCATTCAAAACCGCCAAGGCACGGTCAAGTCGTCCTCTAAAGTCAGGCACCAAAACTTCGATTCGTGTCTGGGGTGATAAAAGACGCACTTGTTGGATGCATTCCACAAAATGCCCAGCTCCGCCATCACGCAAGTCATCGCGGTCAACCGATGTGATCACCACATAGTTAAGCTTTAACGCCGCAATGGTTTTGGCGAGATTCAGTGGTTCGTCGACATCCAAGGGGTCAGGTCGCCCATGACCGACGTCACAAAACGGGCAGCGCCGGGTGCATTTGTCACCCATGATCATAAAGGTTGCCGTGCCCTTGCCAAAGCATTCGCCAATGTTGGGGCAAGAGGCCTCTTCGCAAACAGTGTGCAAACTGTGTTCGCGCAAAATCCGCTTGATCTCGTAAAAGCGCGACCCTGCGGGCGCGGCCTTCACGCGAATCCAATCGGGTTTTTTTAAGCGCTCAGCTGGCACGATTTTAATTGGGATGCGAGCGGTTTTGGCTTGCGCTTTTTGTTTAATGGTTGGGTCGTATGTTGGCGCGTTTGACATCTTCACTATCCTTTGGGAGCAAAGTCGCTGCTCAAGTGAAGTTATTTTACCCTCAGTCGGCAATGGCCCACGATTGACCCTGCCAAATTCATGGCGACCGCCTCCCAAGGGACGAACACGCCCTCGGTGGCCATGCTGATGGTTTCGAGTCCTTGATAGCCACAAGGGTTGATGCCTAAAAACGGTGCCAAATCCATGTCAACGTTTAGGGCGACCCCGTGGTAGGTGTAGGCTTTGCGTACTTTGATGCCAAGCGCTGCGATTTTGGCGATTCGTCCATCGGGGCGTGGCAAGTAGACGCCCGGTGCGCCAGGCTCGCGCCGCGCTTGGGTTAGTCCATGGCTGCTTAGGGTGTCGATCAAGGCCTGCTCAAGGGCCTGAACCATTGCTCGGATCGTCAGTGTTGTGCGCTTGAGGTCAGCCATCATGTAGATCACCACTTGGCCGGGGCCGTGATAGGTGACTTGTCCGCCACGGTCCGATTGAACCACGTCAATATCCGCACGATTGAGAATATGTTCTGGGTTACCCGCTTGCCCCAAGGTGTAAACCGGGCTGTGCTCAACCAACCAAAGCTCATCAAGATCATCTGGCTGGCGCCTCGCTGTGAACGTTTGCATGGCTTGGAAAACAGTGGCGTAGTCGGCCACCCCAGGCCAACGCCACACGCCTGCCATGGGCGTCATCACACGGTTCACTAGAGTACGACCGACACCAAAGGGTGAGCGTGCAGGGCGTGATACAAAGCGTCTAACTGCTCGCGTGAGGTGGCTCTCACCGTGAATGTCAAACCCACATAGTTGCCTGCCTTGCTCATTCGGACTTCAAGCGTGCTGGGATCAAAGCCTGGGTCGTATTCGAGCACGACATCGGTCAGCGCCTGGGCCAACGTGGGGTCCTGCTTACCCATGACTTTGATCGGAAAGTCAGAGGGGTAATCAATCAGCGAAGTTTTATGGGTATCGGTCATGCCACCGTGCCAAGTTTTGCGGCGGACAAGGCTGCAATCCGCTGATCATAGGCCTGTCGCAAGCGCTGGTAAATTGGTCCAGGCTTACCCGTACCAACCGCCTTTTGGTCGAGCGCGACGATGGGCAAAATCTCGCGAGTAGCAGAAGACAGCATCAATTCATCGGCATTGTTCACTGTCGTACGGTGAATGGGCTCGAGGTGAAAGGCAATGCCTTGCTCTTGGCAGAGCTCTTCGAACAAGCCATAACGAATGCCTTCAAGCACCAAGTTGTCTTTTGGTGGGGCATAAACAGCATTATTTTTGACCACCCAAATATTGCAAGAAGCGCCTTCGGTTAGATAGTCATCGCGAAACTGAACGACTTCATCAACACCGGCTTTGACAGCCGCTTGCTTAGCCAAAACGTTCCCGAGTAAGGAAACCGATTTGATGTCGCAATGCAGCCAACGATTGTCTTCAAGACTAATCGCCCGCAAGCCTTGCTCACGTAATGCTTGTGAGGGCGCAGTCATGGGCGCCAACATGGCGAACACGGTGGGCTTGACTGGCGGGTTTGGGAAGGCATGGTCACGTTTGGCCACGCCGCGCGTGACTTGGATGTAGACCATGGCGCAATCTTGAGTCGTATCGAGCGCAACCAAACCGGTGACCAAGTCAAGCCATTCTTGCCGATCCATGGGCGGTGTGATTTCGAGCTTGGCGAGACTGCGATCAAGTCGATTAAGGTGCTCAGTCATCCGAAAGGGTTGGCCGTGATAGATCGGCACAACCTCATAGATGCCATCACCAAAAATAAAACCGCGATCTAGCACAGAGATCGACGCTTCAGACAGAGGCACGAATGCGCCATTCACATAAACCGTTGGGTTACCACTCACACCTTGAATAAAGTCAGTCATCACAGTCGCAATTCATGCCGTCAAGTAAAAGGGTTGGACATCTATTAATGGTTTTAAACCCATGGTGCGCGACCATGGGGCTTACTGCAACCAGAGTTTAAATTGGTCAATGGCACGACCCAAAAATCCAGCCCGCTCCACCTGCACCAAAACATCGAGTGGCAGGACACGCAGCGGTTGGCCATCAAGGGACAGCGTCATCTGCCCAACGCGTTGCCCTTGGCTCAATGGCGCCAAAAGCGGGTCAGGACGTTGCGCCGTCACCAATACATCACCGGTTTTGCCGCGAGGGATGGTCACCAAGATGGGTAGTGGGCTACCGAGTGCGGCAAGCTCAGTGGTGCCTTCCCAAACACGGGCTTGGATGGCGGGTTTATTGGCATCAAAAAGTTTGACTGAATCAAAGTTTTGAAAAGACCAGTTCAGTAACTTTAAGCTTTCTTCAGCACGCGTTGCTTCGCTTTCGGCGCCCACGAGCACACTGATAATCCGACGCTCACCGCGTTGCGCCGTGGCAATCAAGCAATACCCAGCTGCGGTTGTGTGACCCGTTTTCATGCCATCGACTGATGGGTCTGCCCACAATAATCGGTTACGGTTGTTCTGTTTGATCTTGTTATAGGTGAACTCACGCACGGCATACATTTCGTATTTTTCAGGATGATCCGCAATCATGCGCTGCGCCAAGATAGCCAGATCTTGAACCGTGGTGGTGTGCTCAGGGTCGGGCAAGCCGTTGGAATTTTTAAATGTCGTGTCCTTCATACCCAGCTCAATCGCTTTTTCGGTCATTTGCTGGGCAAATGCCGCTTCTGTGCCAGCGAGCAACTCAGCAATGGCCACGGAAGCATCGTTACCCGATTGAACAACGACGCCATACAGCAGCTCTTGAACCGTGACAGGTTTACGGGGCTCGATAAACATCCTTGAGCCAGGCGTTCGACATGCTTTTTCCGAAACATTCACCTGTTGATCGGCGGTAATGCGATTTTCTTTGAGTGCTTCAAACGTCAGGTAAACCGTCATGATTTTGGTGAGCGAAGCAGGCTCGACTTCTTGGCTTGGGTTTTGCGAGGCAATGGTTTGGCCCGTGATGGCATCCACAACAATCCAAGCGCGCGCTGCTATCACGGGTTTAGAAATCGTTGAAACCGCGGCAACATCAACAAGGGCTGATGCCGTATTCGATGTCGACAGGCTCGTGGCGGCAGGGCTTGTGCTACTGCCCGAAACGGTGGTGGTTTGTGCAATCAGTGGCAGGGGTATCGCCAGTGAGGAAGCGCAAATCAGTGAAACACAGCGGCGGGAAAAACGATAAAACATGAGCACCTTCCGTCAAAAACCAGATCAATGTGTCATCTTACAAGGACTTAAGCCGGGTCTGCACCAATTGGCGCAGTATCAACAATTTCCCATGAAAAAAATGACCCGCATTGGGAATGACGACAACGGGCATGTCAATCGGGCGAGCCCATCGCATGACCTCTTCAAGCGGCACCACGTCATCATTTTCGCCGTGAACGATAAGCGCATCATCAGGGGCGCGGACCGCAATGCGAGTGTTTTGGTTATTGAAACGCAAAGCCGCTGACCCCGCCATGATCACCATATCAGGTAAGTGTTGACCGCTTTTTTCCCAGTCAGCATAAAGCTGTAATCCAATCGATGTGCCAAACGAAAACCCGCCTAACACCCATTTGCCCGCGTAGACTTCGGGATAGCGTGTTTTGAATTGTTCGACCAAAGCGGCCATGTCAGCACGCTCGCCCCGGCCCTCATCAAACTGACCCCCTGATAGGCCAATGCCTCGGAAGTTTGGCCTGAGCGCCAACAAACCCTCTTGAACACAGGCGCGTGCAATGGTGGTGACGACTTTGTTGTCGCGTGTACCGCCTTGCGCGGGATTAGGGTGCAGCACCAGTGCCCAACCCGTGGGCGTGGTTTCTGGCCAGTCTAGGGCGCAGTCAATGGGGCCTGCCAGGCCATCAAAAGTCGTGATTTCAGTGTGTGCTGCCATGATTACCCACAAGTTTTGCGGCGCGCGCAATTAGCCATTAGTAACGAACTTATATTCATGATTAACGCACCTTGGCAATCCACTGCGCGATTTGATTGACAGCCTCATCGGTGGCCACGCGTAACGCTTGGGAGCCTCCCTCGGCCGTATTGTCCTGAGCCTTGACGCTTCTCGTGACGCGGAATTGATCGAGCACTTGGTTGTTGGCGACTAAGACCACTTGTAGGGTGATCACCCCATCGCTGGTTTGACCGTCAGCACTAAAAACTTGCTCAAACTGTAGCAAGTTGGTGCGAACTTGTGCCATCTCAGCATTGACCTCGACAGTTAGCACGGGCGCTTGTCTTGAAAGCCGATCAAATAGTCTCTCGCGCACCATCACAGCCGGCGTCGCGGTCCAGCGTACTGTGGCGTAGGCATTGGGCTGACCGTTTTGACCGATGCGCCAGATCACTTTTTGTGATTGCAGTGTGCCGACCGCTGTCACAGGGGCCACGCCAAGAGGGGCTTTTGAAGCCGTGTCGATAGGCGTTTGATTCAGTGGTGAACCCAAATCCAACATCGTAGGCGCAGGTGGCACGTTGCCAATGCCGCAACCGGCCATGAGCAAACTCAAGCAACTGGTGATCAACAAACGATTCAATGTCATGGGCTATTACCTGCATTAAAACCCTCAAACCCAGGCTCGCCTGGGCCGGGACGCACTTGAGGTGCGCCAAACAAAACCGATTGGGGAGCACGCTCAAATTCTTGCGCGGTGGTGGTGAAAGATCGTGAGGCCTGAGAAATGCTTTCTATCATTTGACCAATCTGAGGCAGGGTCGATGATTGCAGTTGGGCTGCTGCGCGTTGCAGTTGTTTCAGGCTGCCAGAGGCTTGTTGGAATGGCCCGCTGGGACTGTTTAAAAAGTCGATGGTTTGTCCCGCTGAGCTTGTGAGTGACGTCAGTTCAATGGCCGCTTGATCAACGGTGCCCAGCGTGCCCTCTAGTCGTTGAACCAGCGCTGGTAGTGCTTTCAAGGTTGGTTCAAGTGCAGCCAGTGATTGGCTTAGCGACGCGGTCAGCAATTCTGTGTTTTTAAGAATCTGCCCAAAAGTCTTGGCGTTTTCAGCGGTGACGAATTGGTCCAGATGATCGAGCAGCATCTCGCCGTCTTCGAGCATGCCCACACCCGATTTTTGTAGTTTCTGAAAAAAACCAGGGCGCACAGGGATAACGTAGGGTTGCGCCTCAGATGAGCTCACTCGAGCCGGCGCATTGCCGTCATCACGCAGGTCAATGTTAGAGATGCCCGTGACGCCTTGTGTGCTGATCTCAGCCCAAGTGCCTTTGGTAATGGGGGTGTCGGGCAACACGCCGATGCGCAGTCGAATGGCACCAGGCTGGGCTTGGTCAATTTCTAACCCTTGCACTTGACCGACCGCCATGCCTTGGTAACGCACCTGTGATTGAATCGAAAGCCCGCCGACGGGCAGCGTGGAAAGGATTTCATAAGGGCTATAGGTCACGTCCTTACGTCCGAGCCAAATCGCGGTGATGGCGGCGGCAATCAAAAGAAACAGGACAAAAATACCGGCGAGCAACGCGTGACTTTTATTTTCCATGTGGCTGTTGGCTGGTTTCCTGGACTCGGTTCATTGGCTTTTCGGCCTCACCCATTGCTCGTGCACCTCTTTCACCATGAAAAAAGGCCTCGATAAATGGATGGTCGATTTGCATCACAGCCTCAATCGTACCCTCTACCAGTACTTTTTTGTCGGCAAGTACGGCCACTCGCGTGGCCAAATCACGAATCGTATCAAGATCGTGCGTCACCATAATGACGGTGAAACCCAGTTGGCTGTGAAGCGCTTTAATCAGTGACACAAATTCATCGGCACGCTGAGGATCCAAGCCAGCGGTTGGTTCATCCAAAAAAAGCAGCTCGGGATCTAACGAAAGCGCCCGTGCCAAAGCCACCCTTTTGATCATGCCGCCAGAAAGGTCCGATGGCATAAGGGCCGCGTCGGCCGGTGACAGCCCGACCCATGCCAAGCGCATCATCACGACCTCTTTTATCAGGGATTCGGGCAAGGTACGCACCTCGCGCAAGGGCAAAGCGATGTTGTCGTAGACTGGTAGCGCAGAAAATAGCGCCCCCGATTGAAACAACATGCCCCAACGCCGAGTCAATGCAATTCGCGCGGCACCTTGGTAAGAAGCAATCGGCTCACCAAAAACATCAATCGTGCCGTGTCGAATGCCCTGTAAACCCAATATAGCGCGCAGCAGCGTGGTTTTGCCCGAGCCAGAGCCACCGACAACAGCCACGATTTCGCCTTTGCAAACGGTCATGTTTAAGTGCTCGTGTACCACGTGACTGCCAAACGCCGTGGTGACGTCTTTGACAACGATAACCGTATCTCTTGTGGCCTCGATGGTGGCGGCGGTATTCGGATGCGTCACGACCTTAAATCCTCATCTGGCTAAAAATGACCGCGTAGATCGCGTCAATGAGAATGACGCCAGTGATGGCGGTCACCACAGAGGTCGTCGTGCCTCGGCCCAAGCTTTCCGTGTTTGGTTCGATGCGCAATCCAAAGTGACAAGCGACCAAAGCAATCCAGATACCAAAAGTCACGCCTTTAACCAGACCGATCCAATAGTTGGTCAACCCGACTGCACGGGGCAACTCTTGCACGAACCACATAAACTGTAAGCCAAGCTCGTAGTGTGCGGCCATCATGCCACCCATCAACGCCATGGCATCGGTCCACAGAACGAGCAAGGGCATCACAATGGCCAGTGCAATGACGCGCGGCAAGATCAATCGTTGGCCACGGGAGATGCCCATGACATCCATGGCATCGAGTTCCTGCGTGACGCGCATCACCCCAATTTGAGCCGTGATGGCCGATCCTGAGCGCCCTGCCACCAATATAGCCGCAAGGACCGGCCCCAATTCCCTCACGATCGAGACGCCGAGCAATTTGACGATAAATTGGCCTGCGCCAAACAGCGCCAACTGTTGTGCAGAGAGGTAGGAAATCACCACACCAATTAAAAAGCCAACCAGCGCGGTGATACCTAAGGCTTGGGCACCGGCGCGAAAAATTTGAGCTGAAATCTCCCGCCATGGGCCATCAAGGGGGCGCGCCAAAAGCGCCAAAAAATCCAAAACCAAACCGCCTGTTAGGCCTAGCAATTGACGGCCATGGTGCATGCCGAGTAACAGGCCTGCGCCGATGCGCCGCAGCCACTCAAAGGATTCGGCAGTGGGGACCTCCTTGAGCTGGGGCGCTTCGGTTGCCATCATCGCAAAAAGAGTGGCTTGACTCTCGGTCAGTGACAGCCCTTCAGGCACTTTTGCTTGCCAGCGGTGCCAGAGTAATTGCGCCCCCACAGAGTCCAGCACAGTATCGGGGTCTATGGCCCACGATGCGGCTCGCGGCACAGCGCGCAACAAACGTTGCCGGCGAGCGACCTCGCCTTTGGTTGAAAGTGCTTGTACATTCCAGCGCCCAGAAATCAGCCAATGCTGACCTTGATCAGATAAGGGAATGGATTCAGTTGGGGTTACAGCAACGTTCATGTGGGATACTAAATCGAATTAAAATCGTCATCAGACTCCTGTTATAGCCCATCATGCCTATCGCCGCAGTGTCAGTGTTGCCCGAACCACACGCCTTAGCGGCCAAACTAGGGCACGCCTTGCCTCATTTTGCTAGCGTTGATTGGCAAGCGTCGGTGGCCTCGACCAACCAATCCTTAATGGCGCAAGTGCGCCAATCCAAACCAAACGGCGACTTGGGCTGGCCAAGGCTGTTGGGCGCTCACCATCAGACCGCAGGTCGTGGGCGAGCGGGACGTCCCTGGCAAGATCAGGGTGGCCAAGCGCTGATGTTTTCTTGCGGCTTTAAAACCGATTTGACTTTGCCGCAACTTGCCGGCTTGGCCCCAGCACTTGGTATTGCCAGTGCAGAAGGGTTGCGCGAGCAGTTGTTGGCAGCCGGTGCTTCACCTGAGATGATCGGCGCGCTTCGGGTCAAGTGGCCCAATGATTTGATGTTGGCTGATGCCAAGCTAGCTGGTATTTTGGTCGAGTCAGTGGTCAGACAAAAGCAAGAGGTGCAGCAACAAACCGAGCCTGTTTTGTATTTGGTGGCGGGTATGGGGTTAAACGTTTCGGGTCATCATCAGTTGTCTAACGTGCTTGGTCGAGCGGTCGCTGATCTATCGCAAGTGGGTGTCCAGCTAGACTTGGTGGCACTTGTCGCAACTTTGGCCAGCGCTTGGCAGGCGACGCTTCGCACATTGGCTAGCGACGGATTTGCACCTTTTGTCGATAGAATCAAACCCATCGATTATTTGCAAGGTAGAACCATTGATGTCATGCAGCAAGATGTGGTCCTCCACACGGGTTGCGCCATGGGCGTGACTGGCCAAGGCGCTTTAGCCTTGGCCTTGGCCAGCGGTGCTATTGAGCCGGTGATGGTGGGTGATGTGTCCATTCGTTGGCAGTCGCCCGATGCACGACACGATGGTGTCAGAGGTACGTCATGAAATTGTTGGTTGATGTCGGTAATACCCGCGTGAAACTCGCGGTGCTCGATAAAAACGCGCTGCGCTTTGTTGCGGCCGTGCCAACCCAAGATGCTGCTTTGATGTGCCAGGCACTGGATGAGCAGCTCGCAAAGCTAGGGGCCATAGAGGCGGCCTGGGGCGTGTGTGTTGGGCATTTGGCGGTGGCTCAAAGCGTTGAGGCAGCGCTACCACCCAACCTCACCATGCAGTGGGTGCAATCCACTGCCAAGGCCGCAGGCGTCGTTAATCGCTACCCCGAGCCCCATCAGCTTGGCGCTGACCGGTGGGTTGGTGTTATCGGCTTGACACGCCATTTCCAATTTGATGGGGGCCGAGGCGCGTCGGCGGTTTTGGTGAATTTTGGGACAGCGACCACGATCGACACATTGGGCTCAGATAAAGTGTTCCGTGGCGGTTTGATACTGCCTGGTGTGGCAATGATGCAGAGCGCACTGGCCCAAGGCACGGCGCGCTTACCGCAGACAAGTGGCGAGGTGGTGGACAATCCCACCGGCACCGCTAGCGCCATTGCCAGTGGCATCGCAGCGGCTCAAATTGGTGCGGTCAAGCGTCAGCTAGAAATCGCACAACGAAATGACAGACAGATGCCCATGCTTTGTATCAGCGGTGGCGCCTACGAGACCATCCAAGCGACCTTGCAACACAGTATGGCAGGTGTGCCCATTCATCATTTGCCCCTAGTGGTCTTGGATGGCCTGGCAGTCTTGGCCCAAGAGACTAATCACATAAGCGGTTAAAATGGGTAACATGAAAGCTTTTTGTATCCTACTGCTTGCAGCCAATGTGCTGGTCTTCGGACTCGGCAGCGGCTGGTTTGGCCACCCACGCTCCGAAATCGGTCGCTCGCCTGCCATGCTAAGTTCTCAGCTCAATGCGCAGGCCCTGACGGTTTCGCCGGGTCAGCTTCAAGCTCGCTAAGGGCTTGAACGATCCGTTGCGTGGCACCCACGTGGCCAGAAACCCAAGCTTTGCCAGTAAAGCCGACTGTTTTGGCCGACTCAGGGTCTTGTAACCAAAGCACGGCTCTCTCAATGGCTTGGGCAGCAGTATCGACTTGCAGCAAGGCGCCAGCCGTCACCGCATCTTGAACCGCATGGGCGAAGTTACGGGTGTGTGGCCCAACAACCACGGGTGTGCCGATGGCGCACGCTTCAATGAAGTTTTGTCCACCATG
>Ga0075467_10000151_pt1 | contig 49854 bp, 43 predicted proteins | sample DEB08_DNA_9_FD_75067 | JGI IMG/M metagenome (GOLD analysis project Ga0075467, IMG submission 75067) | Aqueous microbial communities from the Delaware River and Bay under freshwater to marine salinity gradient to study organic matter... | ecosystem: Environmental > Aquatic > Marine > Coastal ... | reverse complement strand
TTCAATAGATTGTCCATCTTGATCTGCATAATCACTATATTCGTATGATCAATATCATTGATGTCCTATTACTTTAATAGTAATTGCGGCGTCAATTACTTCATCGATTAAATAAATTAATTTAAATGACGGGAATGCAATTAATACTAGAATAACGGCAGGTGTAAGTGTTCAAATTATCTCTATAAAAGTACCATGTATTAAATACTTGTGTGAAATAAATCTTTTTCCTTTTGAGAAAGCTCTTATGGTTTCGGCCATGATGTAAGAAACCCCAAAAAAAATAAAAAATAAGTAAACCATTACGTAATGGTGAAAATTAATTATCTCCTCCATTACTGGAGAGGCAGGGTCTTGAAAACCTAGTTGTCAAGCCTCTGCTATATCAAAATTTTGTATTAACATAATTTAACCATATAATATATTACCCTATAAGGTTACTAGATACAATTTTATTAATAAGAATAATATTCAAATATTCATATAGAATATGTGAATATTATTCTATACACGATTAAACATACATATAATTAGAATTTTATTAATAAGAATAATATTCACATATTCACATAGAATATGTGAATATTTGAATATTATTCTATACACGATTATACATACATATAATTAGAATTTTATTAATAAGAATAATATTCTATATATAGAATATTAAAACTAATTTACTACTCAAGTGGGGCTCGAACTCACGACCTAGGAATTAACAGTTCCTCGCTCTAACCAACTGAGCTATTGAATAATAATAATATTATAAAATAATAAAATTTAAGGAAACTAAATATATTTTATTTTATAATTAAAGTAATAAAATTTAAGGAAACTAAATATATTCTATTTTATAGAATATAAGGTATATATGATTACACATATTTATAGACCCCCAAACGAACTTCCTAAACTTTATCTTGTCTACAGGCGGAGGACGGATGTATTTCCTAAAATGAAATATTTAGTAATATTTAAAGTTACTACACAGTAAGTTTTTACTTAAATACAGTTTTCTTTAAAAGAAATAAGGAATTCTAGTATTAATTTTACCATTTTTTTTTTGAATTAAAACTTTACAATTTGTAAATTTAAATCTTTTACTATTTGACAGTGTAAAATGATTATATAAAGGATCTGATGTTAATATAATTTTCCTTTGTTTACTATCATAAACTCAATGTTGTAAATGAGATCAATAGGATACTGGAAAAAGAGTGAAAAGATATATAATAGCTTCCTGCACTTCTCAATCTCCTTTAAACCCAAATAATTGAGGAAAATTTTTATATAAATATAATAAATCATAATAATTTTCGTGTGATAATAAATATTTAGATCTTTTTTCATATATATATTTTGTTGTATATAATCTATAATCAAAAGCGACATGATCATTTATATTAGATTTAGGTTTATAATCAAGACCATTATAGTTTAATTTTTGAAGAAGAGTATCACCTTTTATAAATTTTCATGGATTAGATCTAAAAAGATTATAATTTAACAAAGGTGATTTAAAAAAATAATTTCGAGACAAGTTAAACTTGTATAGTTCAACTTTAAAAGGTGAAAATTGAGTTATATACTTAGGTGAAATATATTTATATTTTCAAGGGTGATGTAAATATTTAATTGAATTAGACTTATATTTTTTTAAGTATCGCAAAGAATATTTGTTACAACAAACATAGTTACTTAAAAAAATGTAGTTTCCTTTAAAACTAGAGTCTAATAAATAATTATCAAATTTTTTGATCTTTTTTAATGTCTGTATTATTCTAGAGGTTTTATATCTATCCTTTCTAATTTGATGTTTTATTGGACAGTTATATAAATAATTTTGTTTATAGATAAGTTCAAAAGGTTTTTCTGAATTAATTATATAGCATGTTTTAGGTATATAATAGTTACTAATATACATAGCATGTACATTATTATAATATTTTATAGGATTAAATCGATAATACTTATAATAATCTCGTCTATTTTTATTATAATAAAAAGGGTTTAACTCAAGTCTTTTTAAGAAAACCATTTTTGATTCTATTTTTTTATAACCTAATGTAAAAGGATTAGGTTTAACTTTTATCGCATTTGGAAGCTGAACCGTATAAATTTGTTTATTATAATATCTGTCTATATTTTTTGTATTTAATATCGTTCTATTATTTTTTAATTCTAGATTATTTTTCATTTTTATTTTATTCAATTTTATCTTTTCATTCTATTATACCATAATATAATTACTTTTATAAACCCTTTTTAGATAAGTTATTCTCACATGTCTTAAATCACCTAACCTTACCTTTTTCAAAAAAATGAGCCCGTAAATATATTTTATTATAGATTTGATTACCTCAACTACATAATACTAGTAGATGGACTCTACTTTCCTTACATCAAATCTATTAACATAAAAATAATTAATATAATAATTAAATGTTAGTCTAAAAATATATAGAGGATAGGTTAATATCTTTTTTATACTAACATTGACTTGTTTTGTCATTATATCTATACTTTTTTAAAAAAAGAAGATATTTGATTATATTGAAGAATAAATGTCTCTACAGAAAAGATAAAATAATACTAATAAATAATATTATTATTAGTAGATGAGTTATTCTCTAAAATTTCCATGGGAATCGAACCCATTAAATTTAATCCAATTATAAAGGAAATTATTGTTAATATATATATATTGTATATATATATATTATTGTTAATATATATATATTGTATATATATATTGATTAATTATATTTAATAATATAATTTAATATATGTTATGAACCTCATCAATAGATGCAACAGAATAAGAATATTCATACATAATCAACAAAATGTCAATACCATATAGCAGCCTCAAAACCATTATGATGATGCTTAGTAAAATGGTGATTTAAAATTCTAAAGAAACAAACAATTAAAAAAGCAGTTCCAATTAAAAGTAGGATGGGTACCCGGCACATGAATAATTATTATTATTTTTAGCCTCCAAATACCTTCCTCCGAACCGTACGTGCAACTTTCACTGCATACGGCTCTCCACAAAAATATATACAACTCAAGTTTTACTTATATATTATAACTTTTTAAGAGATAATCCATCATATTCTCCTCTATGGATCATTAAATGACAGGATTTACAGACTGGAATTTGCTTTCTGTTTATAGAAGCCATTTCCTTGTCAATACCCTTAAGTTTTATATTCACTGTTTTTATATGTTTCAAATGATGCATTTCGACTTTTATTGTTGATTGACAAATCCTACACCCCTCTCTAAAAGTGGCTCTTGTTCTAACATTTCATGTTATATGTTCGAAGAAGGAATAATCTTGTTGATGTCGGTTAGGATAAAACTTTTTAGGCGTCCTATTAAGTAAGGGGCATTCAAATGGGTGTAATCTCTCCAGATTATCACCATATTTAGCAAATACTTTTTTCATCGATTTAAGTTTTTTTTTACTCGCAATAGTTTTTGCAAGCCCAGACTTTAGTATTCAATATATAATATTTAGTCTCGATTTATTATCAACAAATGAGTAATAATTAAGAATACCATTTAGTATAGCCTTAAATCTAATTATGATGTCTTTTTCCGGTAGATTTTGTCAGGCATATCGAGCTTTGCCCTGAATAACTATCTTTCCATGACGGTCTATCTTTTTTTCGGCGATTCCTTTATCAATCATTTTTTGTATAAGTATATTTATAGGGGCGGTCATACGGGTCGCAGTAGCGGGTATTCTGACACTATGTCCCTGTTTATTCTTATAATTTTTAATTTGATTATTTATAGGTTTTATTCTAGTTATATTAGTACCTAGAAAAACGGCCGGATTCATTCCATCTGTATCGGTTATTAGGGTTTTTTCCTGAGAAAGTGTTAGTTTTAATTCGTCATGTAAGAAATTTTTAATCCTAATTTTTAGGTCTTCTACATATTTGAATGTTCCTCGTGCACCAATAATTCAGTCATCCGCATATCTAACATAATAGATTTTGGCAGTTGTTTCATCGGGAAGAGTGGACTTAACTAGTCTCCTCATTTTAATTTTTTGTGCTCTTTCCAACTTATCATTTTCTTTAATGATTTCTCCTCTAGCGTTACGTATCCTTTCTTGTTTGGTAATATTTTGAATTCTATTATCCAAACTAGTGTATTCCTTATTGTTTTTATTGGTCTTTTTATATAAGCCATCTAGTTTGATCCTTTCTGTTTCGATGAAACAGTCTAGTTCGTGTAGATATAAATTAGATAAAATAGGGCTAATAATACTTCCCTGTGGAGTGCCTTTCTGTGTTTTTTTAATAGTATTAAATTCCACATAGCCAGCACGTACCATCTTTCAATAAAGGTCTATAAATTGTTGATCATTGAAATGTTTCTTAAGTAGAGATTCTAGAACATGATGGTCTATATCATCAAAAAAAGACTTAATATCTCCTTCAATGAATCATCTAATACCATTTCAATATCTAATTTTAGATAGGGCGGAATGACAACTCCTACCAGGTCTAAAACCATGTGAACAATCCATAAATTTAGGTTCTAATACGTTTTCTAGGACTATACGCATACTTTCCTGTACAATTTTGTCTCTAGGACTAGATATACCTAATGGACGTTTCTTTCCATTAGACTTTTCTAAGTATACTCTTCTAGTAGGTTTAGGTAACCAAGATTCATCTTTTAAGATTCCGTGTAAGTTTTCTACATATTTAATACTAATACCATCTAATGTTATTGTATCAATTCCTGGTGTCATGTTACCTGGTTTGGATTTAATTTTTCCATAACTACCAAGTAGTGAGTCAGATTTAATAAGGAATTGATATGCATTTGTACATTTATTATTGTTATCATAAGTAAGTTGTTGTTGTTCCAGGGACATACCACCATCAGGTAATCTAACAGCGGTGTGTTTAAAACGATATTTTTGCTGTCTCCCTTTCCCTTCGCTTGGCATTACCCAAGCCGTATTCGATATTCGAGCGGGTACTACGGAGACTCCGTTGCCATAGGTGTTTACACCCTTAGACAATCCTGAATTCTTTATATTACGCTTTATATAATGTACGTAGCTCTTTTCTTCTCTATTATTTATAGTAGTCTTTCTCATACGCTGTTCTATAAACACACACGTTCTATTTATAGAATGAGAAACTTGCCCTGTAGTTAGGGTAAAGCAATGCCATGGTGAGGCGACTGAAGAGACTTGATAAAAGCATATACATATAGCTCGGGATTTGTCAAGTTCCTTAACAACTTGTTTGTATCCCTTTATCAACATGCTACGGTCCCCCATACTCTTTTCGAGCTGAGGTAAGTTGATAGCTTTACGAGAGAAATAGCGTACTCTCGGTATCCGTTTAGATACTAGCATAATATAAATTAGACAGCGCACCATGTAAACCATGAAAACCAGTCGCAACAAAGAAAGTTGAACCATAAACAGAATCAGCAATAGTAAAAGGAGCTTCATAGTACTCAAGAGCTTGTAAAAAACTAAATACAAGACCAAGAATAACAGTTAAAAATAAAGATATAATAGTTTGATATCTATTTCCAGCAACCATAGCATAGTGTGATCATGTAACAGAGGCACCAGAAGATAATAAAATAGCAGTATTAAGTAATGGTACATCAAAAGCATTTAATGGTGTAATTCCAACAGGAGGTCATACAGCACCTAACTCAGGTGTTGGACCTAAAGAACTATGGAAAAAGGCTCAAAAAAAAGAAAAGAAGAAACAAACTTCAGATAATATGAAAAGTAACATTCCTCATTTTAATCCTCTTTGAACTATAATTGTATGATGTCCTTGGAACGTTGCTTCTCTAACAACATCTCTTCATCATACGATCATAACAAGTAAAACAATAGTAACACCACTTAAAAGTAGTAAGTCACCAAATTGGTAGGAGTGCATATACATTACTCCTCCTACAGTCATCCCTAAACATCCAACTGCACCAACGTATGGTCATGGAGATGGGTCAACAATATGAAATGGGTGGTAGTGTTTTGACATAGTCAATATATAGGGTGGGGATTATTAACAGCGTTATAGCTTTATAAGAAAATTTAAATATTAAAAATAAAATAAAATTAAACTATTAAAAATAAACTATTTTGATTTTTTTTTGATTCATTTAGCTTGTTTTCCTCATTTAGTTTTGGGTTGAATTCCACCACTAGTTTTCCCACCATGTGGATGATCAAAAGGATTCATAGCATAACCTCTTACAGTTGGTCTTCTTCCAATTCATCTATTAGCACCAGCTTTTCCTTTAATGGTTAATCTTTTATTACTATTTGAAGGAGATCCAATAGTAGCAAGACATAAAGAATTAATATATATAATTTTTTTACTTGGCAATCTTATAGTTGCAATATTATTTTCAATATTTAATAATGTAGCAGAAGATCCACTTGATTTAGCAAAAATGGGTTTTTGTAACCTTTTATTTTGTATATTATAGCATTTTGATCCAACAGGGATATCTTTTAAAGGAAGAGTATCTCCATTAATTAAAAATCTTTCATTTGGATAATTAGGTCCTTGAATAGATTTTTCAATATATTCTGGTGCAAGAATATAATAATTTTTAAATTTAGAAGTAATATATCTAGCAATAGACGATGATCTATTAGGATCATATTCAATAGATACTAAATTAGATAAAGAATAATTAGCATTATTTCTTAATCAATCAATATTTCTTAAATATCTTTTATGTCTTCCACCATGATGTCGTGTTGTAATAGTACCTGTTCTATTTCTTCCAGCATGATTTTTAAGTGATTTAGAATCATTTTTAATTCTTAATAATTTATCTGGTTGTTTAAGAATCCTTCTATGTCTTAAAGAAGGTGTAATCGGTTTATAAGTTTTTGTTATATTATAGTTCGTCGTAAATGTACTTTTAGATTTCATATTCCTCATTTTGTTCGGATATTTTTTTGATGATTATTAACTACTACTGATAATGTACTTGGTGTTATACTACCAAAATTAGATACAGTTTTACGTGATCTTCTAACTCCACGAAGTCTTCCTTTGAATGAAACATTAAGACCTCCTATACAAGTACTAGTAATTTCACATTTTTTCTTTCTTAAAAATTCATTTAAACTATGTACTCTTTTACTTTTAAAAAATTGTTTCATGTATAGTCTCGGGGGGAATCGAACCCCCGACCACCAAATTATCGGTTTGGCGCTCTAACCAACTGAGCTACAAGACTTTCTATTAAAATCTAAAATTCTATAACATTATAATTATAGAATTTATTCTGGTAATGCTTTAGAACTATAATTTAATATCTTTTTATAAAATATTATAATATAATTATTTATCTAAAATTTTAGAATTATATTATAATTATATTATAATATAATTTATTATAAATAATTTATTCTGGTAATGCTTTACAACTATATCACTATAATTTAATATCTTTTTATAAAATAATTATATATTAAAATAATATATATAATTATTTATATGTTAAATAAAAAAAAGGCAACCTAGGAACAGGTGATTTTATTAAAAATTGAACATGTGCACCACCTAAGGCATGTGATGGTATATTGATAGGAATATTATAAGGAATAATTTCTTGTCATCCGTATGAGATCAATACATGAAAATTATTATTTTTTAATAAATTAGTAGTAATATTTGAATTTTGTTTAATTAAAGGTAAAATTGAACATATAAACCTAATAAAAAATAAATGTAATTTAGAATTATGTAAATGATTTTTGGTTCCAAGAATCATATTAGGTCTAATTTTAAAAGAAGCATTAGATTTCCTAGCAGTTTTAACTTTAGGTTTTTGAGCTAAAAAGAAATTTAAAAAAAATTGTATAGGTAGAATCATTTTTTGTTCTTTAATAATTTTGTTATTAGAAGTTTGTATAGTAGTTTGTATAATTTTTATTTTTTGTAAAGGGTGTATTCATTGATATTGATGTATAAAATCATGATTATTTTTTCGAATTAAATTTTTAAGCATTTTAGAAAGTTCTTTTTGAGAGATGTAAAACCTTTAACATTCCAACAGATTTTTTTAAGATAGAAGATACTGGTCCTTTAATTCTAGTACCTAATGGAATATAATCAGTACCTTTCGGTACTACTTTAACTAAAATAATAGATTTTAAAGTATATGAATTAACAGTAGACCCTGTAACAATAACAGCTTTATATATATCACCTTTTCTAACTTTAGAATTAGGTATATTTCTTAATATAGATACTAACACTAAACAACCTACTTTTAAATCCTTTTTTTTATTAAGAATTTTAATAATACGTCCTTGTGTTGCACCTGAATTATCTATAATTTTAAGTTTTGTTAACATTATTTTGTTAGTGAAGAATTATTCATTTTTTTATTAGTATCAATATCATTATATATATTATTATTACTAGGTTTAGTAGATACTCATTTATTAGACTTATCAATTTCTTTAAATAAATCAAATTCTTTAGGTAAATCAATTTCTTTAGATAAATCAATTTCTTTAACCATTTTTGGAAATATTTCATCAACTCTATTAAAAACATTTACAGATGGTTTTTTAGCATTTATAAAAAGTTTTTTTAAAATATACCGTATTCTAAAAGGACTGATATCTACTAACGATTTAATCCAACAAGAAATTAATTTATCATTTTGATAAATACCTTGACAAAAACTTATATCAAACTTTATATTTTTATTATATTTTAATGAAAATAATGATTCAATTAATTTTAATGCGTTTCTTACTAGTACATATTTATGTACATGTGATGAATACAAATTAAAATGAAGTACTATTGTGTTTGTATATTCTGATATATATATAGATGTAACAAATATACCATAACTAGTAAAAATACCTTCAACTATTTTTTGCATATGAATAAGTGATGGGTTATATGGGTAGGTTTTTAAAAACCAAGATGTACTAATACCTAATTTTTTTTCCATTTTATTAATATTTTTTCTTTACACCTTTAAATCTTGGTGTAACTTTTGTGTGGTAAAACTCACCTAATCGATGTTGCACGTGATCCACTGTTAATTTTATATCTTTTGTACTTTTTCCATTATGCACTTTTACTGTTTTATTTATCATGTTTGGTCGAATAATACAGGACCGACTATAATTATTAATATCATTTTCAAGGTGATATATTTTTCATCTGGATCGTTTCATTATAGGTGTAAGAGGAATCGAACCCCCGACCAACGAATTAAAAGTTCGCTGCTCTAACCAACTGAGCTACACACCTTAAAAATTTATCAAAATTTTATCCAAGTTTATTTAAATATAATATAAATATCAAAATATAAAAAAAAGGCTATAAAATCAACTTACCTAAATTTAATAAAATTACCTAAATGTACTGTACTTACATTAACTATAAAATAAACTAAAAATTTTAGTTTATTTTTATAAAATTAAAAAATTTTTAGTTTATTTTTATAAAATTTTTAATTAGAAGTAATATCAGGTCAACTGGATTCGAACCAATATTATTCGCTCCCAAAGCAAACGTTTTACCATTGAAACTATGACCTGTTATGATAGTTATAAATTTATTATAATAATTATTATACTAACTTTAAACTATATGATACTTAATAATTGAGTATAATAATTATATAGTATAATTATTATATAATAATTTATTTATTAATCCTTGTGGGGTTCGAACCCACGACCTCTTTCTTGTAAGGAAAGCACTCTAACCAACTGAGTTAAAAGATTTTATTATTCAATTAATTTGAATAAGGTATAAATAAGGTATTTATACATTTGTATAGATAAGATTATAATGCAAAAAGCATTAAGAAAGCCATCATAAGAGCAAAAAGTCCCATAGCTTCAGCAAGAGCAAATCCTAAGATACAATAAGTGAAAAGTTGTTGCTTAAGAGCTGGATTTCTGGCAAATCCTTGAATCATACCAGCGAATACCGCACCTACACCTGCACCTGCTCCACCAACACCGGCAGTAGCAGCACCTGCACCAATAAATTTAGCAGCGTCTAACATTTGTATATTTTTTTATATAATTTAGCAGTAGAATAAAATGATCTAGCTATAAATAATGTTGGAGGGACTCGAACCCCCGTATATCGCGCATGAAACAATTGTCTTACCCCTAGACTACAACATCTTTTTGATGACTTCAAAATGAATTTATATACTTGCGTTAATTTAATAAACACTAAGTAAAAGTATTTAAAGTAATTATTATCCTTTTAGTAAATTAATATATTTAACAGCAATAGTACCTCTAACTCTATAATAAGCAACTAGTATTGATAATCCAATAGCTGATTCAGCAGCTGCAACAACAAGTATATATAAAGCAAAGATTTGACCATTAACATTGTCTAAAAATAAAGATAATGTAATAAGCATAAAATTAATACTTAATAACATAAGTTCAATAGACATTAATAATATAATAATATTTTTACGATTAACAATAATACCTAATATTCCTAATAAAAATAAGATAAAAGAAAGTGTAATATAATATGTGATCATTATACCCCATAGCAGAATTGAACTGCTCTTGCATTTGTGAAAGAAATGTTTCTTAACCAACTAGAAGAATGGGACCTCTATACGAACGTAGGATTCGAACCTACACTACTCATAATCAAAATATGATGTCTTGCCATTAGACGAGTTCGTAATTCCTTTAAATTTTATAAAAATAATAATAATAATAATACATTAAAAATATCTTTATTAGTATAATTAAATATAAAAGAAGGCTATTATTATTTTTATTTATTATATTAGTCAGTAATAATCTTTGTTTTAAAAGGTAAATTATAAGAAATAGATTTTAAAGCAATTTTAGCTAAAGTTTTAGAGCTAACATCTAATTCTAAAATAATAGAATTAGGTTTTACTGATTGTACTCAATGACTAACATTTCCTTTTCCTTTTCCCATTCTAACTTCCTGAGGCTTCCTTGTAACAGATTGATGAGGAAATACTCTATTAATGATTTTTCCTTTACGTTTTAATATTCTTTTTAATTTTAGAGTTATAGCTTGTAATTGTGAAGCTGTAATAAAAGATGGTTGTGTTGCTATAATAGCATATTTAGAATAAATAAGGTTATTCTTATGATTAATATAATTTTTTATTTTAGGTCTATGATATTTTCTAAATTTAGTTGCTTTTGGTTTCATTATTAAAGTGGTCTTTTAGTTCCATATTTTGATCTAGCATTTCTTCTTAGATGTAAACCTTTTAAATCATATTTACCTCTAACACATTTATATTTAACACCAGGTAAATCTCTACATCTTCCACCTCTTACTAATACTGTAGCAAATTGTTGTAATGTATGACCTTCTCCTGGAATATGAGCATTAATTATTTTTTTTGTTGATAATACAATCCTAGCTACTTTTCTTAAAGCAGAATTAGGTTTTTTAGGTTTTTTAATCATAATTTTTAAACATATTCCTCGTGCAAAAGGTTGATGTTCGAATGCAGGTGCTCTTGATTTTATTTTCATTTTATTTCTTGGTTTTTTTATTATTTGATTTAATGTAGCCATATAAATAATTTCTCAAAGGTAGAAGAATAATCTTCTTAAGTAATAATTTTACTATATTTAATTAACAGATCATATATTACTCTTAAAAATAAAATTAATGAGTTAATTTTATTTTAATAAATTTTTATAGTATAAATAAAAGTAACTCAATTACTCATACTTTATTACTATAATTAGTTTCGTTATAATAAAGTTAATAAAACTTCACAATGAATTAATTTGACTCTAAAAATGTCTTAATTAATTACTAGAATAAATAAATTAATAATCAACTTAACTTCATTATTTAATCCAACTCATTTTAGTACAACGAGAATATAATAAATATAATAAATTATATCCCTTACATCCTTATTACATTCATTTCTGAATAAACATTTCATTTAAATGATAGATAGACAAAAAAAATCTTGACTAAATTCATTTTTTATTAACATATAAAGTAATAATATATATCATAAAAGGGTGGATGAAGGGATTCGAACCCTCGACCTGCTCTTCCACAGAGAGCCACTCTGCCAACTGAGTTACAAACACCTTTCATAAGCTAGGTTAGAGTCGAACTAACACCGTTAATGTTATGAGCATCGTGCACTGCCATTATGCTACTAGCTCAATAGAATATTTTCAGCAAATTCATTAAATTATATTTTAATCCATAATCTCATCATTAACTATTAATCATCTTTTAATAGTTAAATACATGTATAGATAAGTATAATAATAATAGGTTTTAACATTATAAATGTTAAAGGTAAAAAGGTTTAACCAAATGATTTATAATCAAAGTGATTAAAAAGGTTTAACCAAGTGACTTATACACTTCCTAAAATTAACGTGATGCAACTGATTTATAAAGTGATTTAAATGACGTCATTTAAAGGTTTACCCAAGTAATTTTAAGTAGCAAAGAATTTAAAGGTCTACCCAAGTAATTTAAAAGTTTGCCTAAGTAATTTAAAGGTTTACCGAAATGATTTATATACCTAATGAGATAGAATTTTATTAAAATAAGTTAATTATTTTCTAAAACAGTAAAATGGTAAGTTGCCTTTTTAAGAATATAAATCAAAAAAGGCAAACCTTAAAGAAGTGGTTGAGAATTTATTATTTACTCTGATAATTATTGAAATAAGGTTATTTCTCTGGTATAATTAATATATGTAAGATAATTGTACTATTATTATACTATTATTTTCAATTGTAATTATAAGATGTGCCCCGAGGTGAATTCGAATCGCCGACCTAACCATTTTCAGTGGTTCGCTCTAACCAACTGAGCTATCGGGGCATTATATTATATATAAGGTCACATTTGAGGTCTATAGGGTTCAGGTGTTATATATAAATATAAAGTCTTTAAGGTGAGACTTGAACTCACACGCCCATACAGGCAGTTGATTTTAAGTCAACCTCGTCTACCATTCCGACACTTAAAGAGTTATAAGTTTTTTTAGAACAATTAATTAATATAATTTATTTCAAATAAAGAACCTCATTAAAATTTATATTTAATAAATGTTCAGGTTGACTATTAAAATGTAATCTATAATAATTCTTTTTTCCAATTGTCATTCTTACTTTATTCTTTTTAATTTTATTCTTTTTTAAAAAAAGCTTAGCTTTAGAGAAAAATTTAGATTTCTTTACCATATAATATTTTATTGCAATGTCTTTGTCTTTCTTTTTTTTTTGAAACCTTCTAAAAGGTTTAGATTGCAGGTTATTGAAAGGCATTAAACCTAGATATTTCTGATTAAAATATGTAAATAAAGAGGTTGGATGATAGTTTTTAATAATATCACCATTTCGAGGTATATATTTAATATTATTAATATCTCTCCCATTAATTTTAATATATCCTTGTTTAATATAATGTCTACTTTCTTGAATAGATCTTGCAAATCCAGCTTGAAATAAAATAAGATCAATTCCATACGAATTATTTTTAGATTTTAAAGAAAGTTTATACTGATAAGTAGTAGATTTTCGAGGAGGAAATGTAAGAGGTTTCAAATTTTGAACAGGTTTTCTTCATATTAACTGTAAATATTTATATATATTAAGATATGAAGTATCATACTGAGTCTGTAAATTGACTTTTCTTACAAATGTTTTTTCGTCTATGTTTTGAAAAGGATAAGTTATTATTTTTCTATTCACTTGAATATTTTTACTTTTAATAAGTGATTTACCTAATTTACGTTTTTCATTAATAGATAATCTATTAAAATTTAATTTTTTTCATGGTAATTTTAAAAATGGATAAAGTTTATCTAATAATGTTATTGTTATTGTCATTTAATATAATTTTTGGGAGCAGGTGTTTCTAATATAATTTTTTTAAAAAAATGATCAATAATATTAACATTGTATGATCAACAGTGAACTACTGTATTTCCATCTATAATTATAGCAATATCTGATGGTATTTTAAATGTAGATGGTTTAGTATTAGATACTTTAATTAATAAATAATTATTATCATCTGATAGAGATGCTTTATAACCAACACCTTTTAAACTAAGACTTCTTTTATTACCTAAAAGTAATGCCTTAATTCCTCTTTTTATGGATTTAATTGTTTTTTTATTACCAATAATAATTCGATTCTTTAATTGTATATTTAAATCAACAGTTATAAATCAACTATAAGTAAGTTCTGTAGTAAGTTTTATTAAATAAGATGTATTTTTTTGTTTATAAATTTTTAAATCTATTGAATTTGGAATTTCATATGATATCATATTTAATTTTTTAGTAATAAATTACTAAATTTTCTAACACGGGTGGGATTCGAACCTACAAATTCTAGAACATGAGTCTAGCAACGATAACCAATTCGTTATCCGTGCATTAGTGAGTTTACGATAATAATAATATTAACTATCGCTTGTATATCAAAATATATATATATAAATATATATATTTCTATATAATTTAGTACAATTAAGCTTAATTTTTTCAAATTTTAAACATATTGCCTATTATTGAGTTAGTCTTACTCATTTAATAAAATTTATATAAAAGTGTGTTTCGTGCTTAGCTTGTTCCAGCGCTTATCACAATGATTCGTAGCTACACAGCGGTGCCTATCTAGACAACTGTTACACCATAGGAATCAAATCTAAAATCCTTGCGTACGAATAGATTTACTTTCATTATTTAAAATAATACTGAAGATAGAATCCAACCTGTCTCACGACGGTTTAAACTCAAATCATGTACCGTTTTAATGGACGAACAGTCCAACCCTTCCTAGCGACTGCACCAGGAGGCTACGGCAATTCAACATCGCATTATATTATTAATATATAATTATTATAATTATATATTAACCTATTATTTTCATATTCATTTTCCTTAAAGAAAATAATAGCTATTATTTTCATAATAGATTAGACTATATCATTCACTTTTATTAGTGATAAGCGTGTAGTCGTTGAGGGGTTTTAATATGGGTATTAAAACTTCCCTGCTGATTATTTAAGATAATTTAATAAAGTTAAACGTTCCAGCATATAGCTTATTCATACATTTTAATTACTTATATTTTAATTATATATATTGTATTTGTAAAATGGCCCCAAATCTGAGGTGGCAAACATCTGGGTCGATAAGGACTCTTGCCAGATATTACACTGTTATCCCTAGGGTAACTTAGTTTATTATCACATAGAGTTCCAAAGATACTATGTGGTTCACTAGATCCGACTTCCGTCCCTGTTCGATCCATCGATCTCACAGTCAGGCCAATTTATGCTCTTACACTCAATTTCTCATTTCTAATGAGAATGAATTGACCTTTGAGAGCCTTCGTTACTTTTTAGAAGGCTGTCGCCCCAACAAAACTGTCTTGGATATACTTTTCTTTTCATGAGTAAATTTTAGAATACGAAGATTGGTATCTCACATTTCGTTTATTATATCAAATTATTAAATGGATATAAACTACCAATTATTCTGCACAACGTATATTAATTTACACTATAACCTAACAGTAAAGCTCCTAGGGTCTTCTTGTCTTTCAGCATTTACGTAGCATCTTCACTACGATTTCAATTTCACTGGGTTTATCCATGAGACAGTGGGAAGATCATTACTCCTTTCATACTTTTCAACAATTAATTGAATATTGATTGCGCTACCTTAGGACCATCAGAGTTATGGCCGCCATTTAATTGACCTTATATTCCTAGCAAAAACACCAAGAATTTTCAGTTACAATCATTGGGCAGGAGTCACTTCAAATACGATGATATGAATCTTAGCTTGAAGTTGTGTTTTTAGTAAACAGTTGCCCTCCCCGATTTTATGTTTCCTTATCGGATTTCCTTCTTGCGAACGTACGGAAAAATTTTGCCGAGTTCCTTATGGATAATTCTCCCATCACCTTAGAATACTCATCTGGCCCACTTGTGTTAGTTTTAGTACAGTATTGTTTATTTTAGAAATAAACTTTTCGATCTTTTTTCGCGGTTCTATAGAGATAAAACGTCTGACTCGAAATACCCATCAATATTCACTTTTCAGCTTAATCTTAGGGACTGATTAAATGACAACAATGTTAATCATAGTATTGAAAACCTTGGGCTATAGGTGAATCTTTTTTAAAAGATTTTATAGTTACTCATATTTGCATTGTCAATGTTGATAATAGTTACCTATATAATATATTTACAACACGATCTTCTACCTCTAATTTTATTAAAATTAAATCTAAGTTTCGGTATTCATTTTTAGCCACCTAAATTTTCAGATAATAAAAACATTTGTCTAGTACACTGTTACGTGATTCTTAGAAGGTGGCTGTTTCCAAGCCTACTTACTAGATGTCTTTGTTTAAATTATTCTTTTCACACTTAAATGAATTCTATGACCTTAACTTTAGATCTGGGTTGTTTCCCTCTTGTCCTAGAAGCTTACCCTCTAAGACTGTTTGCATTAATTAACTTTAAGCATTTGAAGTTTAAATTGATAAAGTACAACTCAGTGAGAAGCCAAGTATCAAATTAGTGCTCTACCGCTAAAAGATTATATATTAATACACAGTACCTAAATACTTTTCGAAGATAACCAGCTATATCCAAGTTCGATTGGCATTTCACCGCTATTCACAAGTCATCCAAGTCTATTGCAACAGACACTGGTTCGATCCTCCACTAAAGATTAATTTAGCTTCAATCTGCTCATAAATAGATCACTTGGTTTCGGGTCCACTAAACATATACTAACGCCCTATTAAGACTCGTTTTCACTATGACTTTAATCATGCATAAATTTAGTACTCGCAAATCCATTATACAAAAGGTAATGTGTTGTTTTATTTAACTTCACATGCTTTACTATTTCCGATTTCAGAATCTATTTCACTGTGCCTTTGCACTCTTTTCAACTTTCACTTACGTTACTGGTTCACTATCGCTCCTTTACAATATTTAGCCTTAGAGGTTGGTTCCACTCTCTTCAAACCAATAGGTTTTACTCAACTATTTATATATAATTTTTTTAAAAATGACTGGACTTTAACCATCTATGGTAAACTTATTTTTCATTTGTTTAATATATATAACATGGGCTTATGGGAGTTCGCTCGCCGCTTACTATCCCAATCTCGATTGATTTCTTTTCCTCCTGCTAATAAGATGTTTCAGTTCGCAGGGTTTTTTTTATTTTAATGATTTCTCTTAGGATTAATTATATTCAACATTTCTTATATAATTTTTTCACAATTTCTGCGTCCTAATAATTTTTGTAAAAGGCTAGTCGTTCGTCGAAAACATTTTATACTCACAATTAATTTCCATGGGAATTGAACCCATTAAATTTATCCAATTATAAAGAAAATCATTCCATTATTATTATATCCATCTAGTCTACTTTTTTATTTAAAAAAAAATTATAAAATACTTTTTTTTAAAAAGAACACTTTTTTATTTTTAAAAAAGTATTTACTATATATGGGGATCGAACCCATGAAGTCTGTTTGGAAGACAGAAAGTTTACCACTAACTTAATATAGCTTCCGAAGTTGAAGGGGGTCGAACCCTCATAAGCCCGCTCGACAAGCGAGTGCATTGCCGTTATGCTACAACTCCTTATACAAACATCAAATGGGAATTGAACCCATAACCACCAAATCCGAAGCTTGGCGCTCTACCAATTGAGCTATTAATGCTACAGGTTAGATGTATGTAAAAATCTTCATATAAAAAATATTTTAAATCAAATTCATATATATTAATATATATATTATTGTAATATCAAATTTATATATATATTATTATATATAAATTTTCATCCAGCCACAGCTTCAGCTACGGCTACCGTGTTACGACTTTTGCTGGATCTCAGGATTAACTTGGTAAATATTCCCAAAAAAAGCTTTATAAAATAAATATAAAGGAGGTTAATCAAGAATATAGACTTGGGCTAAATCCAAAATTTCGAGCAGTGACGGGCGGTTTGTACGAACTGGTTATTCCATTCACCGAAACATTCTTATTTTCGATTACTAACGAATCTTCCTTCATGAAGACAGATTTCAATCTTCAATCCGAACTGAGCCTACTTTTAATTATTAACATATTTTCACAAATATGTAAATTTCTGTAGAAGGCATTATAGCACATGTAGTAGCCCTGATCATAAGAGCCATAAGGACTTGGCGTAATTCCCACCTTCAGACTTTTTTTGATTCAAAGTTGATCTTTAATATAAATTAATATTAAATAGGAGTTACGTTCGTTTGCTGGAATTAACCATGACACTTCAAGGCACGAACTGACGACAGCCATGCAGCATCTGAACATTAATATAATGTACTAGATCAGGTAAGGTTTCGCGCGGATCGTCGCATTAAACCACATGCTCCTCCGTCTATCACCAGAACCGCCAATTAATTTGAGTTTTAATCTTGCGATCGTAGTATTCAGGCGGTACACTTAACGAGTTATCTAAAGTACGAATGAGAATTTTCACTCACACTTAGTGTACAAAGTTTACAGCTAGGACTACTCCGGTCTCTAATCGGATTTGCTACCCTAGCTTTCGTGTCTCAATGTCGGTTATTACCCAGATAGCTGCCTTCGCCTTTGGTATTCCTTCTAATATTTACTCATTTTATCGATACACTAGAAATTCTGCTATCCTCTATAAAACCCTAGATAAGAAGTTTCTTAATATATTTTTAAAGTTAAATCTTTAAAATTTATAGTTAAGACTTTAATATCCACCTACACACCCTTTACGCCTTTAGTTATAGAGCTACACCTGAGCGGCATGTATAACCGAGTCTTCTGGCACATGTCTTGGACCGCTCTAGTAAAAATAAACCTTCATTATAGATCTTCTTTTTATTTAACTTTTGTTAAATTTAACGTGGCATCCTCAAACTTTCGTTCATTGGGAAATACTCTTGACTGCTGCCTCACAATGTAAGTCTAGACCTTGTCTCAGTTCTAGTGCGGCTGTACATACTTTCATACCAGCTACTGATCTTAGCTTTGGTAGTCTTTTACACATACCAACTAGCTAATCAGAATAAAGCCCCTCTTAAAGCGCTTAAGTATACGCATAGAGAATAATATTCTCTATACCCTTCTCATAGTTTACGCTTTCAATATACGGTATTTTATACCCCTCTTTAAGGTAGGTTCTTTATTATTACTCGCCCGGACGCAATTCTAAAATGTATTAAATTTTAAACCATTCTACTTGCATGTCTCAAATCCCGCTAATAGCTTAGCTCTCTGCCATTATCAAACAGAACATATTATAATTTATTATAAATAATAAAATAAGTAGTATACAGATTATAACTATATCAAAAGTCATAAAATACTATATTACTGGTAAATCTGGAGGGATTTGAACCCCCGTATAATCATTTTTAATCAAAACAATTTGCTATCCCAACTAAGCTACAGATTCTAGATTCTAATATACAACTTCTTTTTTTTATCAAAAGTTCTACTAACATGTAGATTCTGAACTTAAAATATCAAGCAGAAGGGTTTATAAAAGACTATCGTTTTCATTAAGGTAGAGGAGGGAGTCGAACCCTCAATAATCGACTTTGCAGATCAAAACAATGGCCACCATTCTCTACCAGGAATTTAAAGCAATTAAATTAATTAAAAATTTAATTACTTTTTATACTCTTATAAAAAAGTATATTAAGTTTAATGAATAACTTTTTATAAAAGTTTTTATAAAAATATAATATTTATAGAAGCAACAAATATTAAAAAGCCTAAAGCAAGAGGCAAGTATGATTTTCACATAAGTTGCATTAATGAATCAAATCTTAATCTCGGGAAAGAAGCTCTAACCCAGACAAAAGTAAACACAAAAAAGGTGGTTTTTAAAGCTAAGTTTATTTGTGGGGGAATAAAAGCTAAAAAAGAAGTAAAAGGTAGTCATCCACCAAAAAATAATAAAGAAGTAATTAAAGACATAATAATAATATGAGAATATTCTGCTAAGAAAAACAAAGCAAAAGTCATACCTGAGTATTCAGTATTAAATCCAGATACTAATTCTGATTCAGCTTCAGCATGATCAAAAGGATCTCTATTAGTTTCAGCTAATGCAGAAACAAAGAACATAATAGCAGCAGGAAATAATGGAAATACAAATCAACAATCTTTTTGTGCTAAAACAATATCAGTTAAATTAAGTGAACCAACACAAACAATAACAGATAAAATAATTAAGCCAATACAAACTTCATAACTAATCATTTGTGCAGCAGCTCTAATAGCCCCAAAAAAGGCATATTTAGAATTAGAAGCTCATCCAGACATTAGAATAGCATAGACAGAAATAGAAGAAACAGCAAAAATATATAATAACCCTATATTTAAATCAGCTAAAACAGCGCCTTCAGCATATGGAATTACGGCTCAAGATATTAAAGCTAAAATTAAAGATAATATAGGAGCAATAATAAAGATAACTAAATTAGCATGTGTTGGTAAAATAGTTTCTTTAGCAAATAATTTTAAACCATCAGCTAAAGGTTGTAAAAGTCCAGCAAATCCGACAACATTAGGTCCTTTTCTTAATTGCATAGAAGCCATAATTTTTCTTTCAGCAAGAGTAACATAAGCAACAGCAATAAGTAAAGGAACAACAATAACTACTATTTTAAGTAGTTGTGTAATAGCAATTAATAAAGTAGACATTAGCTATTTTTTTGTAATCAACTTTGTCTAGCCTTATTGAATGAAGTAATAGTTTCTTTTTCTGAAACTGTAGAAGGTAAAGAAAGATTTAAATCAATTGAATCACCTTTTACAGCATCTGAATCTCCTTTAAAGGATGCTTTCTTTCTAATTTTTAAAGTTCTAGCAATAGAAGGAATCCCTGTTGTAGTCATATAAAAATTTAAAACAAAGAAGAACACCATAAGTCAAAAATATTGACTTACGAAAGTTTCAATCATCATTTGTGGCATAGTTTAATGTAGATGTAATGCATCATTTAAATAAATAACAGTTAATAAAACGAAAACATAAGCTTGAATTCCTGCAACAGCAATCTCTAATAAAGTTACTGCTAATGTAATAGCAAAAGGAATTGTTGCTCCTAAAGCTAATCATCCACCTATCATAAGCATTTTTCATGTGAATGAAGATAAAATTGCAAATAGTAAATGACCTGCAATTATATTACCTGCTAATCGAACTCCTAAAACAAAAGCTGTCATTAAATAAGAGATGATTTCAATTAAAACTAATAAAGGTGCTAAGGCTAATGGTGCACCACCTGGCATAAATCTTGATAAGTAATCTAACTTTCAAGTACCAAAACCTATTATTAATGTCGCAATAAAAATAGCACATGATAATGCTACTGTTACTCCCATATGGGACGTTGTTGAAAATGTATAAGGAATAAGACCAAATAAATTGTTTACTAAAATAAAAATAAATAAACTGAATAAAAATGGGAAAAATCTGTATCCATCTTTACCTGAGATATTTTCTCTAACCATATCATGGATTGTTTCATAAAAAATTTCAATTAATGATTGATATCTTCCAGGAACTACTAATCCGTTTTCTACATTTGTTTGACACATAAAAATTATATAAAATGTAGCTAATCCAAGAAATAATGTTGAATTAGTTATTGAAATATCTAGGTTTCCAATTGGGTTAAAAGGAAGTAACCGAAGAATTTCAAATTGATCAAAAAATGAGTACGCTTTTTGCATGACTTTTATCTTTAGCTTTAAACTTAATATAAATATACATATTTATATAAAATAAAATTAAAATTTTGTTAAATTTATTTAGAGCGAAAATTAACTCCCTTAATCTATACCCAATACATAAAAATAATGAGAAAAACAACAACAACTATTTGAAGTATATAACAAAATTTTAAAAAGCAAATAAATAATTTTCATCAACAGGAATATAAATAGATTTTATTTATAAAAAGGTATATAAATAGAGTTTATACCTGGGGATAAATATAAAAAAGGTATAAAAATAGATTTTATACCTGGGTATAATTATAAAAAAGTATATAAATAGGTTTCTATAAAAAGGATAAAAATTTATAGACAACTTTATGAAAAGTTATACTTATAAAAAAGGTATATTAATAAGTTTTGTATAAAAAGGATAAGAATTTATAGACAGCTTTTCTCCCTAAAAAAGGGTATATAAATAGCTATAAGTAAGTTTTCTCAAATGAAGTACCTTTTAAAATAATTTATTATAATAATTTGTAAAGAGATATAAAAGTAGGTTTTAAGGATAATAATTAGTTGTAAAAATTCTTAAGAGTTGATTATCTTTAAGTGTAGAAATAAATTGTCTCTATTAAGAATTCATATAAAAAGATTAATAAAAAGGCTGTTTTAAAATTTAAACTATGATATTTTAAACTTTATAAAACCTCCTGTTTTATTTTTTATAGCTTCTTCTTTTGAAATAAGTCCTAAATTAGTAGACAATATACAATCATATTTAATATCTAATAATTTTCTATAAGAGACAGAAATATGTCGTGATGGTTTTGATATTAAAGTTAATTTTGTAAATCTGTGACTTTGTACATTTAATTCTCAATAATTATTTTTGAGATCTAAGTTTTGTTTTACAGATTTTATTTTATAAGATAAATAGTTTTGATCTTTTAATAAGGATAAAAGATTAAAAATTTGCTTTGTAGAATGAAAATATATAGTTTTATTATTATTATTTTTTATAAAAAATAAATTATTTAGTTGATTTGTAAATTGAATTAATCTCATTATACTTTTCGTAGGCCTGCAATAAGGGCTTGTGATGCATATTTTTTAAAATAAAACCTTGAAATTTTATAAGGTGTAATAATAGCTCTATTTCTATATGTTTCTATGCATGTATTTCGTACAATACTAAGTGATGATTTAGACCTTAATTCATGTCTTATTTGCCCATAAATTGTTCTTTTATCTTTTGGTAATATAGTATTATTATACAATATTTTTAAAATTCTATTTTGTTTTTCTAATTTTTTAAAAGATAATCTTTTTAGTAAGTTTTTTTTCATTTTGAAGAAAGAGAGACTCGAACTCTCACGCCAATATATAGCACCAAAACCTAAACCTGGCTCGTCTACCAATTCCGACACTTCCTCTATTATAATAACATATTTAAGTTGTATGGAACTTAAGGTAATAGAACCCTTCGCCTTATCCTAACTATTAAATATGTTATATGGAGCTTAAGGGAATCGAACCCTTGGCCTCATCAGTGCAAATGATGCGCTCTACCAACTGAGCTAAAGCCCCTCTTTAAACAGCATGACTGAGATTCGAACTCAGGGTTAAATAATCTTTAACTTCAGTTTTCAAGACTGACGCATTAAACCAACTCTGCCATCATGCCTAATAGAATAATATTAGAAAATTGTTATACAGTCTAATAATAAATTATATACTAATAATTTAGTATAGTAATATTAACTATAATTCTGAATTACTAATATTAATTAATCTAATAATATTCTATTATTAAATAATAATAAAATTATTGTAAAAGATTTTAATTAAATTAAAGTTGAAGTTAAAGTAATATAACTTCATGTTGTTAAACTTTCTGGGAAAATCATAAATGTTAAAATAATAAAAATAGTAGAACCTAAAATAAATGCAGATACTAATGTTACATTAGCGTTTAAAGGTAAAATAGTATCACCTAAATCTTTATAAACATATATTTCTGAGTCATTAAAAAACATTCACTTAATCAATCTTAAATAATAAAAAGTAGAAATAGCAGATGTCATAACGGCTATAAAAGAAATCAAATAAAATTGATTTTCTATAGCATTAATTAAAATTAAATATTTAGAGAAAAATCCAGCTAAAGGTGGTATTCCGGCAATAGATAATAATGTAAATGCAAATGTTAAAGCTAAGACTCTATTATTTCTTGAAAGTCCAGAAAATTGTGTAATATAATTATGTTGTGTTAAATTCAATAATATTGTAAAAGTATTTAAAGACATAACAATATATAAAACAATATAAATTAAAGTGGCTTGAAGACTAAAAAAAGATAATGGAATAATTCCTATTAATAAAAATCCAACATGAGATATTGCTGAATAAGAAATCAATCTTTTAATTTTACCTTGATTTATAGCACCAATTGCACCTACTATTAATGATAAAATAGCACAAATAATAAATAATGGTTGTAAACTATTTCATATACTTATAAATACTCCAGTAATTAAATTAGAAAGTGTAAATAAAATACTTATTTTTGGTACTATAGCAAAAAATGCAGTAACAATAGTTGGACTTCCCTCATAAACATCAGGTAGTCACATATGAAATGGTGCAGCAGCTAATTTAAATAATAAAGCTATACATAAGAAAAGACTTCCTAAAAGAACTTCTTCACTATTACCATATCAAATAACCAAACTTAAAGCTTCTAAATTTGTTTCACCAGTATATGCATATAATAAAGCCATACCAAATAATAATAATCCAGAACTTAAAGCACCTAATAAAAAATATTTTATTCCTGCTTCTGTAGAATGTTGTGTATCTCTATTAATAGATGCTAATACATAAAATGAAAGACTCATTAATTCAATACCTAAATAGATCATAATTAAATCATTTGATGATATTAAAATCATCATTCCTAATAATGATAACAATACTAACTGTGAAAATTCAAAATCTTTTAATTTATTTGGTAAAAGGAGAATAATTCCAGATGTTAAAACTAAAATTAATTTAATAAATACAATTGATTGATCTGATATTAATAGTCCATTAGATATACTAATTTTATCTGAATAACCTAATTGGTCAATAAGTAATAATCCTGCAAAAAAAAATGATAAACTTGTTAAATTTGTTAACTTATTTATTTGACTTCTTTTTTTATCAAATTTTACTAAAACAACACCATATCCTAATAATATTACAGATGTAATAGTTAAAAAAATTTCTGGTAATAAAAAATATATATTAGTTAACATTTCTAACTGTTTTACTATATTCAGTAGCTATTTGAGCAAATAAATCTTGTCTCTTAACAGATTCCTCATGATATAAAGATAATACAATAGCTCCTATCATTGAAACAAGTAAAATAAGACTACTTATTATAAAATATAATCAATAATCTGTATATAATAATTCACCAATTTGTTGAATATTATTTTGTTTTGTAATATGTATAAAATCCATTGTACTAGAGTTTGATAATATATTAATTTCTTGATTTCTAAAAGAGTCTAGTCCAAAATAAATTTGGTAAAGAAAAACAAGTCCAGTAATAATTCCAATTGGAACATATCTTGTTGCATTTTCAGTAATCTCTACTAATTTTATATTCAATAACATTACTACAAATAAAAATAAAATTGCTATCGCTCCAACATAAACGATTATAAACAATAAAGGTAGAAATTCTACCCCAAGCAATATTAGTAGGAAAGCTGCTGCTGCAAATGTTACTACTAACCAAAATACACTCAATATTGGGTTTTTAGATGTTATGACCTTTCAGCCGCTTAATACTGCCGATATAGATCCTAGATATAAATAAATTTTCATAATAAAAACGACCTAAATAAGGCTACGGAAAATCACATCAATAGATCTTTAAATTTAAAGGTCTTTTAAATTTAAAGGTATTAATACCACTTGTACAAAATCATTCATAAACCTTTTTATAACAATTTAAATAACAATTTAAATAATAATCTAAATTATAATTTAAATAATTTAAATTGTTATATATTATTAATATAATTTAAGCATCATAACAATACTTTAATCAGACTTAAAAATACTAAAAAGTATTATTTAAATATATTTATTGAAAAGGAAATTATCTATGAAATAAATTCATAGTTAGAATTTAACTATTAAAATATATTTATTCATACAAAAAATGTATACTAAGGATTTAGCTTACTAAGAATTTAGCTATTAAAATACTTTCTAAGTATCATTATTGATTTAATTAGTTAAAAATAATTTAACTAAAGGTTATTAAAGAAAGGTTATTAAACAAATAGTTTAATTACAGAAGCATGCATTACATCTAAAATAAATTGTGGATAAACACCTAAAAATAAAGTTAAAAATATTAAAGGTGCTAATACATAAAACTCTCTTCTTGTAATATCTCTACTATAAACAGAATGTTTAATATAAACAGACATCTCTCCAAAACAAACACGATTGTATAAAAACAATCCATAAGCAGCTGAAAGAATAATCCCAGCACAGGCTAAAATACCAACAAAAGGATTAACTTGAAAAATAGCTAGTAAAGATAAAAATTCACCAACAAAATTACAAGATAAAGGAACAGCAATATTAGCTAATGTAAAAAATAAAAAAATCATACTATAAACAGGCATTGTTAAAGTAATTCCTCTATAATATTTTACAATTCTAGTATGATGTCTTTCATATATTAATGTTACAATAATAAATAGTGCAGATGAAACAATACCATGGGATATTTGTAAAAAAATAGACCCTTCAATACCAATAACTGATAGAGAAAAAATGGATAAAGTAACAACAGACATATGTGCAACAGAAGAATATGCAATAATTCTTTTTAAATCTGTTTGTCTAATTGTAGTTAAAGAGGCATAAATAACTCCTATAACAGCCAATGTAAATATAGCAGGTGAAAAATAAACACAAGCAAAAGGAAATAAAGGTAAACAAAACCTTATAAATCCATATGAACCAAGTTTAATTAAAATTCCAGCTAGTAATACAGATCCAGCAACAGGTGCTTCAACGTGAGCTTGCGGTAATCATATATGAAATGGGAATTTAGGAATCTTAACTGCTAAAGATGCAAAAAAACATAAAAATATTATTAACTGTGCGTCTTTATCAAAATCAATATCAAGTAATGTTAAATAATCTGTTGTTCCAGCAATAGAATAAATAAAAAAAATACTTAATAACATTAATAATGAACCAATTAATGTATAGAAAAAGAAATAATAAGATGCAGTAATCTTTTGTTTTCTAGCTCCTCAAACACCAATTACTAAAAACATTGGGATTAATACTGCTTCAAATAAAATGTAAAAACCTAGTATATCTAGTACAGTAAATACTCCAATTAAAATTATTAATAATCCTAAAAAACAAAGCAAATACTCTTTTTGTAAGATTTTTATGGAATCTCAACTAGCTAATAAACAAATAGGAATTAATAAAGTTGTTAAAACAACAAATAATAAACTAATACCATCTACACCAAATAAAAAATATAATGGAGTATCTGTTTCGCTAATTAAACCATTACCTCCAGATCAAGAAAAACTTGTAATATATTGAAAATCTGTTGTTATATAATCAAAATTTAATCATAATCTTAAAGATTCTACAAATGTTAATAATGACACTGCAAGAGCAAATCTTTTTTGCAATTCAGTATCTTTTATAAAACACAGCAGAATGAATCCAAATGAAGGGATTGAAAAAATAGGTATTAATGTATTCATAGTCGATTTTATATTATTAAATATTACTTAACAATATAACGAGTTTGAAGGGAATCGAACCCCTATTAATCGCTTTGAAGGCGATGATACTACCATTGTATTACAAACCCTTTCAAAAAAAATAGTTAATAAAAATATTATAATTATAAATTTTAATATAATTTTAATTCAATTTTAAGAATCACTTTATTAAATTTAAAAATAAAATTATATAGAATTATTTAATATATTATCCTTTACTATATAATAAAATAAAATAATTTCTGTTAATAAAAATATAGGTATAAATGTAAACAAAAGAGATACAACATCAGGTGGAGTTACAAATGCCAATAGTATAAGACAAATAAAATAGTTAAATTTCCTAATAAAATATTTACGTAAATATTTTATTAATAATGGAATTATAAATATTACAATAAGAATAAAAAAAGTTTGATTTATAAAACTAATAAAATGTGTAAATGTAAGAGTAAGGGTAAGATATTCAGATTGAAATTGTGTAAAGAATTGTATTATAAGTAGTATAACTTCTTTAAAAATAAGAATTATAAATGAAACCATAATAAGAATAGTTTTTCAATGAATTCAATCATCTCTTTCATGTTCATATAAACCAGGCAATATAAACTCATAAACCTGTCAATATAAAAAGGGTATAGTATAAAAGAATGACATAATAATAGTAAATTGAATAGAAGCATAAAAAGCCTCTGTTATACTAGTAAATATTAAATGAAAAGGTATTAAATAACCAATTAATTTAGTATGAAAATATCATAGAATAGAACTGTTTAATATATAATTTAAAATGGAATATAAAAATCTAAATTTTATTTCATAAGTATGTAATTGTAACATTATTGTTTTAAAACTAAAAATTTTAGTTATTACACAGAGTTAGAGGGATTCGAACCCTCGAATCTATAAAGATTACCTCTTAGCAGGAGGTCCCATTAACCACTCTGGCATAACTCTATTAAATTTATTAAAATAATATTATAAATTTAATATTAAATTTATTTTATTTTTAAATTATTGTTTAAAAGAATATAGTAAGTTATATTATTACTCGAACAGGGAATCGAACCCTGGATCTACCGATTACAAAACGGTCGCATTACCACTGTGCCATACGAGCATAAATTTAACACATTAATAGATTTAAAGATAAAAGATTAATATATTTTAATATCTATATATTAAGTATCACATTAAGAGTGTAAAGTATTAATAGATTTAACTATAAATTATAAATTTTAAATTTATATTTATATTGATATTTAATTATATTAACTAATTTATCTAATTTATTAGATTTAAATTATATTATTTTTTTTCTTGAATTTTTGGCGTTACACCTTGTTCTCTGACCTCTAGTGGGTAAATTTAATTTATGTCGTCTTCCACCCAGGGTATTAAGTTTAATTTTCCGTTTAATTTGTTCATTTTTATAAGTTTTTAGATTCTTATAAATAGCCATATTATTCTTAGATCTTTTATAATAAGTAATAAGTTTATTAAGAACATCTTTTTTTTGAGGAGATAAAGATTGATAATTCGAACTGGGACTAGCACCAATAAATAAAGAAAAATTGAGTGCTTTTTGATCTCCTACCCCATATATATTTTTAAGATAATTTTTTAAAGAAATATTTTCTCGCATATTCTGATGCCGGTGGGATTTGAACCCACGATCTGTTTCCAGAATTGCTTTACAGGCAATCGCCATAAACCGCTCGGCCACAGCACCAAATTTGTTGTTTAATAAAGAAATTATTTAGTATTAATTACTAAATCTAATAATCTATTTTCTAATAAACCTAATAAAGGTGTTATAACTAAAAAATATGAAAAATAAAAGACAGAAGCTATCTGTCATATTAAAACTCAAGGAGCTTCAGGAGCTTGTGCCCCAACAACAGTTAAAATTAAAAAATCAGCAACAAAAAATCAAAAGAAAAATTTAGCTAATGGTCTAAATTGATGACTTCTTATATAACATGTATGTGTAAAAGGCATTACTAATAATACAGCAATTGCAGCTACCATTCCTATTACACCTAATAATTTATCTGGTATAGATCTTAAAATTGTATAAGCAAATAAAAAGTATCATTCAGGTTGAATATGAGGTGGTGTAACTAATGGATTTGCCATGATATAATTATCAGTATGACCCATATAGTTAGGAGCAAAAAAAATAAAAAATGCAAATGTTATTAAAAATATTAATACTCCGAATGCATCTTTTACAGTTTGATAAGGATGAAATGGTACTTTATCAATATTTCCATCTACACCAACTGGATTATTTGAACCATGTTCATGTAATGCAATTAAATGTACTAATACAAGTGCTGCTATTACAAATGGTAATAAATAATGTAAACTATAAAATCGATTTAATGTTGGGTTTGAAACACTAAATCCTCCTCAAACTCAATATACAATATCTTCTCCAAGGTATGGAATGGCAGATATTAAATTAGTAATAACTGTAGCACCTCAAAATGACATTTGTCCTCAAGGTAGAACATAACCAATAAATGCAGTTCCCATCATTAATAAAAAAATGATAACCCCAACATTTCAAACCATTTCTCTTGGTTTTGTATATGATCCGAAGTAAAGTCCTCTACATATATGTATATATACAGCAATAAAGAACATTGATGCACCATTAGCATGTGCATATCTAACTAATCATCCGTAGTTAACATCACGCATGATGTGTTCAACGGAAAGAAATGCTAGATCAACATGTGCACAATAATGCATAGCTAAAAAGATTCCCGTAGCAATCTGTATGGCAAGTACTACAGCTAAAGTAATACCGAAGTTTCATAGGTAACTAATGTTACTTGGAACAGGTAAATCTATTACCATTCCATTTACTATGGAAATAAGTGGATGTGTTTTTGTAATTCTCATTTATATAATTTATATTTAATAGCTTTGAACTCTATATAGATAAAATCTATATTTAAATAAACTAAAAGAAAACATTAAAAAAAGTTTAAAAAGTAATAATTAACAATAATTTATTCTCATTCTAAACCTCCTTTATTTCATTCATATACAAGACCAATTGTTAAAATAAATAAAAATATATACATTGTTCAATAACCTAATGTACATAAATTTTCTAAAACAATACTTCAAGGAAATAAAAAAGATATTTCTAAGTCAAATATTATAAATAAAATAGCTACTAAAAAAAATCGAACTTCAAATTGTTGTCGACTGTCTCCAAATGGATCAAAACCACACTCAAAAACGGATGCTTTTTCATTATCAGTATTTTTTACTCCTAATAAATAAGAAGCTGCTGGAATTACTGCAGAAAGCACAACTGCAAATAATATAAATGTTAATATAGGTCCATATTCTATCATGATATATTTATAGATAGTTTATAAACTATAAATATTTTTTTATTAAAACTATTATTATATTAAAATATTAAAATTAAGCTTTTAGATATTAAGACTTAGATTTAATAGTTCAACTTAAACTTAACTTAAATATTAAATAGAAATATTTAAACTTAAAAATTAAATAGTTAACTTTGCTTTAATAATTGACTCTAAAATACCTTAAAAAGCCTTTATAAGTTGGCTATAATATAGTATTGCCAACTACTAATACCCTAAATATTAGATACAAGATAAATGAACAAACAACTGTTTGATATTATTTAAATCTCTTTAGTACACATCTTTCACGTGCCTCTTTAATACTCATGTTTCACGTGTCTCTTTAACACATGTTTCACCATAGTTTTTACGAGTACTACTTTGACTCTAATAAATAAGGTAACTCTTCATAAGTATGAAATACTGGTGGAGATTGTTGTGTTCATTCTAATGATGGAACAGCAATAATATCACCTTCAACCTCAAATAATTCAGGTGAATGTCAGTAATTTGAACTTACAGGAACTGCCTCTGTAAAAATTCTATAAAGTACTACCATAAATAGTACAACAGCTACAAGAGAAATAATTGATCCAATAGATGATACATAGTTAAAACCTGCATAAGCATCTGGGAAGTCATTATATCTTCTTGGGAATCCCGCTAATCCTAAGAAATGCTGTGGGAAAAATGTTAAATTACATATATTTATAACTATATAGTCGCACCTATATAATTTTCTATATCTCTCAATATAGTTTGGAATAAATCTTAAATTATAATATTATTAATACCTTTCTGGTATAGTTAAACCAGAATATCTTAAACCGACTCTCAGCTCCCTTAATCATAAAAGAAAGTTGACCTTTTTTAAACCTTTAAGCCTAACCCTACTTGGATCAGACATAAAATTAACTACTGCTTGAATATCTTGAAGAGATGTTGCTGTTAAAATACAATTACCATTTGATTTTTTTGAAACCTTATTTTTGCCAGATAAACCCATAACCTCTCCTATCCCACTTAATAAAACCTCTTCATTCATTTGTGAAATATTAAATCCTGCTCTAGAATTAGTTATATAAAAAGATCCATCACCCTCTATAAAACCTATTATTCAATCTTTAATATAAGGATTACTATCTATATCTAATATAATATCCTTATTATTAAAAAAAGGTTCTTTAGAAAGTATTTTACCTTCCTTTAAGCTATCTTTTGCCCAACTATAAAAATTTCTCTTATTTTTGGTTAATAGATATTCAAACAATTGAAACCATTCTTCTTCAATCAACTTTTTCGATCGAACGATATAACGACTAACATTTTTGTCCTTATTATAAGAATATTTATTAGTCTTAACTTGTCCGTGTCCCATTCTCTTTTTAATTCAATGTGTTAATTTTGCATCTTTTTCTTCTAAAGCTATAGCTATATCTAATCTTATATATTTTTTCTCATAATAACAAGATAAAGACCCATCGGCTTCAAATAAACCTAATAAATATCATAATTCTTTGGCGTATATCCTCTGAGGAGCTGTTGAATTAACACATACCCCTGCTGATTGACTATTCGAGTTGTTTGAACTCTTTCTATTACAATTTTTTATGTTAGTCCTTAATATTTTCCCACTCCCATCATTATTGATAGAATGGTTAGAGTTAACATCACATAATAGTTTGAAATAGTTATTCCAGCATCAAGCCAAATGAAACGGAGCCAATTTAACAACCCCAATAAACATAGTTCAGAAGTGAGCTTGAGCTAACTCCTCTGGATATGCATATCCAGTAATTTTACCAATTCAGTAGTAGAAACCACCAAATAAAGCAAATACAGCACCCATAGATAAAACATAATGGAAGTGAGCAACTACATAATAAGTCAAAAATATTATAATTTTCATTATAAATTGGACTATATAATACTATCTTATAACTCTACGGTTAACATGATAAGCTTTGGCATATAGTCTCTGAGGATCCTAATAATAAGTTTCCTGCTGATTGTCCATTGTTATATACAATTTTAATATAATTAGAGCACTTTAAATACTTTAAGTATTGATCTTTACTAATTATAATTGTCTTTAGGAGTTCCTAGCATATAGCCAAATTTAGACACGACACTTTAGACTGTAGTTAACTCTATTATTTATATGAGATTTCCAAAGATTATAGGATGTTTGTTTAGCTCCAAGTAATTCATAAGTATCAAAAAAAGAAATAATTTTTAAACATGATTTAATACTATAAGTTTCTATAACATAAAAGTCATTACCTTTAGAACTAATAGTAATAGTTAAATTAAAAAAATCTTTAATATATTCCAACGTACTATAATCTATTTTTTGTCCAATTGAAAAACTTTGGTTACCGTTTTTTCTTATTGAAAAACAACCCTCTGCCTCAATAAATCCTGAAAGTCATCAGCATCATTCTTCATTAAAAGAAGGTAATTTTTCTTTAATTATAATATTTCTTAAAGATCATTCTGAGAATGGTTTCTCCTTTAAAAATATAAATTCACTATAGCTCATATTTTTATTTATACCATAAACCATTTTATTAACCTTTTCCTTGGTTCTAGGACTCAAACTCAATAAATCATCATTTTTTTTTGTTAGAAAAAAATTTAAAAAAATTTTAATTTGTTTTTTATCATTAATTGCTCAAAGAACATCTTTATTATTAATATTTATTGTACCCAAGTTAAAATCATCTCTAAGTCCTTGTAACATTCTTATATTACTTTTTATATTTTTTAATTTAATTATTACTCTGTATTGTAAGTATTTTTTTTTTCAATGATTAATTTGTAGGCTACCATCTCCCATTAGTAGTCCTAAAGTAAAGTATAATATTTTTTTTTGCATAATTGTTTATTTATCGTGTAATGCAAGATCAACTCCACCATTAGCAAGCATAACACCAGTTAATCCACCTAAAGTGAATAAGAAAATGAACCCAATAGCTCATAACATAGGTGTTGTTAATCTAATTGAACCACCATACATAGTACCTAATCAACTGAAAATCTTAATTCCCGTAGGAACTGCAATAATCATTGTTGCGGCAGTAAAATAAGCTCTTGTCAAAGCTATTTTTAACACATAAAACCTTCTTAAAAAAAAAAGTTTTTTTTACATTTCTCAATGTAATTTGGACAGTATCTTAATTTAATTAAAAAAAAATTAAATTTCTTGCGTACTTGTCTCTGAGGATCCTTTCGTTTTAATACTTTTGATTTTAACAATACCTTTTTCAGTTAGATGTTTACCTTCTGTTATCATAATATAAACCTTTCTAAATTTAAGATAGCTTACATGCTTCCCTCCAAAAACATTATATTTATCAAAATAATTTATAAGTAAAAAGGCTGTTTTATAGCCTGTACTCTTATAACATCAAATACCTGTTTTATACTGAGATAAGTTACCATATTTAATTAATTGATATAATAATTTTAAAGGTAAAGGATTATTTTGTTTTAATGAATATTCTAATCTCACACTATATCCTACAGTATGAGATTTACTTTTTACCACACTGATATGAAAACACCCATCACCTTGAGTAAAGCCAGATAACCAAAAATTATCTAAACTAAGCTTTTCAACAGGTGGTAAAATATCAATAGATAATCATTCAGAATAATTGTGGTTAAGTAATTGTTTATATTTAAAAGCACTAATAAATTTACCATTTATTAAAGATATAATATAATGTAAACCTTTACTATCTCTACAAATGTATCGAACTGCTTTTTTATCTTTTATTTTATAAACACCCCCATAGCCAATTCTTTTTTTAATGAGGTATGCTAAAGAAATATCTTCTAAACTAAATGTATTGTTTTTAGTCCATGCATCCGCCTCGATTAATCCAGCTAAAAAAAAACCAAAATCATGGTCATTTAAGTGGGTTTTATGTTTCTTGACATGTTCAGAAATAGAAGATAAACTCTTATAAGAAGTATATATTTGTTTATTCATAGTAGTATTAATTTATAATAGCCGTAGCATGTTTATAAGAACTAGAGTTTCCTGCTGATTGTCCATAAAAAAATAAATAGATTGTGCCGAACGTAATTAATACGAGTGGACTATTTATATAGGAGTTTCCAGCATATAGCAAGATTTTTACCGTGGACACAAGTTTATCCACGTCCATACCAACGATGTACATGTGATGCATATGACTTCACTATTTAAATGAACGTCACTTTGTGGACTCTATCTTTAACTCGTCTTTTTTTAAGGACTTTTTTAAACGGTCTAAACGGTTTAACGCCCGCCCTGTCCTAACTTTTCCATCAATTTGTCTATAATATAATTTTTTTCATCTTTTATACGGTATAGTTTTCTCTGTCTTTAAGGGGAATCGCTCAAAATAACTTATTAATACCCCAAGTGTTTCTTGAGAAGCTGCCTGAAAAATAAAATGATTATCTTTTTGATAAACAGAACCACCTAAAAAAACTTTTTTTAGATGTTGAATTATATATGGTTCATTATTATTTCCAATTTTATAGGTTAAATAAAATTTATCTCTATCTTTTCTATTAATAATAGAGAAGCATCCTTCTGCATCAGTAAAACCGGAAATTCATGGATTATTCAAATCAACATGGTCTTCTTTCTTTGAAGGAATAGAATTAATAGTATTTGTTTTTGGACGAAGATTATAAGTAGATAAAAATTTATCAAATCTTTTATTAACTTTATTTAAAACTAAATTACCATTACATAAATGTATTACTAATTCTATATGTTCTTTTTTACCAGTATAATAACGATAATAAGAGCCATACTGTTTAACACTTCCAAAACCTAATATTTTCTTAATTTTATAGAGGACTTGAGGGTGTTTCTGATTAATAACGAGGGAATGGCTATAGAAATTACTAGTTTTATAATAAGCAAAAGAACCATCTCCTTCGATAAAACCAAGAAGTCAGATTAAATCATAATCATTTGGACAGTGATGAAAAGGATATGAATCCTTGAAAAGTAAAAAGTTAAACGAGTTATCTTGCGTATTAGTCTCTGAGGATCCTTTTTTCAAAGTTTCCGGCTGATTGTTCTCTACTAGGTTATAATTTTCTCTTAAAGATGTATTATAATAGCATTTTTTAAAATCTATTATAGATAATATTTTCTTTAAGAATATAACTTTTATAGGCGAGAAGTCCCAGCATATAGCAAGATTTAACATTCTAATTCGCATTAGAAAGGAGCCCATCAATATATAAGCTCAAACAATAAATCCAAGTACACCAATAGAAGCCATTGCATAACACATACCTAAGTATCCGAAAATTGGCTTATCAACAAATGTTGTAACAATGTGTGATACTATTCCAAATCCTGGAATAATTAAAATATATACCTCTGGCGAGATAATCCTAGAAGTTTCCTAATAGGCCGGACCATATCTTATAAATAATAATTTATTTATCTTTATCTTTATATATATTAGTAATCGTTTTATGATATTTTTGTATTTTTTCCATACCATATGGTGTTAAATGTTTTTTATGTTGAATTAAAAGATAAGCTTTTCTTAAAATTGTATATCTCAAATATTGTTTGCTTTGAAGATGAAATTTATCTAAATATTTTAAAATTATATATATTCTAGCAAATGATACTGTATCATAACATATTGATCTTGTATTACTTTTAGTATGATATCTGTTATATAAATTACCACCTATTTCTTTATAAATTAAATCTAATACATATCTATCTTTTTCTTTTAATTCTATACGCAAACCAAGTCTTACTTCTTTTATAAAGTTACCACTTTTACGTTTTCTATTTAAAATTCTAATACGTAAACTACCATCTGTATCTATTAATCCAGCTAAATAACCAGTTTTAAATATTTGATTGATCTCCGTATTTGATGTTTTAAATAATTCATTAAACTCCATATTTCTTCTATTGTTAGAAGAAAGTAATTTTGTGCAAATACCTAACGATTTAGAATCTAAATTTAATTTTTGATTTAATCTTTCAATTAATAAATTTAAGTTATTAATTTTGGATTTAAACATTATTTTTCCATAAATTAAATTAGAAATATATATTAATCCAATAGTATGTGTTATAACATAAGTAACGGAATTTATGGATCGTTTAGAAACTTTTCCATATCCTATATAACTTCTTAATCTTAGAGATAAAGATATATCATCTTTATGAAAAGTTATAGTAATTTTATTATAATCTTTACTAATAGATCCATGACCATCTATAACACCTGCTAAATAATATCCAAATTGTTTTTTGGATATAAATTGATGTTTTGGGCGATGTTCAGATAATTTATTATTTATTCCCACGTATGGCCTCTGAGCTTCCTTATGAATTAAGTTAGAAACAGAAGGTATAGTATCTAAATTAGATACTATATGATCTCCTGAAGCTTCCCTATAAAATAAGTTAGCTGCTGATTGTTCCAAATTCACTACTTTTCCTAAAATCCTATTAAAATTCATATAAAATATAGTTGATAAACAACATTGTAATAAAAATTGATAATTAGGGAGTAAATTTTTTAGAATATTCCAGCATATAGTGAGATTAGGACACCCATTATAATGTCCAAAGAATCCAAAACGTGCATTTAATTCCTTTGTGAATTAAACCCTGTACTACCTCGCTTAATTGGATTTATTAAGGTCTTTGATAGCCTTGAAAAGAAATAATTTCTCCACGTTCCCGACTGTACATTAAGCATCATTTCAGACACCTACCAGTGAACCAGTCTGTAGCGATCACTTAGGTAACCGACGGTCTTCCATCATAGTTGACCGTTTACACTAGTATAGCCTTAACTTTTTATATAATTCCTTCTAAGAGTTAGTTTATATAAATTATAAGTTAAGACTAGGGCTATGTTTAGAATATTAGTCTTATTTTGCAATTATAACACCTGCTAATATTCATTTCATATTTTTCCAATAAACCACGCCCTTTATTTCTATTTAATGATATTAGCATCATAATATACTTTTAAAACATTTTTTCAATCTCTTTTTTTTTGTTGGTGTTGTGTCCTTTTAATTAGTGAGACAACTTGATAGATTTGTTGATCATCAAGACTTTCTCAGTTTTTATATTTTTCAAGAACACGTACCAAAATAAGATAGTCATATATTTTCGTTGTTTTAAGATTAAACCTATCAAAATAATTACAAACTAACGGTAATCCTTTTTTAAGACTTCGTGTGTCATAGGTTAGTCCTTTATTCGTTATATTAACATTACCTTCTCCATCAAATATCTCATCTTTTATATGCTCAAAAAGATGGAGAGAAGATTTATTTTTATTAAAGAAAGAAATACTACCTATTAATTTATGTCTTGAAGTAAAAGATGTATAAAAACAACCATCACCATCCATAAAACCAGATAATCACGCATCTTTTTTACTAGGATACGCAGTATCTGACACAAAATTTAAATCAGATTTTAAACCCTTATTTTTTTTGGATCTACCTAATTTCTCATTAAAAATATTAATAAAATCATTATATCGTTTAAGTCTATAAGGAAAAACTAAATTATTTTTAAAAAGTTCTAAAAGAATTAGTTGTCCTTGAAAATCATTAACTATAAACCTATAAGTTCATAGTCTGCCTGGAACAATATGTTTAGTTTGTATATTCACTCTACCAATAGATAAAGTTTCTTTAATTTCTTCTAAAACATCTTTATTTAATTCATATTGAGTAATAACTAAACTAAGATTTTTTCCAATCATAAAACAACCGTCAGCTTCAAAAAAACCGACAAATCATTCTAATCATTGATCAGACACATGATTATATTGGGGATATTTGTGTTTAAATTGTTTAAAATTAACTCTAATCATTGTTATTTAAAAATAAGTGTTGATATAAAATTGGATCTCCTCCACCGGCTGGGTCGAAGAATGAAGTATTGAAATTTCTATCTGTTAATAACATTGTAATTCCACCGGCTAATACTGGTAATGATAATAATAATAAAATCGCAGTAATAAATACGGATCATACAAATAATGGCATTCTATGCATAGACATACCAGGTGCTCTCATGTTTAAAATTGTTGTTATGAAATTCATAGCTCCAAGAATAGACGAAATACCTGCTAAATGCAGAGAGAAAATAGCCAAATCAACAGAACCACCTGAATGAAATTCAATTGATGATAACGGTGGGTAACATATAGTGGACTATACCTTCACATAATATTTATATTTAATTCTTACGCAATTTCTTTAATTGCCTTTGTACAATCAATAATTTTTCATATTTACCTTTGTGTTTAAAAGATCTTGATCATATTCTATAATATAATGATGTATTTCCTTTAAAAGATTTAAAAAAGTAATCTTTGATTCTTTTTAAACTTTTATAACCCGTTGCATCAAGTGATCAAAAGGGCTTTAAAGAATTACCTCCTTTATTTAATTTTACTTTACTATCTATTAAAAATAAATTTTTAATTTGATATAGAATATGTTTATCATGTTTTTGAGTTATTCCAAAACCATGAGATAATCTACCTTCTTCTTTTTTAGTAATATAAAAAGATCCATCTGCTTCAATAAAACCTGCTAATCAAGCTTTATTCAATTCAACTACTAAAAAAGTAGTAGTAGGACAAGGATTTTCTTTTAGCTTTTTAATTTCTAAAATTTTATCATGTTGACTTTTAGAGGAATCCATATAAATACTTAAACATTGTTTAAACAATAAAAAATCATGATTTTTTATTGTTCTAAGTGGTATATATTGAAATAAAGTACAAATAATATTATTTAAATGGTCTTGTCGTCTTATAACATAGTGAACCATACCATATGAATCTATTTTTGAAACAATACCATGTTTCAAATTCTTTTTTATATAGTATAGTGCTTGTATATTTTTATTGTTTTGAGATATTTTAAAAGTAAAAATAACTTTATTATTTTTATTATCAATATAAATATTAAAACACCCATCGCCATCTGTAAAGCCAACAAATCAATTTAAAAAATATAAGTAAGATATATTTTGTGCTTCACGTTTATCTTGTTTTATGTTACAAGATCGGATTATTAATCCAGTCTCTGATGAATAATTTTTTTTCATTTTATTTATTCAGGCTGATTGTTTCTGACAATAAGATTTTTACTGAATTTAATCTAGTACTTATTAAATTAACGAAAGTTTCCAGCATCGAGTGAAGTTTATTTTTTATTGAACAGCCTACCCTATTATTGACCGTTCAACCTGTACCAACACCACCTTCAACTAAACTAGATGAAACTAGTAAAATAAATGCTGGTGGAAGTAATCAAAATGAAATGTTATTTAATCTTGGAAATCAGATTAATTCTATATTGCAAAATATAGATTGGACTATATTTTCATCCTTATCAAGAATACATGTGTATTCTTAATTAGATATTTGAGTTTTACACTCAACCCTATTAAAGGAGCTTCACGTGTAGTCTCTGAGGATCTTATATATATAATAATTTCCTGCCTATAACCCATATATATTATATTATATTTCTAAATTCTTTAACTAGTTTATTTAGCTATATAATCATTAGGGGTTCCACGCATATAGTGAAGTAATTATGACAAACCTTACAATTCGAAACGGCATTTCCAAAAATGAAAGAATATTAAAGTTTAAGATGATCTCAATTGAAATATCTTCTGGAATTATTCATACAACCTTTTAAATGTTTTATTGCATTAATTCCTGTTGGTTCTAAGTGATTTTTATTTATTATTATATTTAAAGCATCTACTCAATTTAAATAATCTAGATATTTAACTGAACTTAAACAATGTATATCTAAATATTTTTTTAATATTATTGTACTATTTTGACTAGAAAAACTAACACAATAATATTGTTTATTATTTACTTTAGTTACTATAGTCAATGATGCATTAAATTCTTTAGCTATTTCTTTTAAAATTAACTCATATGACTTACCCGACGGGCTTAACATTCTTTGTTCAATAGTTAACCTTACTGAGATTCTAGGTTTTTTCCTATTTGATAATAAATTGGGCTCAGAACATCTTATATAAAATGAACCATCCGCTTCTATAAATCCAGTAAGTCAACTATTATCCTTTAGATTATAATCTATAGGTAATTTTTCAATATTTAAATTTTTATTAATATTAAGTCAATCAATAAGATCATAAAACTTATCTATTTTAGGTGTTTTTAAATTCCCATTTAATTTATTAATAATTAATAATAATCCTTCAATATTTGAGATAGTAAGAACCAATGCATGTTGTTTTTTTTTATATCTAATAAACCCATAATTATTTAATTCAGATTTTATTACCATTAATCATGGTTTATTTTTTTCATGAGTAGTAATACAAAATCTTGGATTATATTTTTTTATTAAAGGTGAAGTTATAATTTGTATATCTATATGACCATCACCTTCTCATACACCAGCTAAATAACTATTAAAATCACAATTAAAACCTTTTAAATCTTTTATATCTTTTTTCATTTATTTATTTTTTTGCCATATCAGGTGCACCAATCATAAGTGGTACAAATCAATTTCCACTAGGGATGGGACATGACCTCACAGTCAAACCCCCCCAAAGAACCGTACGTGCAACTCTCATCGCATACGGCTCACCCGGGTCAATAAAAACGTAAGTTTTACAATAATTTATTTTATCTTACCTACATCTTTACGGCCTTCTGCATGGATTACTTTATAATGACAGAACTCGTGAACAAGCCTCATGTTAGAACGAGAATCTTTAGATCCGCCGTCTACTATAGACTGTATATGATCAATGTGTAGTGAGTCATCAACATCGAAAGCTAATAGACAAATTGGACAAATACCATTCTGCCTTAATGCTAATAACTCTTTATGTTTTGAGTATTTACCTATCATTTTTAGGTTAACTTTCGTAGTCCATTCGATCACTTTAAGGTGGTCTTCATGATAAGCATGTACTTTCAGGAGTTTAGTCGGCATTATATATGAGGTGGTAGATTGTATAGCATTACATGTCGATGGGTTTGCTAAATATATGGTCTTGCCTATTCCGTCTTTTTTATAACGGGAATTGGCTTTTGTTTTTCCGTGGAAGTTTCAGACCTGACCCTGTACCTTGACATTTTCTTGTTTTTCATTTTTAGTAAGAAAATACTGTTGTGCAATCTTTTTTTTTCCTCATCGCTTATGTTTCTTATGTGCTCATCTCCACAGTAGTCTATAGCAAGCATTCCTAACTAAAGATCTATAATGTGATGAATTACCGAGATTATAATAATTACTCCACCCTGTGATCATGGGGTTTAGTTTAGCAATTAAGTTATACGCATCAAGATTACTAGATTTCCACGTAACTGCACGTAGACGTCTGATGAAATCTATTGTTCTTTCTGGGTTCGGGTAAACTGCTATACTTTCTCCACGAGCGTTTCTGGATCACATAATCTTCCTTTTACCTCTCCATACCTCACGGTATTTAAATCGGTATCCGAGAAAATTTAATTGTGCTCCTTCATCTTTAAGGCGGAACGTTTTGGTTTTTTCTGTTGACAAGGTTAAGCCTCTCACTTTGAGAAACTCTTCCACCTTGAGTCTTATCATATCCATTACAAATTTAGATCTGGCCAGTATAACAAAATCATCGGCGTATCTAACAACATTCACTCCAAGAGCTATCCTAAAGGGTTTACCGTCTTTAATACCGACAAGCTGTCTTCTTTCCTTACTCTTTGTAATACATTTGATTGACTCAGATATTGTCTCTTCTAGCCCATCTAGGGCGAAATTAGCGAGAACAGGTGAAATGACACCTCCTTGTGGAGTTCAATAATTGGTCTCACTAAAACGTCCATCTTCTAGTATTCCACCTTTTAATCAACCTTTAATTATGATTAATCCCGTTTTATTTATAGGAAGATTATCTAGTAAAAAGTTGTGATCGATGTTGTCAAAGAAACCTTTAATATCTGCATCCAATATGTATTTGTCCTCTGAGGGTTGTCTTACGTAATCTTTCGAGTGCGTACGAAGTCACCCTTTTAGGATTGATACAGCTTGTTTAGCGGACCTTCTCTTACGATAACCGAAACTGTAATGATCTGCGTCCATCTCTGTAAGTGGTTCAAGAACCATTTTAACAAGGTGCTGTAAAGCCCTATCGTGTATAGTTGGGATTCCTAGAGGTCGTGTTTTAATTTTTCCTTTTGGTATCCATACTCTTCGTACAGGTTTGGCCTTGTATTCGTGTGGGGCTTTGATATTATCCTTAAGCCTTTCTGCAAGTTCTTTTTTGTTCACATTACTCTTAGTGACTTTATCTATCCCTGCTGTATTTGCTCCTGAACCTTTTAAAGTACGTTCAATAGCGATAGTTCTAAACATTCATGACCTCATAAGTATTTGCTGTTTATCTGTCACAGACTTATAAAATTTTCCATGCAATCGTGCCAGTCTTACGAGTTTAATCTGTTCATCATAGACCTCTTTTTCGTACTGTAATATGGTACGTCCATCAGGTCACTCTGGAGAAGTGCTCATATATCTACGTTTAACACGATTCTCGATAGAACACCCTCGATTATAAAAACTCGTTAAAACCTGTCCAAGGCATACTGAATTTAGCTTTTTTCCAAGCTGGGTGCTTGGCCATTTTTGGTATCTTTCAGTCTGTTTTGATACAATGGTATCCAAGACATTACTCTTGGCATTTGCTTGGTCAGCTATCTTGCCCCCGTCCAGTCTACTACTCTCTCGCATTAAGCCGAAGCGCATTAGGTATCCCGTTTCCGTATGATACATCCCCAAAGAGGGGTACTGATAACCATTATCGCATTTACTTTCCCATGCATTATTGCTTTCTCTTACAGTTTCCTGCAAAGAATAATAGTCGTTTCCGGAGTTCCCGTGTTTGTGTATTTTATTGTTCGAGCTTTCGTAATTATTGTTATAATTATTTCTGCTGCTAGTTCAGGTTTGGTGGTCTCCTGTATTGGTATTGAACTTTAGTGTGAGAACTCTTCGTCTGGATTCAGGGTCAGAAGAGCTAATCTGTCCGTCGAACGTATTGTTACCACGTCCGAGTATCGCTAGACCAATTTTACTTCAGAGATTCACTTGCGTTCCACCGTCTAAACTGTTTAAACTTTCGAGTAGCCTATTGTAATCTTCAAAATAGTAACAATTTGATTTTTTTGGCATTTCCAGCAACCTTCACCGTACACCTCGTTGGGTGCACAATCTGCTTTTACTCGCGCTGTCATTTCTCACTTCAGCTGTATAGGCTAACCTATAAATATATAATACATGTCCACGTCGTAAAAATCCCCCGATCATTACGGGCATAACCATAAAAAATATCATTACAAAAGCGTGAGCTGTAACAATTACATTATATAACTGATAATCTCCAGCTAAAAATGCTGCACCAGGAGATGATAATTCTAGTCTTATTAAAACACTAAAAGCTGTTCCTACACAACCTGCAAATGCACCAAATATTAAATATAAAGTTCCAATATCTTTGTGGTTCGTACTGAATACTCACCGTGTCAATCAAGACATAACACTTTATAAAGATAAAAAAAAACATAAATAAATATTTGCTAAAGATAAAAATAAAATCGGATGCAATTTAACTCTTATAATTTAAAAAAAAGAAGAGAGTTAAAATCTGTCTTATAATTAAAAAGAAGAGAGTTAAAATCTGTCTTATAATTAAAAAGAAGAGGGCTATGTTAAAATTATATTAATAGGTTATAAATAAAGTCTATTAATATATAAATATTGTATAATAGTACAATATTAATAGATTATATAAAAATTAATAAAGCAAATACAGGAAGAATACCTAGTAATTCACTCTGAATTAAACAATAATCTAAATTGGTTAAAATAATTAAGAAAACAGTAGTTCCTAGGAATATAGTAAATGCATAATTATAAACAAAACCGGATTGAAGAGATGAAATCCATCTAGTTAAATTATTAATTAATGCAGATATACCTGTTGGTCCCATAATTTCAATTATTCCTCTATCTAAAATTTTATAAGATACATCATGCCCCCATTTAAAAGTAGGTTTAATAATATAAAAATTATAAATAGAATCAAAATGTCATTTATTATTTAAAAAGGTATAAATTAATTTACCTAAATAAGATGTTTTCATATTATAAATAATAGATGGACTTAGATGATATAATAGGAAACCAAAACCTGCACCAGCAAAAGAGAATAATACAGGAGTTCATTTAACAATAGGTTCAATAAACTCTGCTTCTAATAAATTTAAATTTTCAGCACTAACATAAATACTGTTACCAAAAAAATCAGATCCTACTCCTATAAATGCATCTCTAAAAATATATCCTCAAAAAATACTACCAAAACCTAATATAAGAAGAGGTATTGACATTTGTGGAGGATTTTCATGTGATGATTTAAATGAAGGTTGTAGTGAATTTGGAGTAGATAAAAATGTTAAATAAATTAATCGTGTAGAATAAAATGCTGTAAAAAAAGCAGAAATTGTACCTAATCAATGTGCGAAAGTACCATGTGTTGTGTATGAAGCATATGCTAATTCTAATATAGCATCTTTAGAATAAAATCCTGTTAAAAACGGGAATCCCATTAAAGATAATGATCCAATAAGCATTAATGAATATGTGAAAGGAAGTGATCTAATTAAACCACCTAATTTTCTCATATCTTGTTCATCAACCATAGCATGAATTACACAACCTGCACTTAAAAATAATAATGCTTTGTCTGGATAGGTAGGCTCTCACAAGCTTTCCCCCCATAAGAACCGTACGTGCGACTTTCATCGCATACGGCTCAACCTTATATATACATTTTTTGCAGTCGAAACCACAGGGTTATGTCCCCTATATTTCAAATAAATATAATTATTATATTTAACTCATTAATAATAATTATCTAATAATAATAATTATTAGATAATTTATAACTCTTACCTTTTAAACCAATTAAACCAAGTGTATCTTCAAATAATTTTTCACTTTTTATTAATCTCAATAATACCTTACCTTTTATTTGTAAGAATTTATAAGCTTCTGTTTCTGTTTTAAATGTCATTACTAGTCTATTATTAATATCACAAATAATAACTTTTTTTCTTAACATTTTTAATTTATAATATTTACCAGAAGAAAAAATAGAGTTTTCATCTTTAAAGAGTTTCTCGTTATTTAAAACTTTTTTCAAATATATATCACCTATTTTTAATATTTTTTTTGCTTCAATTTTACTATTAAAGATTTTTATTAAATTATTATTAATATCATAAACATGAATAGGCATTCTTAATAGTGAAGATCCTAAACATTCACCCTTTAACTTTTCAGTTATTAAATTTTTAGTACATACTGTTAATGGTTTATTTCATTGATGATCTTTCTGTCCTGCTAACATTCCAATTTGACCTATAGATATATTCTCTGCCGCAGATAGAGTTTTATCTAATTTAGCCTGACTCATCTTTTTTTTTTCCTCGAAAGAGGGTTTTAATGGATATACTATACCAGAAACCTTAAAACGTAAATTTAAAGATAAATTTTTAAAAATATTATTTTCACATATTCTATTTAAATAAACCTGTTCTCTTTCAAATAAAAATTCAGTATTATTTTTTTCATTATGTAATTCAATTATAACTAAACTAAATGATGAAAGTCCATATTTTCTTATAGCATTATAAAATTTAGGATGTTTATTAGTAATATTAGAATTAGAATTATAATAATGACTTCTAATTCTTTGATATAGATCTTTACTTGAGCCTACATATCCATGTAATGGTTTATGTGTCATATAAAAATAATAAATACCAGATCCTTTATTTAAATTTTTTAAGAGAAGTAATTCTTCATAAATATGAATTTTTTCTTTTTGTATATTATTATAATGTAATTTAGAAGCATGTATAGGAAAAGGAAAAGTAAATTTAGGGAAAGATAATTTAAAATATTTTAAGTAATTCATAAATAATACACTTTTAGGCACTCTTTTATGTTTTTTTTTAGCCCATAATAAAGTTTTTTTATATATAACATTTGTTAATCATCTTTTATTTTTTGTAGTTGAACCACCTAATAAAGTGATTCAGTGTGGAAGATTAGTTTTAATTTGACTAGAAATAAAGTTTCAATTATAATTAGTTTTATAAATTATCTTTATCTCATATTGAATATATTTTTTATATTTTGGAATAAAGATATCTTTTGAATCATTAGGATTCAAGTTATTAGAGTTAATATGTTTTTTTTTCATTTGATTTTTTTATATATAAAACTATGACTAATTTAGCAGCCTCACGACTTGGTTAATAATAATAACCTATCTCTAGCATTACCTAGAGCATTTGCTTGGTAGCCTATCCTGCACCCGGACTGCGTTTTAGTATATTATTTACTAAAACCTATAAAAATAGATGTACTGCAGTAGAATAATATATATAATTAATTGTATTAATTTAAAATATTACTTACGGGCTTACTGACCTTCAATATATAAACGGTTTCGTATATTAATATACGACGATAAAGTTAAGGGGCCTTCTATGTTACGTCAACTTTTAATATGTTAGTTCTCATCTATCTTCTCCTGAATAGATTTTTACATGTATATAGTTGAATTTATAATCACGATTACGTAACTTTAACCAAAGATTCACTTTCGTTCCCCATTTTTATCCCAGATCTAAAACTTAAACTTAGAAAATATGCACGTCGACATATCCCCCTTAAGTAGATCCCTAAAGCTAAACCATCAAATAGATTTATATATCTATGTCATCGAACGAAGAAAGCGTGATTCATTAAGTGGAATAAACCTGTTGAATAGTTCGAGATACCACAAGCAAATAACATATAACCTAATTGAGAACAAGTAGAATATGCAATAACTTTTTTAATATCATTTTGAACTAAACCAATTGTTGCTGCGAAAAATGCTGTCATAGCTCCTACTATAGTAATTGCTACTAATGAGGTTGATGAATATTCTAATAATGGTGAAAATCTAATTATTAAAAATACTCCCGCTGTTCAATGTGTTATTTATTTAATTAAATAAAATACTATTAGTTACCTAATAGATCGGACTTTGTCTTAAACTTTTTTAAACTTTTTTATTTTTTTTTCAGAGGTCGCTAATCTCTGTTAAATAAAGTAAGTGAAGTCTCTTTGCATAAAGTCTCTGAGGATCCAACTGTAAATTGATTAATTTAAAGTTGTTTCCTGCGAATCGTCCATGACACTCTTAACTTTTATTCTAAAAAAATAAACATAAGATATTAGGAGGTTCTCGCATACGGCAAAGTAATAACTAACCAAATTTCTTTGATAAGACGGCAACAAGGTTACCATTGTGGCAGCATGAATTAAAGCTGAAACCGGAGTTGGCAAAAAAAATTAATAACTTATATCCGGTGTTATTAATGTGTGGACTATATCATGATCCAATAATATTATTAGTAAATAATAATAATAAAAATATAGTAAATAAATAAATAATTAGTAATGGTATTAATATATAAACAAAGATATTTCATTTATAAAAAAACTTCTTGACTATACTAATTTAATTAAAAAATGTTTTTCGGATTAATTGATGAACAAAGATCTTTCATTTCTAAATAACCGTCACCATAATGGTGACGTAGAAGGATACGCCTTCTAGCTTCACAAAATTTTTCAAAAGATAGTGACTTCTTAGTTTTATGCGGAAATTTATTAATATAATCTATTAATATATCAATTTCCTTACTTTTGCCAACAGTTCATTTAAGGTTAATTACATGAGATATAGGATCTCGTCTACCTATCTTTAAATACTTAATAGCATTATCAACTCATTCAGATTCACCTTGGGCTGCAACCATCATTCTAACAGAAGCTGCAGGATTTCTTTTAGATGGTGTTTTAGAAATAGATATACATCAACAACCATCTGCATCTATAAAACCTGAAAGTCAACCGTTATTAAATGATATTAATTCAGGTGCAATTTTTTCTTGTAACAAGAAATCTTTACCTATTATATCTAGAAAAATACCATTTCCTCTATGAACACCTCAGTAGTGCATAAATTTATGAAATTGTTTTAATTTAGTAGATGTTACTAAATTATCATTAAATATTAAAGCTAATTTTCCTGCACTTATATAATCACGAACATACCAACAATGAGTATGAGAAACTTTACAATTCACTTTTACTTCACCAAAACCCAATGTTTCTTGTATTTTATATAATACTTGAGTATCAGTACTTGATTGTGTGATTTTCGCTTCACCTGAATTTCCAAAAAAACCATCTCCCTCGAAAAAACCTATAAATCAACAGAGAAATTCTGGTGTTATATCCTTCATATCACATTCTAAATTTTTATTCACAATGTCAAATGAGGATGTTATATTATTTATATCATATTCTCAATCTTTATTCACAACGTCAAATTCTCTTGTTATATTCTTTATATTATCTTGTGATTTTTTATTCACAATATCAAATTCTCTTGTTATATTCTTTATATTATCTTGTGATTTTGTATTCACAGTCTCTTTTTTTATTATATATATATTTTTAGAATTTTTGAAATAATCTATGTTTTTTTTGGTATTATTATTAGTTTTGGGAAAATATAAATTTCTTTTATTTTCGCTTCGCTTATTATTTAATTTATTAATAGAGTTATAAAACTCTCTAAACTTAAATTCTAAAGTGTTCATTTTTTTTAATTTTTTATTT
>Ga0075467_10000150_pt1 | contig 50301 bp, 58 predicted proteins | sample DEB08_DNA_9_FD_75067 | JGI IMG/M metagenome (GOLD analysis project Ga0075467, IMG submission 75067) | Aqueous microbial communities from the Delaware River and Bay under freshwater to marine salinity gradient to study organic matter... | ecosystem: Environmental > Aquatic > Marine > Coastal ... | reverse complement strand
TCGGAAACAACTATTAGCAAATCGACTGATCGTACAAGAGGAAATCAATCAAGGGAAATTTCCAACATTCTTAAAAGAAACGGAACATATCAGAAATGCCGATTGGCAAGTCGAACCTGTTCCTGAAAATCTGCAAGATAGACGAGTCGAAATCACTGGCCCTGTGGACAGAAAAATGGTGATTAACGCACTTAATTCTGGTGCAAAGGTTTTTATGGCAGATTTTGAAGATGCGAACTCACCAACTTGGTCAAACAATGTAGAAGGACAAATCAATTTGCGTGATGCGATTCGTAAAAACATTTCGTTTACGAATCCTAAAAGTGGTAAATTTTACGAATTGAATGACGAAACTGCAACCTTGATGGTTCGTCCGAGAGGTTGGCATTTGGACGAAAAAAATATGACGATTGATGGCGAATTGATAAGCGGTTCGTTGTTTGACTTTGGTTTGTATTTCTTTCACAATGCTCAGGAATTGGTCAATCAAGGCGGTGGCGTTTACTTTTATTTGCCAAAATTAGAACATCACTTAGAAGCTCGTTTGTGGAATTCTGTTTTTGTATTTGCACAAAAAGAATTGGGCATTGCACAAGGTACAATTAAGGCAACTGTACTGTTAGAAACAATTTTGGCTGCTTTTCAAATGGACGAAATTCTTTGGGAATTACGTCAACATTCAGCGGGTTTGAATTGTGGTCGTTGGGATTATATTTTCTCATTTATTAAGCGTTTCCGCAATCACAGCGAGTTTGTTATGCCTGATCGAGGTCAAGTCACTATGAATGTTCGCTGTATGAAATCGTACTCCGAATTACTAATAAAAACGTGTCACCGACGAGGAGCATTCGCAATGGGTGGAATGGCGGCTCAAGTTCCGATTAAAAATGACGTTGCGGCAAACGAAGCAGCATTACAAAAAGTAGCTGCCGACAAATTGCGTGAAGCAAAAGACGGACACGATGGTAGCTGGGTGGCTCATCCAGGTTTGGTCAAGACAGCAATGGATATTTTTGATGAATATATGCCGAATGCCAATCAGATTGACAACAAACGTTTAGATGTGCAAGTGACAGCAGCCGATTTATTAGCTGTTCCGCAAGGCACGATTACCGAGAAAGGAATTCGTGAAAATATCAATGTCAGTATTTTATATATCGAAAGTTGGTTGCAAGGAAATGGGGCAGCGGCTTTGTATCACAAGATGGAAGACGCAGCAACAGCCGAAATCTCCCGAACACAGCTTTGGCAATGGATTCAAAATAGTTCAATAACGGATACAGGCGAAGTTATTACACAAGAAATGATTGATTCGCTCATACCACAAGAACTGAAAAATATTGAAAATTATGTCGGTGTAGAACGTTATAACAGTGGTCGTTTCACAGAAGCGGTTGAGATTTTTAATTTTTTGCTGAAAGACAAGGATTTTCCTGACTTCTTGACATTGGAGGCTTACAAGTACATTAAGTAGATAAGAACTGAAACTATTCTGTCATTCTGAGGCAGGTCGTAATCTCCTAAAGGCGACAGGACTCGGCTTTATAGAGAATGATTCTATAAAATTATGGGAAATTCTCTTAAAATATCGGGATTGGGATGACGTAGTAGCTCTGGTTTTTAGATTCAAATTTATTACTAACAAAATTACATAAAGGTAAAACACAGTTTTCACCTAATGGACAAACTATGTCCATGACTAATATTTTCACTAACAAAAGGCAAAGGTAGTGTTTCCGGAGATTTGGGGACAGGCATTTGCTCTACAAAACTAAAATTATCATGTCAATTTATTTATCAGCATTTGAAAAAGTGCGTTCATTAAAAGCAAAGTACGGAGATACTTGGGCTGCGATTAATCCTCAAAATGCAGCACGTATGATTGTTCAAAACCGTTTTAGAACTGGTCTGGATATTGCAAAACACAACGCTGCAATTATGCGTCGTGATATGGCAGACTATGATGCAAATCCTACAAATTATACACAATCGTTGGGTTGTTGGCATGGATTTGTGGCACAGCAAAAAATGATTGCTGTCAAAAAACATCATGGTACAACGGCAAAACGCTACATTTATTTATCTGGTTGGATGGTTGCTGCTCTGCGTTCGGAGTTTGGCCCTTTGCCGGATCAATCAATGCACGAAAAAACGGTCGTCCCGAAGTTGATTGAGGAAATTTATACTTTTTTGCGTCAAGCAGATGCAATTGAGTTGAATGATTTATTCCGTCGATTAGAAGCAGGCGAAGATGTTCAAGAGCAAATTGATAATTTTGAAACACACGTTGTTCCGATTATTGCGGATATTGATGCAGGTTTTGGGAACGAAGAAGCGACTTATTTATTGGCTAAAAAAATGATTGAAGCTGGTGCGTGTGCGATTCAAATCGAAAATCAAGTTTCGGATGCCAAACAATGTGGTCATCAAGATGGAAAAGTGACGGTTCCGCACGAAGATTTTATTGCAAAATTAAACGCTGTTCGTGCTGCCTTTTTGGAATTGGGGGTTGATGATGGTGTGATTGTCGCACGTACCGATTCTGAAGGTGCTGGTTTGACACAGAAACTGCCTGTTTCATCAGAGAAAGGAGATTTACCATCTCAATATTTAGATTTTGTGGAAGCAGAAGAAATTTCTATTGCAGATGCGAATGATGATGATGTTTTATTAAAACGTAATGGAAAATTAGTTCGTCCTGTACGTTTACCGAATGGTTTGTACAAGTTTCGTGCTGGTACGAACATCGACCGAGTTGTATTGGATTGTATCACGAGTTTGCAAAATGGTGCAGATTTATTGTGGATTGAAACGCCTACGCCTCACGTTGGACAAATCGCTCAGATGGTGAATCGTGTGCGAGCGGTTATTCCAAATGCAAAATTGGTGTATAACAATTCGCCCTCTTTCAATTGGACACTAAATTTCCGTCAACAAGCATTCGATGCAATGCAGGAAGCTGGTGAGGATATGTCTTTTTACGATCGGGATAAATTAATGGAAGTCAAATATGACGGAACGCCTTTATCTGATTTTGCAGATGCTATGATTTTGAATTTTCAAAAAGAAGGTTCAGCGAAAGCTGGTATTTTCCATCATTTAATTACGTTGCCAACTTATCACACGACTGCTTTACACATGAATGACTTAGTTGAAGGTTACTTCGGTGAGGAAGGAATGTTGGCGTATGTATTAGGTGTGCAACGTCAAGAGATCCGTAAAGGGGTTGCTTGTGTGAAGCATCAGCGTATGGCAGGTTCAGACTTAGGAGATGACCACAAAACATTCTTTGCAGGCGATAAAGCACTAAAAGCCGGAGGGGCAAAAAATACGAGTAATCAGTTTGAAGTAGTGGAAGCACCAGTTTTGGTTTAAAATAATCGTCCTATTTCAGTGTAAGCATTAATGAATTTAATTTAGTTCTCTGAAATTGTATAGTTTTTCAGAGAACTATTTTTATCGATTAATAGAAGTCTATTTTATATTCCAACTCCCTGCTTTTTTTAAATAGGTTCTGTTAGAACTAATCTAATTTTTTGATAAAAATGACTGTTTTATAACGTTGCTCTAAACAAAATAAAACCTATCTTGCGTTTTTGAAATATATTGAATACGAATTACACACATTTTGAAAGAAAATATAGATTATACAGATATTTTAATTTATATCCGAAAAATTGTTCGCTCTGTGAATTTGGAAACAAAACGTATCCAAAAGAAATATGATGTGAGCATACCTCAACTTTTGACACTTACTTTCTTACAAAAACAACCCAATTATCAATCGACTGGTAAAGCTATAAAAAACTATTTAACACTCAATTCAAGTACAGTTACAGGTATCATAACTCGCTTAGAGTCAAAAGGTTGGATAGCGAAAACGCCATCGGATAAGGATAAACGAAGCACTAACATCGTCTTGACAGTAAAAGGGCTAAACTTCTTAAAGGAAACGCCGCTGCTATTACACGAATTATTAACACAACGATTATCGCAATTATCACCTGAAAGCATTGTTGAACTCCAAAATGCTTTTGAACTTATTATAGACTTTTTAGATATAGAAGCTGTTGACGCAAGTCCTATTGTAGTCGGTGGTACAAATATCCCACAGGATAAAGATGAATAGTTTCTGTTGAAAGTAGTTGTATCTATCTAATGTAGTATTTCTTCTGATATTTATTAATTTTTTTTGTTGCTTTAAAATATTTGATTATCAGTTATTTACATATGATAGTATTGTAAATTTATGCCTTTTTATAAAATAGTTTCTGTAGAAACTATTTTATTCCTTATATTCCCTTTATTAGTTTATTATTTAACCAAACAAATATTTATGGGAGTATTGAAAGAATTACTACAAAATTCTAAGATTAAAAAATGTGTAAAAACGACTACAATTGTAGCATTGACGATGTTTTGGGCGAATTTTTCGATTGCTCAAATAACGATTACAGGAACAGTGACAGATGGCACAACAGGCGAAGGTCTGATTAGTGCAAATGTTTACTTGGAAAGTGACCCGTCAAAAGGGGTCGCAACGGATTTTGATGGAAATTACAGTATTACAGTTCCTGATGGAACAGGTGTTTTAGTGTTTTCTTATATCGGCTATGCACAGCAAGAAGTGCCGATTAATGGGCGAACAACGATTGATGTAAGTATGAGCGAGTCTGTTCTGATAGACGAAGTCGTTGTAACGGGTTTAAGTATCAGTCGAGATAAAAAATCTTTGGGTTATGCTGTTCAAGAGATTGACGGTAAGCAAGTTTCGGAAGTGCCATCTACTAATTTCACAAATGCACTTTCGGGTAAAGTCGCTGGTGTTTTCATTACAGGTAGTAGTAATGGTCCTACTGCTTCAGCGAATGTGACGATTCGAGGGGAATCTTCACTTTCGGGAAGAAATCAAGCCTTATTTGTTGTTAATGGTATTCCGATTACTAACGGTTTGTATAGTCCGGGTGATGGACTGAATGGCTCGACAACAATTGACTTTGGTAATGCCTCTCAAGTTGTTAACCCTGCCGATATTGCTTCAATCTCAGTATTGAAAGGACCAGCTGCTTCGGCATTGTATGGTTCTCGTGCTGCAAATGGCGTTATTTTAATTACGACTAAGACTGGTAAAAATGATAGTAAAAAAGGTTGGCAAGTAAGTTTGAGCTCGACGACTAATTTTGAAACTATTTTGAAACTGCCTGATTTTCAAAATGAATATGGTGTCGGAGGTTACGGTCGATATAGTTATAATGGTGGTGTAACTTACACCGGAGACTATTACGATGCTTTTGGTGAGAATTGGGGACCTCGTTTAGATGGGACACCGATTAAACAATGGAACTCTGACGGTGAAGCGGTGCCGTTTACGGCAGCCCCTGGCAATATTCGTGACTTTTTCCAAACAGGGATTACTTCTACGAATAATATTGCTATTGCGAATCAGTCAGAAAGTGGCGATTTTAGATTGTCTTACACGAATACAAGCCGTCAAGGTGTTGTACCGAATACGAACTTGAAAAGAAATACTTTTTCGGCAAGTATGGGACAAAAAATGATGGATGATCGCTTAGATGTTCGCTTGAATGCAATGTATGTACGTAGTGGCTCGGATAATGTACCGAATGCTGGTTATGACGAATCTTCATCTATTATGTACGGTTGGTTGTGGTATCCTCGTCAGGTGGCGATTGAAGATATGCAGAATTATTGGAAACCTGGTTTGGAAGGTATTGAACAACGCTATTCGGAAGAGCTTTGGGTGAATAATCCTTATTTGATTACAAACGAAAATACGAACTCTTTTCAGGAAAATCGGGTGATTGGTAATGCGGTCTTGACGTACAATTTCACACCAAATTTCTCTTTCCGTTACCGTTTTGGTGCTGACGTAAAAGACGAGCAGCGTCAGTATCGCCGTGCGCCTTCGACAAAAGCAGTCTTAAATGGTTCTTATCGTGAAGATGAATTATCATTCATGGAGACGAATAATGAGTTTTTATTATCATGGAATACAGACCGCTTGAGCAGTTCTAAGTTTCAGGTCGATTTGAAAGCTGGTGGAAATATCATGCGTCAGCAATCGAACTTTTTGTATGCTAACAATCCACAATTATTGTTACACGGAACGGATCCGAGTATTTATAGCTTGACGAATAATCGTTCGAATGTATTAGTTGAAAATCAAAGAGCAGAAAAGGGAATTAATAGTCTTTTCGGTATGGCGACTTTGGCATATGACAACTTTTTGTACTTAGATATTACAGGTCGTAATGATGTGTCAAGTACTTTACCGACTGGAAATAACTCTTATTTCTATCCGTCAGCTTCGTTGAGTGCTGTACTTTCTGAAAAAATGAATTTGGGTGTGAATTCACCATTATCATTCCTGAAAGCTCGTTTGGCGTATGCCGAAGTTGGTAATGATACAGATCCTTATTTGTTGAGTAATTATTATACACCCGAAGCATTATTTGGTACAAATTCAGCATTTAGTGTGAACTCTCTGGCTGGAAATCCGAATTTATTACCTGAGCGGACAACTTCATTCGAGGCGGGTATCGATATTCGTTTCTTGAATAACCGTTTGCGTTTAGACGCAACGTACTACTCAATGTTGTCAAAGAATCAGATTATTTTATTGCCGGTCGCAACGACTTCTGGTAAGAATACTCGCTTGACAAATGCTGGTGAAATTAGTAACCGAGGAGTAGAAGTAGCACTTTCTGCAACGGCAATCAGCAATCAAAATGGCTTAAATTGGGACGTAACCTTGAACTTGGGACATAACCGTGCCATCGTTGAGTCATTGCCAGAAGGTGTGAAAGATAACTATCCGATGGTAGCAAATATGTTCCCGAATGATGGTGGTACAGCAGGTTTGGACTTAGTTGCCGTTGAGGGTGAATTATTAGGTCAATTACGTGGATTGACTTTCCAACGTAATGAAAACGGTGAAATCATTCACGAAAATGGTTTACCATTAATTACAGAAGAGAAGTCAATTGTTGGTTCTTATCAGCCATATTTACGTGCTGGTTTGTACAATACTTTTTCTTACAAAAACTTATCATTCGGATTTTTATTCGATGGTTCTTTTGGTGGAAAAATCTTCTCTCGTACACACGCTTTGATGAATACAAGTGGAGCGATTACGAATAATGACGACCCGAATTTACCAATTTCGTCATTAGAAGGTCGTGAAATTTATAATATTTCTTATGATGGAAACGGTGAACCTGTTTACGATTTAGTAGATGCAGGTGGAATTGTTGGTCCAGGTGTAGATATTGACGGAGGTGCAAATACAACAGAAGTTTCGCCTCGTGATTACTTCTATGCTTACTACGGAAATGGATTTAGACGTGATAATATCGAGTCTGCATTATTTGATGCTACTTACGTAAAATTACGTGAAGTACGTATCGCATACCGCTTCAGCGATGACGCAGTCAGTGGTTTAGGTTTTAATGGTTTGAATATCGCTTTGGTTGGTCGTAACCTATTGTTATTCAGTGAAGTACCATCAATAGACCCTGAGACTTACTCTATTCGTGGTGGTCGTTTTGTGAATGGTTTTGAGAGTACTCAATTACCATCTACCCGTAACTTCGGTATTTCAATTAATGCTACTTTTTAAGATATGAGACTTGAGATGTGAGATTTGAGATATCAATAAAATATCTCAGATCTCCTATCTATTATCTCACATCTAATTATTAAAATTCTAAATTCAAAAAATGAGAAATAACATATTAAAAATATTAAGTCTATTATTAGTCTTTGCATTTTCATCATGTGAAGAAGTCGAAACTTTAAACGAAAATCCGAACGAACCGAGTAATGTAAGCTCTAGCGTCGTCTTGACTTCAGGAATGAGAACGGTAGTCAATTCCTCGGTTAATCAAGCTTACTTGTTAGGAAATAACGCCGCACAGTTGACGGCTAAGACATTACGTACTGAGATTGATGTTTATAATTGGAATGCTTTTCCATCAGTTTGGGAAGATATGTACACTGGTTTGACGAACATCATCGAGGCAGAACGTTTGGCGAAAGCGAACGGAAATGAGCAAATGGAAGGTGTTGCGGTTGTAATGAAATCTTGGGCATTTTCTGTTTTGACTAATGCTTATGGTGACATTCCTTATTCGGAAGCAATCAGTGGCGTATTGAATGACAACTTTACACCTGCTTATGATGCACAATCTGATATTTATAATGGTGCGAATGGTTTGTTAGCAGAGTTAGAACGTGCCGTCACTTTATTGAATGGTAGCGGTACTATCGAAGGCGATATCCTTTTAAGAAACGACGCTGCTCAATGGGTGAAATTTGCGAACTCATTACGTTTGCGTTTATTGATGCATTTGTCAAATAAGCAAGATGTTTCAGGTGAAATAGCGGCTTTGGCTTCAGCAGATTTATTATCGAGTAACGACGATAATGTTGCTTTGACTTACACGGGCAATTTTCCAAATGAATATCCTTTGATACCATTAAAAATCGGTGATTTCGATGCGGTCGCTTTAGGAACAAGTGCTTACACGGTAATGACTGGTTATAACGATCCTCGTTTGGCTCGTTATGCTCGACCAGATAATGACGATTATTCAAACGTAGCAGCGACGAATTTTTCAGGTGCTATTAATGGTTCAGAAAGTAATTCTGCTTGTCCGAAAAATGGTTCTCGTTTGGGTACAGCCTATTACGATTATCCAGGTCAAGTATCGGCAGCTGCTTTAGGCATTGACCGTGCGGAAGGTGTGTTGATGAGCTATGCGGAAGTTGAGTTTTTGTTAGCGGAAGCGGCCTTGAAAGGCTATACAACTGCAAATATCGAAGACCATTATAAAGCGGGAATTGCAGCATCAATGACTTATCATCAAGTGGATGTTGTGCCGTTTGGTTATACAGATTTTGAGGATTATTACAATAACTCTGGTGTGGCTTATGATGAAGGTATGGACATTTGGGAGCAAAAATGGTTAGCGTTGTATTTTCATGGTTTAGAATCGTACTTTGAGGTACGTCGTTGGTTGGCAGAAAGTAATGAAGACTTTAGTCAAATCCGCTTCTTGTCACCGACCTGCGAAAATGTAAATAACGATAAAATGCCTGTGCGTTTCCTTTATCCTGGTGAGGAGCAGAGTTTGAATACTGACAATTATCAAATCGCAGTTGATAATTTAGGTGGTGAAAACAGCTTTAATGCAAAAATGTGGCTGGTTGACTTTTAATAGTTTGATTGAATGTTTAAGTGTTTGGATGTTGTAACACTCGAACACTTGAACATTTGAATATTCAAAATACTCGAACATTAAAACATGACGGAAAATCAATTGATTTATTTGGTGATAATAGGGCTTTTGGGTCCTATTATCATTTTTGTTATTACAAGGCGACTAAAAACTGTTGAACGACAGCGTAAGCAAAGTTTTAGAAAACGAAAAACGATAGGCTCAACACAAACAGAAACGCCATTGGATAATCCATTGCAATCGCTTAGGGCAGATGCGATGGAAAGTATCGAAACTCGTTTTTCAATTATCGAAACGATGACGGTTATCGTCTTAGGAACATTGTGGGTTGCCGTTTTGATAGTCCCTTTTCTAAATTTTATCCCTGCTACTTTAGTATCTGTTTTTTTGGGGTCAACTGCCGTAATTTCAGGTATAGCTGCACGTCCTGTGATTGAAAATTTTATAGCAGGAATTATTATCACATTCAACAAACCTTTTCGGGTCGGTGATACGGTTATTATTGACGAACAATACGGTACAATTGAGGATATTACTACAACACACACGATTTTGAAGATTTGGGATTGGCGGCGTTTGGTCATTCCGAATAGTCAAATGATTACAAAAGAGTTTATTAATTATACGATTAATGACACTTTCGTATGGCAAAAGGTTGGTTTTAAGGTCGCTTATGATACGGACTTAGAAACTTTGAAAAGGCTGTGTTTAGAGATTGCGAAGCAAAGTCCAAATTATTCAGATTATGAAAATCCTACTTTTTGGGTAATGGGGTTAGAAGAGCATTACTACAAATGTTGGATCGCTACATGGAGCGATAATCCGGCAAAAGCATGGGAGTTAGGAAATGATATCCGAAGCGGATTAGTCATGGCTTTTCAGCAAAATGATATTCATGCACATGATTATCAAGTAACGATGAAACAGTAAAATTAGAGTGTTTTTGGTCTTTTTCATACGTTAGAAAGGACCAAAAAAATTCAAGAATTATTTAATAAAAAAAAATGAGTAATCAAACGAATAAATATTTCGATATATACGCACCTGTATTTTATCCTGCCTCTATTATCATTATTTTATTTATAGCTTTAACGTTGATAATCGGAAAACCGATGGAACAGGTTTTTTCAACTATACAAACTGGAATCACGACAAATGCTGGTTGGTTTTTCGTCTTAGCTGTAAACATCTTTTTTGCATTTGCGATTTATTTCGCTTTCAGTAAAACGGGTAGAATCCGCTTAGGCGGAAAAAATGCCGAACCCGAGTTTTCGACGTTTGCGTGGTTTTCCATGTTATTTAGTGCGGGGTTGGGCATCGGTCTATTGTTTTATGGTGTTGGAGAACCGATGTATCACTTCTCTGACCCGATTTTGACGGACGGAATGTCAAAAACTGAAGCTGCACGAACGGCTATGAAATTCACCTTTTTACATTATGGTTTACACGCTTGGGCGATTTATGCAGTTTTAGGACTGGCACTGGCTTTCTTTACGTTTAATAAAAAATTACCGCTGACACTACGCTCTGTTTTTTATCCACTTTTAGGAGATAGAATTTATGGAACAATTGGAAATGTCATTGATGTGATAGCGGTTGTGGCGACGCTTTTTGGTTTAGCGACAACTCTTGGCTTAGGCGTTCAACAAGTTGGGGCGGGCTTGAACTATTTATTCAATATTCCAAATACAACAACGACACACGTTATTTTAATCGCTGTAATCACAGGAGCAGCTACGGTTTCGGTTGTCTTAGGTTTGGACAAAGGTGTTCGTGTATTAAGTGAATTGAATATGCGTTTGGCAATTGTGTTTTTAGTGTCAATGTTGGTTTTAGGCCCAACGATTTTCTTGTTAGACTCTTTTGTACAAAACACTGGTGCTTATTTTCAAGAAATGATAAGTCTGGGAGCTTGGACGGAAGTTTACAATATGAAAGATGGTGCACTCACGCACTGGCAAAATGATTGGACGATTTTCTATTGGGCTTGGTGGATATCTTGGTCGCCTTTCGTGGCTATGTTTATCGCAAGAGTATCGAAAGGGCGTACTGTTCGAGAGTTTTTCTTAGGTGTAATTTTAGTGCCGTCTTTATTGACTTTCTTGTGGATGTCTGTTTTTGGAGGGTCTGCGATGTTTTTGGAACTACAAGGTACAGCCGAGATCTCTTCAGCCGTTCGTGAAAATATTTCAACGGCTTTATTTGTAATGTTAGACGAATATCCTTTAGCTTCGGTGACTTCTTTTGTCGGAATTGCTTTAATTACGAGTTTCTTTGTAACTTCTTCAGACTCAGGATCGCTGGTAATTGATAGCATTACTGCAGGCGGAAAATTAGACGCACCTGTCGGACAGCGTATTTTTTGGGCAACAACCGAAGGAGCCGTTGCAGCAACTTTGCTTTTAGGTGGCGGCTTAAAAGCCTTACAAACGGCTTCGGTTTTATCAGGTTTACCATTTGCAGCTATTTTGATTGTGATGTGTTTTTCTTTATTAAAAGGCTTAAATGAGGAGGTAGAGGAAATGGAAAAGGCCGAAAAAGTGAAAGAACGCAAAGCGTATCAAGATGTGATTAAAGATTTAGTAGAAAAAAGAAAGGAGAAATAAGAAATCAGATATGAGATTTGAGCAAATTATCTCAAATCTCATATCTCAAATCAAAAAAATGTTTAAACGATTATTAGTAGCCTTAGACTTGACGGAAATGGATGATTTTCTGTTAGATTACATTCAGTTTTTTATTCATCAATTTGAGACAAAAGAACTATATTTCGTTCATAATATTAAAAGTTATGACTTGCCTGATTCGATTGACGTTATACTGGCAGAAATTGGTAAACCCTTGGAGCAATTAGTTTTGGAGGAGATGAATGAAAAAATTGAAGGGGTTTTTAGCGAAAGCGAAGTCAAACGATATACGATTGTGAAACAATCTGCTTCTACGGCACATACGCTAACAAAAGTAGCAAACGAACTCAAGGCAGACGCTATTGTTTTGGGTAAAAAAAATGCCTTTAAAGGGACAGGCGTTCAGGTAAACAAAATCTTGCGATTGACAGAAAAGTCCGTTTTATTAGTTCCTGATTGGGCTTATCAACGGATCTCGAAAGTTGTTGTTCCAGTTGATTTTTCAAAACATTCTAAATTGGTGTTAAATGCCGCTTTTGAAATTTCAGAGAGTAGTAAAACTGACTTAGTGCCGCTTCATGTATATCAATTACCTCGTTGGTTTTTTCCTTATGTTCCGGAAGAGAAGGCGAACAAATCCTTATTGGAAAATGCCAAAAAATCGTATCAAAAAATTATTAATAATACGAATATTAATGTCGAGTGTCAGTTTCTATCAGGAGAAGGAAAAGGTATTGCTCAAAGGATTTATGATTATGCGGCAAGAAATCAAGCAGACCTTCTTGTCATTGGGCTGAAAGGTCGTAATCAAGTGACAGGTTTTCAGTTAGGAAGTGTGGCGGCAAAAGTCAGTCAGATGGAATGGCATATTCCTGTTTTGTTGATACGATGAGAATCGCAGAAAAACAGGGGAAATAATACTTACTGTGAAAAAAAAATGACGTAAGACGGTTAAGTTTTAAAAAATTAATAGATATATTTTTGTAGTTATAGAAATTAATTATACCTTTGCATCGCTTTTGAGGGAAGTGTGTCCGCACATAACTCAATATATTGCAAAACAATTAGTTACGATAACTTTAATTATTAAATTAATTATTATAATTTTTTTTTATGCCAACAATAAACCAATTGGTTCGCAAAGGGAGAAAGCAGATTGTAAAGTTGAGTAAATCTCGTGCTTTAGATCGCTGTCCACAAAAACGTGGTGTTTGTACTCGTGTTTACACGACTACCCCTAAGAAGCCGAACTCAGCACTTCGTAAAGTAGCGAAGGTACGTTTAAGTAATGGCTTAGAGGTTATCGCCTACATTCCAGGAGAAGGTCACAATCTTCAGGAGCACTCAATTGTATTGATTAGAGGAGGTCGTGTGAAAGATTTACCGGGTGTACGTTATACAATCGTACGTGGTACTTTAGATACGGCTGGCGTGAGCGAAAGACAGCAATCACGTTCAAAGTATGGAGCAAAACGTTCTAAGAAATAATCAGTTCATTTTTATTGATTCAAACAATTAGCCTACAAAAGCGAAATTGTTTGTTGAAGTAAATTCCGACAAAAGGTCAGAATTGAAGGAGTGTTTCTCTCTCGGAAGAGCGATAAACCCACAGCAAAGTAAAGAAGATTGACATATTGATTATCGAATAGTTCAGTAGTATTTATTAAGAATTATTTGTAGAGAATCAATCTTTGAGATGTAAAAATATTTAGGTTTAAACGAAAACTCATTCAAGTTAGATGAGAAAAAGAAAACCACAAAAACGCGTCATCACACCGGATCCAAGATTCAATGACGCTATGGTAACACGTTTCGTAAATAATATGATGGTCAGCGGTAAAAAATCTACTGCTTTCCAAGTATTTTATGATGCAATGGACATTATTGAGAAACGTACTGGCGATAACCCACACGATGTGTGGAAAAAAGCCGTGAACAACGCAATGCCTCAGGTTGAGGTACGTAGCCGCCGTATAGGTGGTGCAACTTTCCAAATCCCTACAGAAATCCGCGGTGCCCGCAAGATTTCAATTTCAATGAAATGGTTAATTAAATTTGCCCGCAAACGCAGTGGTAAAGGTATGGCTCAAAAGCTTGCTGCCGAGTTAATGGCTGCAGCTAAAGGCGAAGGTGCATCTGTAAAACGTAAGGAGGATACTCACAAAATGGCAGAGTCTAACAAGGCATTTGCTCACTTTAGAGTATAATTTAGTGAAGGTTCAAATTTAAAAAAGCAACTTTTATAATTTATTTATCATGGCAGCTACAAAAACAGATTTAAGATACACTCGTAATATCGGAATCGCAGCTCACATTGACGCAGGTAAAACTACAACAACAGAGCGTATCCTTTATTACACCGGGTTGACACACAAAATTGGTGAGGTTCACGACGGAGCAGCGACTATGGATCACATGGAGCAGGAGCAAGAACGTGGTATCACTATTACATCAGCCGCTACAAAAACCAACTGGAACTGGAAAGGTGATAGTTACGCAGTAAATATCATTGATACTCCGGGACACGTTGATTTCACAGTAGAAGTTGAACGCTCATTACGTGTATTAGATGGTGTTGTTTCGTTGTTCTGTGCAGTTTCTGGTGTTGAGCCACAATCTGAGACAGTTTGGAGACAAGCCGACAGATATAAAGTACCTCGTTTAGGGTTCGTTAATAAAATGGATCGTCAGGGTGCTAACTTCCTTGAAGTTTGTAATCAAGTCAAAGAAATGTTGGGTGGAAATCCTGTTCCTTTGCAGATTCCTATCGGAGCAGAGGACGATTTCAAAGGAGTGGTTGATTTAATTAGAAATCAGGCAATCGTTTGGCATGATGATACTCAAGGAAAAACTTTTGATGTTGTTGAAATCCCAGCTGATTTAGTAGATACAGTTGAAGAATACCGTGAAAAGTTAATGGAAACGGTAGCAGAATACGATGATGCTTTAATGGAAAAGTTCTTCGAAGATCCTGAATCGATCACAGAAGAGGAAATTCTTGGAGCATTGCGTGAAGCGGTAATTGATATGAAGTGTATCCCAATGATGTGTGGTTCTGCCTTTAAAAATAAAGGTGTTCAGACAATGTTAGATACAGTTTGTGCCTTGTTACCTTCACCTTTAGATATTGAAGGAATTAATGGTGTGAATCCAGATACAGAAGAAATCGAAACTCGTCAGCCAGATTCTGATGAGCCGTTTTCAGCTTTAGTATTCAAAATTACTACAGATAAATATGTTGGACGTTTGGCGTTCTTACGTGTTTATTCAGGTAAATTGGATTCAGGTTCTTATGTATTGAATACTCGTTCTGGTAAAAAAGAACGTATCTCTCGTATCTATCAAATGCATGCTAATAAGCAAGAGCAGATTGATGGTGTTGAAGCAGGAGATATTGCAGCAGCAGTTGGTTTCAAAGACTTAAGAACAGGAGATACAATCTGTGATCCTGATCACCCTATTTCTTTAGAAAGTATGACTTTCCCTGAGCCAGTAATTGGTTTAGCAATCGAGCCTAAGACTCAAAAGGACTTAGACAAATTAGGAATTGCTTTATCAAAATTAGCGGAAGAGGATCCGACTTTCAAAGTAAATAATAACGAAGAAACAGGTCAAACAATCATCCGTGGTATGGGTGAGTTACACTTGGAAATTATCGTCGATCGCTTGAAGCGTGAGTTCGGAGTTGAGTGTAATCAAGGTGAGCCTCAAGTTTCTTACAAAGAAGCATTAACAGGTTCTGTTTCACACCGTGAGCGTTTGAAAAAACAATCAGGTGGTTCAGGTTTGTTTGCTGATATGGAATTCGAATTAGGACCAGCAGATGAGGAGTTCTTAGAGAGCGAAGAATTCAAAAGTGGAAAAGAAAAATTACAATTTGAGTGGAATATTTTCGGTGGAGCTATCGATAAGAATTATGTCAAGCCTATCAAAGATGGTTTCCGTTCAATGATGGATAATGGAGTGTTAGCAGGTTATTCTATTGATAGTATGAAGGTTCGTGTTTATGACGGATCTATGCACGCTGTCGATTCAAAACCTATTGCATTCGAGCTTTGTGCAAAAGAAGGTTTCAAGGCAGCAGCTGCGAAATGTGGTCCTAAGATTTTAGAACCTATCATGAAGTTAGAAGTGACAACGCCAGAAGATTACATGGGTGGTATCATTGGTGATTTGAATCGTCGTCGTGGTATGATCAAAGGACAAGATACTAAAGGAACAGGTGTAATTATTAAAGCAGATGTGCCTTTATCTCAAATGTTTGGTTACGTAACACATTTACGTACAATATCTTCAGGTCGTGCATCATCATCTATGGAGTTTTCTCACTTTGCGGAAGCACCGAGAGGAATTGCTGATGAGGTAATTGCAAAGTCAAAAGGTTTAGTAAACGCTTAAAATCGATACAATGGAGGGTAAGATAACCTTATCCTCCTTATATATTTAAACAAGGTCATGAATCAGAAAATTAGAATCAAACTTCGTTCTTACGATCACTCTTTAGTTGATAAAAGTACGGAGAAAATCATTAAAACCGTTAGAAGTAGCGGTGCAGTTGTGACAGGTCCGATTCCGCTACCTACTGAGAAAAAAATCTACACAGTCTTGCGTTCACCGCACGTCAACAAAAAGTCTCGTGAGCAATTTCAGTTACGTACACACAAACGTTTAATTGAAATTTACACTCCGACACAAAAAACTGTAGATGCCCTTTCTAAGTTGGAATTACCAAGTGGTGTGGACATTCAAGTTAAATTGACGTAATTATTTTTAGGTTCCGTCTAAAATCATTTAGAATGAGATTAGACAATTAAAAAATCGGTAATGCAAGGATTAATTGGAAAAAAAATCGGTATGACTAGCATCTTCAATGAGGCTGGGAAAAACGTTGCTTGCACAGTGATTGAGTTAGGGCCTAACGTAGTCACTCAAGTAAAAACAGAAGAATCTGACGGATATTCTGCGCTTCAATTAGCTTATGGTGAGAAGAAAGAAAAAAATACTTCAAACCAATTACAAGGTCACTTTGCAAAGGCAGGGACAACACCAAAACGTAAGGTTGCTGAAATCCGTGATTTCGGAATTGAGAAAGCATTAGGGGAATCTGTTACAGTAGAGGAAGTATTCGAGGAAGGCGATGTTGTAAATGTTGTTGGTACTTCAAAAGGTAAAGGTTTTCAAGGTGTCGTAAAACGTCACAACTTTAGAGGTGTAAATGATGCTACACACGGTCAGCACAACAGACAACGTTCTCCGGGGTCAATTGGTGCGGCTTCTTATCCAGCACGTGTATTCAAGGGTATGCGAATGGCAGGAAGAACAGGAGGAGACCGAGTGAAGGTGACAAATTTAGAAATCCTTAAAATTTTTCCTGAGAAAAATGCAGTGTTAGTGAAAGGTGCTGTTCCAGGACATAAAGGTGGATTTGTAATTATTGAGAAGTATTAAACGATTATATTAATCGTTATTATTTAAAATCTTTTGATTGCCATATTATGAAAATTGAAGTAGTCAATATACAAGGCGAAAAAACAGGAAGAGAGGTAGAGTTACCTCAAGCAGTCTTCGGTGTCGAGCCTAATGAACATGTGGTTTATCTTGCGGTTAGACAGTACTTAGCGAATCAACGTCAAGGTACTCATAAGTCTAAAGAACGTGCTGAGATTGTAGGTTCTACCAAAAAGATTAAACGTCAAAAAGGAACAGGTACTGCTCGTGCAGGTAGTATAAAAAGTCCTGTTTTCCGTGGAGGAGGTCGAGTATTTGGTCCACGTCCAAGAAATTATGGGTTCAAATTAAATAAGAAAGTAAAGAGTTTGGCTCGCAAATCAGCTTTAGCAAGCAAACTTCAGAAAGAGGAGATTATCGTAGTAGAGGATTTTACTTTCGATGCACCTCAGACTAAGCAGTACAGAGAAATTCTTGCTAATTTGAATCTTGCAGATAAGAGAAGTCTTTTAGTTACAGGGGAAAATGATTTGAACCTTTACACATCAAGTAAAAACTTGAAAAAGGCGAATGTGATGAGAGTTAATGAACTAAACACGTATGCTGTTTTAGACAATAACTATCTTATTCTTTCTGAAAGTTCTATTGAAAAAATGAAAGAGTTATTTGCTTAATTGCGAATATACATCTTGCAAAATCAAATTATCATGGCAAAGAATGTCAAAAAGCACATTTTAGTTAAACCACTTGTTAACGAAAAGTCAGAAATCTTATTAGAAGAGTTCGAGAAATATACTTTCATCGTTAATAAGAAAGCGAATAAAATTGAGATTCGTAATGCAGTAGAAGAAATGTACGGAGTAAATGTACGTGCTGTCAATACGATGATTATGCCTGCTAAAGAGCGTTCTCGCTATACTCGTACAGGTGTTCAAAAAGGTCGCACAAGCGTTTATAAAAAAGCTATTATTACACTTGAGGAAGGAGATGAAATCAACTTCTACGGAGAGGTGTAATTCAATTAATTAAAAATTAACTACAAGGTTAATCTAAAAATTTAGAAAAATGCCTGTTAAAAAATATAAACCGACAAGTCCGGGTACTCGTTTCAGAGTTGGAAATGATTTTTCCGAGTTAACAACGAGTAAACCAGAGAAAAGCCTAACTACTTCTTTGAAGAAGAAAGGTGGTCGTAATAATGAGGGTCACAGAACCGTTCGTCATCGTGGTGGTGGGCATAAGCGCCGTTACCGTATTATTGACTTCAAACGTCAAAAAGATGGTATAAAAGCGACTGTTCAAACTATTGAGTATGATCCGAACCGTTCTTGCTGGATTTCATTACTGAAATACGAAGATGGAGAGAAGCGTTATATTATCGCTCCTAATGGTATCAAGGTAGGAGATGTAGTTGAGTCAGGTTCAGGTGTTGCACCTGAGAGAGGTAATTGTTTACCATTAAAAGAAATGCCTTTAGGTTCGACTATACATGCTATCGAAATGTGGCCAAGAAAAGGTGCTGCGTTAGCGCGTAGTGCAGGTACTTATGCTACATTGATGGGTAAAGAAGGAATCTATGCTGTTGTAAAAATGCCTTCAGGCGAGTTACGTCGTATCTTATCAGAATGTAGAGCGACAATTGGTACAGTTTCGAATCCTGATCATCAATTACAAGTATTAGGTAAAGCAGGTCGTAAACGTTGGTTAGGCCGTCGTCCACGTACTCGTGGTGTAGCAATGAACCCTGTTGATCACCCGATGGGTGGTGGTGAAGGGCGTTCGTCAGGAGGTCACCCGCGTTCACGCACAGGTATCATGGCTAAAGGTCAGAAGACAAGAGATAAGAAGAAATCTTCTGATAGACTAATTATTAGTCGTAGAAAGAAAAAGTAATTGGTAATCTATAAATATATAGTATTATGCCTCGTTCATTAAAAAAAGGGCCATACGTTTTCCATAAATTGTTGGATAAAGTTGAAAAAGCTAAAGGTGCTAAACGTAAGCAAGTTATTAAAACTTGGTCACGTAGTTCAATGATTATTCCTGATTTCGTTGGAGAAACGATTGCGGTTCACAATGGAAAAACTTTTGTTCCAGTATTCGTTACGGAGAACATGGTTGGTCATAAATTAGGAGAATTTTCACCGACTCGTAACTTTAGAGGTCACGGTGGTAAGAGAAAATAATTGGTTACTCCAATAAATTAAAAATAATGGAAGCTGTAGCTAAGTTAAATAAAGTTCCGATGTCCGCTCGCAAAGCGAGATTAGTGATTGATAATATTCGTGGTCGTGAAGTCAACGACGCTCTGAATATTTTGAGATTTACTCGTAAAGAAGCTGCTACTTGGATTGAAAAAAATCTATTGTCAGCGATTGCGAATTGGGAACAGAAAGCAGGTGTTTCAAACTCTGATGAGTACGAATTGTACGTCAAAGAATGTTATGTGAATCAAGGAGCGATGTTGAAGCGTTTCCGTCCTGCACCTTATGGACGCGCACACAGAATTCGTAAGCATTCTTGTCATATCTACATTCAATTAGCAAATAGAGTGGAGTTAGAAGCGGAAGCGGACGATTTTGAAGATTTCGAAATTAATGAGGAAGTTATTGAAGAGGTAACGGAATCGGTAGATTAAAATAAACCCCAACAGGGATTTAAAAATAAATAATCATATGGGTCAGAAGACGAATCCAATAGGTAACCGTTTAGGGATTATTAGAGGTTGGGACTCCAGCTGGTTTGGGGGTGCTGATTACGCTGATAAAGTTGTAGAAGACGAAAAAATCCGCAAGTATCTAAGAGCCAGAGTTTCTAAAGGTGGTATCGCTCGTATTATCATTGAGCGTACTTTACGTCGTATCACAATTACTATTCACACCTCTCGTCCAGGTATCATTATTGGTAAAGGTGGACAAGAAGTTGATAAAATTCGTGAGGAGATTAAGAAACTTACGAAGAAAGACGTTCAGATTAATATCGTAGAAATTCGCAAGCCGGAATTAGATGCCTACATCGTAGGAGAATCAGTGGCTAAGCAAATTGAAGCTCGTATTAATTACCGTCGTGCTATCAAAATGGCAATCCAGTCAACAATGCGTGCGGGTGCTGAGGGTATTAAGATCAGAATTGCAGGTCGTTTGAATGGTGCTGAAATGGCACGTTCGGAAGAGTATAAGCAGGGTCGTACTCCTTTACATACTTTTCGTGCTGATATCGACTATGCTCTTGTTGAAGCCTTAACTATTTACGGTAAAATTGGTGTGAAGGTATGGATCTGTAAAGGTGAAGTATTCGGAAAACGTGACTTGACACCTAATACAGGAGATCCTAAGAAAGGAAGACGTGGTGGAAATGACCGTGGTGGAAGAAGACGTAATAGTAGAAGCGGAGGAAGAGATAGAAATAGAAAACGTAATTAATACTGTAATTACAAAAAATTAACGTATCTTTGCGAAGTTTTTTAGGGGACTTGTGTCCATAATTTTAGTTAAAATCTTCGCAATCAAATTGTTATAAAATGTTACAACCAAAAAGAACGAAATATCGTAAGCAGCAGAAAGGACGTAACAGAGGGCTAGCACATAGAGGAAGTACAATTTCTTTCGGAGACTTTGCACTAAAATCACTTGACCTTGGTCGTCTAACAAATCGTCAGATTGAATCTGCTCGTATCGCTATGACTCGTTACATGAAACGTGAGGGTAAGGTCTGGATTCGTGTATTTCCAGATAAACCAATTACAAGCAAACCTTTGGAGGTACGTATGGGTAAAGGTAAAGGTGCTTTGGACCATTACGTAGCATTGGTTCAGCCTGGTAGAATCATGTTTGAAATGTCAGGTGTTCCTTTAGAGGTAGCTCAAGAAGCTTTGCGTTTAGCGGCTCAAAAATTACCTGTTCAAACTAAGTTTGTGGTTAGAAAAGACTATCAAGGTTAGGTTGTAAAATTATTTATTAAAACTATACAACAATAATAACTGATGGCTCAAAAATTAGACACAACGGTATTCTCAGCAGAGGAGTTAGCAGAGGAGTTGAGAAATGCTGAAGCCAACTACCAAAAGTTGAAATTTGATCATGCAACAACAGGTTTAGATAATCCTCAAACATTAGTTGAGGTTAGACGTGACGTCGCAAGATTAAAAACTGAGGTCAGAAAAAGACAATTGGCGGAATTTTCTGAAGAAAAATTGGCTAATCGTTCTAAAATCAAAGTTCGTAGAAAGCGTCAAAAAGATGCACGTTCTGCGGCAAAACGTAAATTAGCTAAGAAGAAATAATAATTTCTGAATTTCAGTTTTAAACTGAATGAAATTCTGAATAAAATGGCAGAAACAAGAAATTTAAGAAAATCAAGAGTAGGAACAGTGACAAGTTCTGCAATGGATAAGACAATTACCATTTCAGTTGAGAGAAAGTTACGTCACCCTATTTATGGTAAATTCGTAAAGAAGACCAAGAAGTTTATGGCTCATGATGAGAAAAATGATTGCAACGTAGGAGATACGGTTCGCATCATGGAAACTCGTCCTTTGAGTAAAAATAAGCGTTGGAGATTAGTAGAAATCCTTGAAAGAGCTAAGTAATCATGATACAACAAGAATCAAGACTAAAAGTAGCAGATAATTCTGGGGCAAAAGAAGTACTTTGTATTCGTGTACTTGGTGGCTCTGGTCGTCGCTATGCGTCAATCGGTGATAAAATCGTCGTAAGTGTCAAATCTACAAGCCCTGGTGGCATTAAGAAAGGGACAGTTACAAAAGCCGTTGTCGTAAGAACTAAAAAAGAAATTCGTCGTAAAGATGGTTCTTACATCCGCTTTGATGATAATGCAGCGGTTTTATTGAATCCTTCTGACGAACCTCGTGGAACACGTATATTCGGGCCTGTTGCTCGTGAGTTACGTGAACGAGATTATATGAAAATTGTTTCTCTCGCTCCTGAAGTACTTTAATCATGGCAAATAAAAAATTTCATATTAAAAAAGGGGATACAGTTGAAGTCATCGCTGGTGCTGACAAAGGCAACAGAGGTGAAGTACTTGAAATGTTACCAAAGAAAAATCGTGCTATCGTAGCGGATGTAAACATGGTGACAAAACACAAGAAACCAACTGAAAATGATCCCGGTGGACGTATTGAACAAGAATCTTCAATTCATATTTCTAATTTGATGTTAGTTGATCCAAAAACAGGAGAACCGACTCGTATTGGTAGAAGAATGGAAGGTGAGAAACTTGTTCGTTATTCTAAAAAATCTGGTGAAACTATTGACTAATGAGTTATATACCAAGACTTAAGACAAAATATCGTGAGGAAGTTGCTCCAAAATTGATGGAGGAGTTCCAGTATAAATCTGTAATGGAAGTACCTCGTGTGGTTAAGGTTAGTGTTAATCAAGGTCTAGGTGACGCGACAGGTGATAAAAAACTAGTTGATAATGCTATCAACGAAATCACAACTATCACAGGTCAGAAAGCAGTCCCTACCTATGCAAGAAAGTCAATCTCTAACTTCAAATTACGTGAAGGTATGGCGATTGGTGCAAGAGTAACGCTTCGTAATGATCAAATGTACGAATTCCTTGACCGTTTCATTTCTGTTGCTCTACCACGTGTACGTGATTTTAGAGGAATTAGTGATAAAAGTTTCGACGGGCGTGGAAATTACTCTATCGGTATTACGGAGCAGATTATCTTTCCTGAAATAGATATCGATAAAGTAAATCGTATCTCAGGTATGGACGTTACAATCGTAACAACTGCAAAGACTGATGCAGAAGCTCTTGCTTTGTTAAAGCACATGGGCTTACCTTTTAAGAATCAAAAACGTGATAATAACTAAATACCATGGCAAGAAAATCATTAATTGCTCGTGAAAGAAAGCGTGAGCGTTTAGTTGCTAAGTATGCAGATTTACGCAAACAACTTAAAGAGGAAGGACGTTGGGATGAATTGGATAAATTGCCAAGAAATTCTAATCCTATCCGTTTACACAATCGTTGCCGCTTAACAGGTCGTCCAAAAGGTTACATGCGTGACTTTGGTATCTGCCGTGTTAAATTCAGACAAATGGCTAACGAAGGTAAAATTCCTGGTGTAACTAAGGCAAGTTGGTAAGGGTTGTTTAATTGACCTAAGTATTTTAAAAATATTATTTCACGAAGTTAAGTCCTCGAATCACTGTGAGGATACTAATTTCAAAATCAAAGAATTATGCTAAGCGATCCTATAGCAGATTATTTGACGCGCATTCGTAATGCGCAGCAAGCAAGACATCGTATTGTAGAGATTCCCGCCTCTAATATGAAGAAAAGTATTACAAAAATTCTCTACGATCAAGGCTATATCTTGAAATATAAGTTCGAAGAAGATTCAAAGCAAGGAGTAATCAAAATTGCTTTGAAATACGATAATAAGAAAGTACCTGCAATTCGTTCTTTAGGTAGAATCAGTAAGCCAGGTCTTCGTAAGTACGCTAAGGCAAACGAAATCCCTCGTATTATTAGTGGTCTAGGTATCTGTATTGTGTCAACGTCAAAAGGTTTAATGCTTGGTAAGGTGGCACGTGCAAATAATCTTGGGGGTGAATTAGTTTGTTACGTACATTAGAAATGTATTAATCTTTAAAATTCTTCGGATTTTCCGATAAAATAAAAATTTTAGTCATGTCAAGGATAGGAAAATTACCTATATCACTTGCTAAAGGTGTCGAAATCAAAGTATCGAAAGGTAACTTGGTAACTGTAAAAGGCCCAAAAGGAGAGTTGACTCAACAAGTGGATAAGGACATTAATGTAGAAATAGAAGAAGGGACAATCAATGTAACTCGTGCAACGAATCAAAAGCGTCATCGTGAGTTACATGGATTATACCGTTCTTTAATCAATAATATGGTCAACGGTGTGGCGAGTGGATTCACTAAAGAGTTAGAGCTAGTGGGTGTTGGTTACAGAGCTTCAAACCGTGGTCAGATTTTAGAAATGCAATTAGGATTTTCTCACCCAGTTGTGATGTATATCCCGGACGAGGTAACAGTCGAAACGGAAACTGTTAAGGGAAAAAATCCGATTATCAAATTGTCAAGCATTGATAATCAATTGTTAGGACAAGTTGCTGCTAAGATTCGTTCGTTCAGAAAACCTGAGCCTTACAAAGGAAAAGGTATTCGATTTAAGGGTGAAGAAATCCGTCGCAAAGCGGGTAAAGCAGGGGGTAAATAATTGATATAGAAGACCTTTAAAACTGTTTAACAGAAATGAAACTTACAAAAAATCAGAGTAGAAAACGTATTCATAAGAGAATACGTAAGAAAGTGCAGGGAACAGCTGAGCGTCCAAGACTAACAGTATTCCGCAGTAACAAGCAAATTTATGTACAGGCTATTGACGATGTCAACGGTACTACATTAGTTGCAGCTTCTTCTTTAGAAAACGGTATTGGTACAGAGGGTACTAAGATCGAGCAGGCTAAAAAAGTTGGAATGTTAGTAGCTGAAAAAGCAAAAGCGGCTAATATCGAAACCGTCGTGTTTGATAGAGGAGGATATTTGTATCATGGTCGTGTGAAGTCTTTAGCAGATGGAGCAAGAGAAGGAGGATTAAATTTCTAAAACAACTATTAGATTTATAAAATCATGGCAAAGAAACAAAATAGAGTTAAGCCAACAGATACGGAGTTAAAGGAAAAGTTAGTAAACCTTAATCGTGTTGCGAAAGTAACGAAAGGTGGACGTACCTTTAGTTTTGCTGCTGTAGTAGTTGTTGGTGATGGAAAAGGTACTGTAGGTCACGGATTAGGTAAAGCTCGTGATGTATCAGAGGCTATCGGTAAGGCGACTGATGATGCTAAAAAGAATTTAATTAAAGTTCCTATCTTTAATGGAACTATTCCTCACGAGCAAAAAGGAAAATACGGAGCTGGAAAGGTTTTGATTAAGCCTGCTTCTGATGGTACGGGTGTAATTGCAGGTGGTGCAATGCGTGCTGTGTTAGAAATCGCTGGGGTACATAATGTATTAGCAAAGTCACAAGGTTCTTCTAATTCGCATAATGTGATTAAAGCAACTATTGATGCCTTATCAAAATTAAGAACACCAATGGAAATTGCGAAAACTCGTGGTATTCCTGTAAGTCAAGTGTTCAATGGTTAATCTTGTTTCTAATTAGAAACTTAAAATTATTACCAAAATGGGTAAAGTTAAATTAAAACAAGTAAAAAGTATTATTGGAGCATCTCGTCGTCAAAAAGATACTATCAAAGCTCTTGGTTTAGGAAAAATCAATAGAGTAGTTGAGCATGAGGCAACTCCACAAATTATTGGTATGGTGAATAAAGTAAATCACTTAATCACAGTAGATTACCAATAAATCGTCTTAATTTAGACTTTTTAACAGTCAAAAAGAATATCAGAAATGGAATTACATAATTTAAAACCAGCAGCTGGTTCTGTTAAAAATAACAAACGTGTAGGTAGAGGTCAAGGTTCAGGAAGAGGCGGAACTTCTACACGTGGACATAAAGGTGCGAAATCTCGTTCTGGTTATAGCAGAAAGCGTGGTTTCGAAGGTGGGCAGATGCCTATTCAGCGTCGTTTACCGAAGCGTGGTTTCAAAAACTTCAATCGTGTAGCTTATATTGCGATTAACGTAGATAGAATTCAAGCGATTGTCGAAAAATATAATGTATCGAAAATTGATTTTGAAACTTTACGTGAATTAAAAGTTGTAAGTCAATTTGATAAAATCAAGGTTTTAGGAACTGGTGAGCTAACTGCTAAGGTTGACGTAACCGCTCACGCATTTTCGGAATCAGCAAAGAAAGCCATCGAAGCAGTTGGCGGTACAGTAACTACTTTATAATTTATCGACATGTGGAAGTTTATAGAAACACTTAAAAATATCTGGTCAATTAAAGAACTACGTAACCGTATCTTATTTACTTTAGGTTTACTATTAATCTATCGTTTCGGTTCGTTTGTTGTATTGCCGGGTATCGATCCTACTAAATTACAATCTGGCGGTGGTCAAGGTCTATTAGGGTTATTGAATGCCTTTACGGGAGGTGCATTTGGAAATGCAGCTATCTTTGCCTTAGGTATCATGCCTTACATCTCAGCGTCAATCGTTGTACAGTTATTAGGGTTTGCAGTACCTTATTTTCAACGTTTGCAGAAACGTGAAGGGGAAGCAGGAAGACGTAAACTTAATCAGATTACTCGTTGGTTGACAGTTGCTATTACCTTAGTACAAGGTGGCGGGTACTTGACATATATTATCAGTCAATCTCCTGAAGCAGTAGCGATGGATAATATGGGTGTATTCTGGTTCTCTAATATTATCATTTTAACTACAGGAACTATTTTTGCAATGTGGTTAGGCGAAAGAATTACAGATAAAGGTATCGGAAATGGTATCTCATTATTAATCATGATAGGCATCATTGCTACGTTGCCTTCATCATTAATTGCTGAATTTGAGTTTCGTTTAACAGGTGAAGGTGGATTGGTAACATTCGCTTTGGAGTTAGCTATTTTGGTAGCAGTTGTTGCTGCGACCGTAATGTTAGTCCAAGGAGTTCGTAGAATTCCCATTCAATTCGCTAAAAGAATGGTCGGAAGAGGTTCAAGTCAATTACCGGCAACAGGAAAGCGTGATTTCATTCCTTTGAAAGTAAATGCAGCAGGTGTAATGCCGATTATCTTCGCGCAGGCATTAATGTTTTTACCAGCTACCATTGCACAGGTAATTAATCCTGAAGCCGTAACAGGTCAAGGAGGTGGATTCTTAGCAGCTTTAAATGATTTTACTTCAGGACCTTATAATGTTATTTACTTCTTCTTAGTAGTTATTTTTACTTACGTTTATACAGCATTAATTGTCGATCCTCGTCAGTATGCAGAATATTTGAAAGGACAAAATGCTTTCATTCCAGGTATTAAACCGGGTAAGCCTACATCCGATTTCATTGATTCTGTGACTACTCGTATCACATTGCCAGGTTCTATATTCTTAGGGTTTGTTTCTATCCTACCAGCTTTTGCAGCGGCATTCGGTGCAAATATCGCATTTGCTATGTTCTTCGGAGGAACGTCATTATTGATTATGGTTGGTGTAGTATTAGATACCTTACAGCAAGTAGAAGGACATTTATTGATGCGTCGATATGACGGATTGACTAAGTCAGGTAAGTTGAAGAAGAAAGGTGGAATGATGGGCATTGGTGCGGATTTATAAGGTGAAGCACTATGGTCTTTTATAAAACTGAGGCAGAAATTGAATTGATTAGAGCGAGTTGTTTAGTTGTTTCAAGAGTTTTAGGACTTGTAGGCAGCTTGATAAGACCAGGCATAACAGGTGAAACACTTGATAGAAAGGCAGAGGAATTAATCAGGGATTACAAAGGTATCCCGGGGTTCAAAGGGTATAATGGCTTTCCATCTACATTATGTATTTCTCCTAATTCAGAAATCGTACATGGAATTCCGAACAAAAAAGAGTTCAAAGATGGTGACATCGTATCAGTTGATTGCGGTTGCTTGTTGAATGGTTTTTATGGAGATGCTGCATACACATTTGCTATTGGTGAAGTAGGTGATGACATCATGGATTTATTATCTGTGACCAACGAATCACTTTACAGAGGAATAGATAATGCTATATCTGGCAATCGTTTGACAAATATTAGTTTTGCAATCCAAAACTATGTCGAGCGAGAAAACTCGTATCATGTAGTCAGGGAATTAGTAGGACACGGTATCGGACGAAATTTACATGAAGAACCTGAAGTTCCTAACTTTGGTAAAAAAGGTAAGGGAATAAGAATGAAAGAAGGTTTAGTCATTGCTATCGAACCCATGGTCAATTTGGGAACTCGAAGTATAGAAAATGATGACGATGGCTGGACAATTTATTCTAAAGATAGAAGTCCTTCTGCTCATTATGAGCATACAGTTGTAGTAAGAAAAGATAACGCAGATATCCTTAGTACACACAAGTATGTAGAAGCGGCTATTAAAAATAACCCTAATATTAGGGAAATCTCAAGAAAAAAAGCGATATTTGCGGACTGAAATTAAATCTATGGCAAAAAGAAGAAAAAACACTAAAAATAGTGGCAATAGTGGAAAGAAAAAAAGTCTTATTGAACAAGATGGTTCAGTAACAGAAGCTTTGTCAAATGCTACGTTTAGAGTGCAATTAGAAAATGGACATATCATAGTCGCTACAATCTCGGGTAAAATGCGGATGAATTATATCAGAATATTACCTGGAGATAAAGTGAAAGTAGAAATGTCGCCTTATGATTTAACAAGAGGTCGAATCACTTATCGTTATAAGTAATATAATCTTAAAATTGTATAAAAATGAAGGTTAGAGCTTCAGTAAAAAAGCGTACAGCAGACTGTAAAATTGTACGTAGAAAGGGAAAAATTTACATTATTAATAAGAAAAATCCTCGTTTTAAACAACGTCAAGGATAGTTCTAATTATTTAAAAGATAAAGATAATGGCTCGTATTGTTGGTGTTGATTTGCCGAGAAATAAAAGAGGAGTCGTCAGTTTGACGTACATCTACGGAATTGGAGATACTTCAGCTAAAGAAATTTTAGCTAAAGCTGGTATTGATGAGAGTGTACGTGTTCAGGATTGGACTGATGATAATATCAAAAATATTCGTCAAATCATAAACGACGAGTATAGAGTGGAAGGTGCTTTACGTTCAGAAGTTCAGTTAAACATTAAACGTTTAATGGACATTGCAAGCTATAGAGGTTTGCGTCACAGAAAAGGTTTACCTTTGAGAGGACAACGCACACAGACTAACGCTCGTACTCGTAAGGGTAAACGTAAAACAGTTGCTAACAAGAAGATAGCAACGAGGTAATCATTCACTACTTTTTTCAATTTTTTTTAAGGCATGGCTAAGAGGAAATCAACAAAAAAAGTTAAGAAGCTCAACATTAAAGTTGAAGCTGAGGGGCAAGCACATATTAAAGCATCCTTTAATAATATCATTATTTCCTTAACGAATAAGAAAGGTCAAGTTATATCTTGGGCTTCAGCGGGGAAAGGTGGATTCAGAGGTTCTAAGAAAAATACGCCTTATGCGGCTCAAGTAGCAGCACAAGATGCAGCGAAAACAGCTCACGATCATGGGATGCGTAGTTGCATTGTTTATGTAAAAGGACCAGGTTCAGGACGTGAAGCTGCAATTCGTGCAATCCATAATTCAGGAATTTCTGTATCAAAAATCATTGATATCACACCAATTCCTCATAATGGCTGTCGTCCTCCAAAGCGTCGTCGTGTATAATAGACCGATGCTATCTTTATTATTTAAAAATTTAATTCGCTAAGTAATGGCAAGATATACAGGACCGAAAACGAAGAAGTCAAGAGCTTTCGGACAATCAATCTACGGATACGACAAGAGTTTTGAGCGTCGTAAATACGCCCCAGGACAGCATGGTAATAGCAGACGCAGAAAACAGCGTTCTGACTATGCGACTCAGTTAATGGAGAAGCAAAAGGCAAAGTACACTTATGGTGTATTAGAACGTCAGTTCCGTAATTTATTTGCGAAAGCAAGTAGTAAGTCGGGCGTAACAGGTGAGGTATTACTTCAATTGTTAGAGTCTCGTTTGGATAACACTGTGTTTCGATTAGGTATCGCACCTACTCGTCGTGCAGCACGTCAGTTAGTTACACACAAGCACATTGTTGTCAATGGTATTGTGTCTAATATACCTTCTCTTTCTTTACGTCCAGGTGATGTGGTCGGAGTACGTGCTAAATCACAAGGATTACAGGTAATTCAAGAATCTGTAGGAACAAAAGCAGACGTTCGTAAGTTCCCTTGGTTAGAATGGAATCCGGATAACTTAGACGGAGTATTTGTATCTTTCCCTGAAAGAGACCAAATTCCGGAGCAAATTAACGAGCAGTTAATCGTTGAATTGTACTCTAAGTAATTCTTACGATATATTTATATTCTGAAAATTCACTTGCCGTGTTGTAAGTGGATTTTTAGGAGTTTAATTACTCTTGTAGAAGAGTAGAGATATTTGTTAAATATCCTCGAATAAGTATAATTCTTTGCTTGGTATTCAAGTGAATTGGAACATTCAGAAAACGCATTTTAATATATGGCTATTTTAAACTTTCAAAAGCCAGAAAGAATTTTGCTTCAGAAAGCAGATGATTTCGAAGGCATCTTTGAGTTCAAACCTTTAGAACCGGGCTTCGGTCAAACAGTTGGTAATTCTCTACGTAGAATTTTGTTGTCATCATTAGAAGGATTCGCTATTTCAGCTATTCGCATAGCAGGAGTAGATCACGAGTTCTCTTCTATTCGTGGTGTTGTCCAAGATGTGGTAGAAATTATCTTGAACTTAAAGCAAGTCCGTTTGAAACACATCATCTCTGATGAGGAAGTGACGAGTGAAAAAATCTATTTGACAATTAGTGGTAAATCAGAGTTTAGAGCAGGAGATATTGAAGAACATACTAACGTGTTCAAGGTAATGAATCCTGATTTGTTGATTTGTGAAATGGAGCCTTTTGTTAATCTGGAAATGGAATTGACAGTGACAAGAGGTAGAGGTTATGTTCCTTCTGAGGAAAATATGCCTAAAGATGCTCCTATCGGTGTAATTCCTATGGATGCGATATATACACCTATCAAGAATGTTAGCTATAAAGTGTCTAATACTCGTGTAGGGCAACGTACTGATTACGAGAAATTAGTTATCAATATCAAAACAGATGGAACAATTCATCCGGAAGAGGCTATTCAAGAGGCTGCGATGATCATGATTCGTCACTTAATGTTGATTACAAATACTGAAATCGAATTGGGGACGCCTCAGTCACAAGATGATGACGTTGTAGATGAGCATATCTTACATATGCGTAAGTTATTGAAGACTTCTTTAGAGGATTTAGACCTTTCTGTACGTGCATATAACTGTTTGAAAGCAGCCAAAATCAATTCTTTAGGAGAATTAGTATCTTACGATACACATGAGCTATTGAAGTTCAGAAACTTTGGTAAAAAGTCATTAGTGGAAATTGAAGAACTTTTGGTTGAAAAAGGTTTGACTTTCGGTATGGACTTAGCGAAGTATAAATTAGACGAAGATTAATATATTATATATATCAAGAATGTAAGGTGACTTGTGTCGCCTTACATTTTTTTATAAACTAAAGTTTGTAGTAACTGAAAAGTGCTACGAAGCTAAAATATTTTTAACGATGAGACACGGGAAAAAATTTAATCATCTCGGAAGAAAGAAAGGACACAGAACTGCTTTATTACGCAACCTTTCTATTGCTTTGATTGAGCACAAGCGTATTTTTACAACCTTAGCTAAGGGTAAGGCATTACGTAAACACATTGAGCCAATTATAACAAAAGCGAAGACAAACTCTACACACTCAAGAAGAGTTGTATTCAGTAATTTACAAAATAAAGAGGCTGTAAAAGAGTTATTTGAAGTAATTGCTCCAAGAATTGCTGACCGTCCAGGTGGTTATGTGCGAGTTATCAAAACTGGCTTCCGTCAAGGTGATAACGCTGACATGTGTATGATTGAGTTAGTTGATTTCAACGAAACGATGTTAAATGCAGCGGACGAGGATACAGGCAAGAAAAGAACACGTCGTAGTCGTCGTAAAAAATCATCTGCTCCTGTTACAAACGTTGAAGAAACGACAAACGAGACAGAAGAAAAAACAGAAGAGTAAGAATGGTTGTCCAATTACTGACATATCATTTATAAAAATATTAAAGGCAAGAATCCTTAGGGGTTCTTGCCTTTTGTCTATTTGGGATATTTATATCTCTTTTCTAATTTTTCAATTATTTTCAATTACTTTTGCGAAAACCTCTAATTACATCAATCACTATTAGGAAAAAGACCAAAACTGATGAGTAATTTCAAAAATACAACTGCGGTATTATTATTAGAAGATGGTACGATTTTTAAAGGAAAATCGGCAGGAAAAATAGGAACGACAACAGGCGAAATCTGTTTCAATACAGGAATGACCGGTTATCAAGAAGTTTTTACTGATCCTTCTTACTACGGACAATTATTAGTGATGACCAATGCACATATTGGTAATTATGGCACTAAAAGTATAGAAATCGAGTCTGAATCTGTAAAAATCGCAGGTCTGATTGTTAAAAATTTCACGAACGATTATTCTCGACCTCAAGCGGATGCTTCTATTCAGCAATATTTAGAGACAAATAACTTGGTAGGAATTTCTGATATTGATACCAGAGCTTTGGTGCGTCATATTCGTACAAAAGGTGCTATGAATGGTATCATCTCTTCTGAAATCACAGATATTGAGGTTTTGCAAGAGCGATTAGCTGAAACACCTTCGATGGAAGGCTTAGAGTTAGCCTCAACAGTTAGTACAACTGAAACTTACGAAATGGGGGACAGTAATGCGAAATATAAAGTTGCGGTATTAGATTTTGGTACAAAGAAAAATATTCTACGTTCATTCGTTCAGAGAGGTTGTCAAGTCAAAGTTTTTCCAGCAAAAACGTCTATTGAGGAAATCAGAGCATGGAAACCAAACGGTTATTTCTTATCGAATGGTCCTGGTGATCCTGCTTCAATGGATTATGCCGTGAATACGACTAAAGCAATCTTAGAAGAAGATAAACCTCTTTTTGGTATCTGTTTAGGACATCAAATTTTGGCTTTGGCGGCAGATATTCCAACCTACAAAATGCATCATGGACATCGAGGAATTAACCATCCCGTGAAAAATTTAGTAACTGGAAAAGGAGAAATTACAAGCCAAAATCATGGTTTCGGAGTCAGTCCTCAAGCTATCGAAGCGAATGCAGATAAGGTAGAAATTACACATAAAAACTTGAACGACGGTACAATCGAAGGAATCCGAATCAAAGGGAAAAAAGCATTCTCGGTACAATATCACCCAGAATCTTCCCCCGGACCACATGATTCTCGTTATTTATTTGACGATTTCGTTCAGATGATGGCAGCAGAGTGAAATTTTAGGGAATAGTGAATGGTGATCAATTCTCGAATGTCAGTATTCGTATTCTCCGTAATATAAAATAGGTAGAAGGTATTCTAAATACCTTCTACTTACACTAACAATAAAAGCTAATATTTTAAGAGTGATGAGTAAGAAGTGTGTAGAGACAAACTAGTCACGGATTGTTAATCGCTGATTACTAAAAAATATTTGTTTAGCAATTTTGTAAAATTAGAAATGATTAAGTTCAAATTTAATTTCTCAAAACAAAAATTAACCACAGAATGAGCATTATTACAGAAGTTAGTGCAAGAGAGATTTTGGACTCTCGTGGAAATCCTACTGTTGAAGTAGATGTTGTAACAGAAAATGGTATTGTTGGTCGTGCGGCTGTTCCTTCAGGTGCATCAACAGGAAAATACGAAGCAGTAGAACTACGTGATGGTGACAAAAGTCGTTATGTAGGGAAAGGTGTTTTGAATGCGTGTAAAAACGTCAATGAAGTATTGAGCGATGAGTTAATCGGATTCTCTGTATTTGATCAAATCGGAATTGATCAATTGATGATTGATATTGATGGCACACACAACAAAGCTAAAATCGGTGCAAATGCGATTTTAGGTGTTTCTTTAGCTGTTGCAAAAGCAGCCGCTTATGAAGTTGGTCAGCCGTTGTATCGTTATATCGGTGGTGTAAACGCTCATGTTTTACCTGTTCCGATGATGAATATCTTGAACGGTGGTTCACATGCAGATAATAGTATTGACTTTCAAGAGTTTATGATTATGCCTGTTGGCGCTTCTTCATTCCGTGAAGGTTTGAGAATGGGAACAGAGGTATTTCATACCTTAAAATCAGTTTTGAAGAAAAAAGGTTATTCGACAAATGTTGGTGACGAGGGTGGTTTTGCACCGAGTATGAAGTCGAATAAGGAAGCTATCGAAACCGTATTACAAGCTATCGAAAAAGCAGGTTATAGACCTGGTGAAGATATGTTTATCGCTATGGATGCTGCCGCTTCTGAGTTTTATAATGCAGAAGAAAAAGTATATCACTTCCATCAATCAACAGGAGATAAATTAACTTCTGACGAAATGGTTGCTTATTGGGCGGATTGGGTGAAAAATTATCCAATTTTATCAATCGAAGATGGTTTAGATGAAGATGACTGGTCGGGTTGGGCGAAATTAAATGCTGCTATTGGTAACAAAGCACAGTTAGTTGGTGATGATTTATTTGTAACGAACACGAAGCGTTTACAGCGTGGAATTGATGAAAAATCAGCGAACTCTATTTTGATTAAAGTAAATCAAATTGGTTCTTTGACAGAAACAATTCAAGCCGTAAACTTAGCTACTCGCAATGGTTTCACAAGTGTAATGTCACACCGTTCAGGTGAAACAGAAGATACAACTATTGCAGATTTAGCAGTTGCGTTAAGCACAGGACAAATTAAAACTGGTTCTGCTTCTCGTTCTGATAGAATCGCTAAATACAATCAATTGTTACGTATCGAGGAAGAATTAGGCGATACAGCAATTTACAACGGCAAAAATGTATTACGTTAAGCCGTTATTCAGCATACTGAAAACCAAAACGGAGCTTCAAATTTTGAAGCTCCGTTTTTATTTAAAATAATGTTTAAACAATAAAAAAAGATTAAAATCCTACCAAACGGCATCACCTTTCTTTCGTTCATTGACCCATTGACTCCAGTTTTCATTAAATCCGTGGATTTTATCGGTAAGTTGTTTTTCATTATCAACAACGGGCAGCCCCTCATTATACCATTCAAATAAGCCACCGTAAAGATTATAAACTTTAGTATAACCTACATCTTTTAATTTATTAGCAACTCTTTCACTTCGATAACCGACCGAACAGTAAATCACGATATTTTGACTGGTGTCAATATCTGGAATATTACTTATTTCAAAATCATCGTAACCGACCCAGATGGCATCTTCAATATGGCTTACATCATATTCTTCTTTTTCACGAGCGTCTAAATACGTGACGTTGTTCAGTTGTTTTGTTTCAGGGACAGCAACCTCGGGAACATTGTGTCGAAGTAACCATTGTAATCGCTTCTGAAATTTAGGATTCTTCACTTGTGTGTCTGACCGAGTACAACTCACAATGAGCGTTGTAATTCCCATTACAAAAATCTTAATAATATTTTTCATAGTTATGAATGTAAAGTTTTGCGTATCATTTCTTAGTTTTGACTTTATTCAAATATCAAATAACTTGCCTAATAAAGCAGATTTACTTATTGTTATTCTTGAGTAAACGACTTGACAACATAGAAGTTGTTGATTTGTGTGAAATATCACATAGCCTAAAACTTAATTCAAACTAAAATCGATTATTAACTTACATATAAATCACTTTTATGACAAAGATGAAATTTATCTTTTCCAGTCTATTATTGTTATTATCATTATTTCTAATAAGTAGTTGCGAACTTTTTGATATTGGCGATAGTAACGTTGATGATGAACTTAAGAATGACTTAGAAACTTTACTAAGTCAACGTGCGGGATATTCCTTATTTAATGAAGCCTTAGATAAAATTGGGTTAGAAGTCGGGAATAGAACTATTTTCGTTCCCCGAAATGCTGCTTTTGAAACCTACTTAAATGGTCGTTCCTTAGATAATATTGATCCAATAGAATTAGAATATTTAATGAATTATCATATTCTTTTCGGGCAAATGACCCAACAAGAATTACCCACAGGATATTCACAAACAGAGGCTTTCTATCGTAATGATAACGGCATCAATCGAATGGATATGTACATCAATACCGCAGATGACCCAGCGATTAATCAGAAAGTAAAAATCACACTTGCAGATATTGTGGTAGATGATGGTGTTATCCATGAAGTTGATCAAGTTATTACGCCGCCGACAACTCTAGAATTAGCAGCAATTCATGGCTTAGATTCATTTGTCGCAGCAGTTGATTTGTTGGGCTTACGCCCTTTGATTAGCGACTCTGGTCCTTACTCGATTTATGCTCCTACAAATGAAGCCTTTCAAACGGTTATGGCTCAAAAAGGGTGGAATTCCTTGGCAGATATTTCTGGTTTAGAAAGTACCATAAAATATCATATTGCTGAAAACGCTATTAAATTAAGTAACAGCCCCGAGAGTTTTGATGCGATGAATGGTGGCCGAATCTTTATTTATGGTGAAGGAGGAATTATTGATGATAATCAAAATAGTTGCCTTTTTGTAGATAAAAATATTCAGGGGGGCAATGGGCTTTTGCATACGATTGATGATATTTTGGGTATTTTATAAAAATAAAATGAAAGGTAGCTCACTTGAGCTACCTTTTATTTATTGATCTATTACTTATTGAGCTTTCAATTCTGCTAATCGTGCTTTGATTTGTTCGATAATAGTCATTTGTTGACCGATTTCATTTGTTTTTGCTTTTTGATCAGATATATTTTGTTCAATATCCATTTCGGCTTGAGCGATTTTCGCTTTCCAATCTTCGATATTTTTTTCTAATGTCGCCTTATCCTTGACCAATCTTTCATGGTCAGCCTCCAAATCTTTCAATGTTTTTTCTTCAGCTTTGACCTCTTCTTCGACCATTACTATCTTTAAATGTAGCCCAAAATCCATCAAAATTTGTTCGCCTAAAGCATAACCCTCAGGATGTCTATTAGACGAAAGATAAGCCCCGCCCAAATCGAACCAGGCAGTCATCGTATTCCCATCAAATTTAGCATAAACATCAACAGAATTACTACTCATACCTAAAATCTCAGCATTATCAGTAAAATATTCATCGGTTTTACGGTTTTTCTTAGTTTTACCGTATTCCTTAAAGAATTTTACCCATTCTTTTGCGGCATCTTTTTCGCTACCTTCCGGCAAAACAATAGTCAAGCTATTAAAAGTACCAATACTCATGTAGTTTTGGCCCTCTGTGACTTGCCCAAAACTAACCGTAGTCAACAATGTTAAAACAAACGACAGTAGTGTAATTTTTTTCATCTTTGTTTTTTTGTAAAAATTATTAAAAAATTCTCAGAAATATTCCTACCAAAAAGGGTAACTTGCTTTAAATGATTTCATTCATTAGACGGATACTTGCATGAATCGTTTCAGAAAACTACGATTATTTTTTACTTTATTCCATTCTGTGACAGGTTATTTTTTTAATAATATAATAAATTTGAAATTTTTCAACTATGAAAAAAACGCATAGACTACAATCGTTGATAAGGTTTATGATAATATTTTTAATAGGAATATTTTTCTATTCATGCGACAATTCAACTGAAAAAACAGCAGAACAACCGATTAATCAAGGAGCGTATCAAGAGATAAAAATCCAGGAAAACATAGTAGAAAGTTTTCAAGGTATTATTGACTCAAATCAAGTCGCAGGTGCTATATTGATTTATGATGCCCAAAAAAAGGCGTATTTTTCTAATGATTTTGAACGAACAGAAACAGGGTTTTTACCAGCTTCGACGTTTAAAATTGTTAATTCTATGATTGGCTTAGAAACGGGTGTTTTAGCAGATGAACATCACCTATTCAAATGGGACGGCAATCCTCGTCCAATGGCGATTTGGAACAAAGATTTAACGTTGGCGGAAGCCTATAAAGTCTCTTGTGTACCTTGTTATCAGGAGGTTGCTCGGGCTATCGGCACAAAACGGATGAATGAATATTTGAAGAAATTGGACTACGGCAATATGGACATTACAGATGCTATGATAGATTTGTTTTGGTTAGAGGGCGAGTTCAAAATTTCGCAAAAGCAGCAAATTGATTTTTTAAAACGCTTTTACCATAAAGAACTACCGTTATCGGATAAGACCTACGCTACTATGCAAAAAATCATGGTCATTGATAAAAATGAGGAATATACGTTAAGCGGAAAAACTGGCTGGGCGATTCGAAATGGAAATAATATTGGTTGGTTTGTTGGTTTTGTAGAAAAAGGTCATGATGTTTATTATGTAGCCACAAATGTAACACCGCTAAATCAAGAGGAAACGAACAATTTCGCTCGCCTTCGATTACAAATCGGTTTAGAGGCGATGCAGCGTTTATCTATTTTAGAATAAGAATCATTCATATAGACAATACAAATTATGAAACTTAAATTTTACATTATTTTAGTAATAACAATAGGATTTTCAACATCGCTTTTCGGGCAAACTTCCGCAACGATTGAAGGTCAAGTAATTGATGCGACGACAAATGAGCCGATGATTGGCGTAACCGTTCGCACATCAGACGGAAAAGGGACAGTGACGAATTTCGAGGGGCGATACGTGGTTAAAGCCGATATATCGAATACCATTACTTTCACTTATATTGGTTATAAAACAGTTGTGGAGCAAGTTTATATAGAAGAAGAAGGCAATACGATTATTAATATAACAATGGAGGAAGCGTCCTCTATCTTAGATGCTGTAACGGTTACGACAAGTCGATATGAAAAAAATATTTTAAGGGAAGCCGTCTCAATTGATATTATTGATCCTGACTTTTTGGCTAACAATCAAGTCACACAACTCGACCAAATTATTAGCAAAGTACCGGGTATTCAAATTATTGATGGGCAAGCAAGCGTGCGAGGCAGTGGCTTTTCTTTTGGGGCAGGTAGTCGAGTGAGCATTATCGTCGATGGATTGCCGTTGTTAGCTCCCGAAGGCTCAACAATTCCGTGGAACTATGTACCGATTGAGAATATTGCTCAAATCGAGGTTCTGAAAGGCGCAACTTCTGTACTTTACGGGACATCTGCCATGAATGGCATTATTAATATTCAAACAGCTTATCCAACGGCTGAGCCTTCAACGACTTGGCAAACTTACGCTGGTGTTTATTCTGACCCTGAAAAAGAATATCAAGTCTGGTGGCAAGATAAGCCACAGCCACACAATTACGGAACATATATTTCGCACCGTCAAAAAATAGGTGAAAAGTTTGACTTGGTTTTAGGAGCGCATTCTCACAAAGAATTATCGTATTTAAAGGATGCTAACGAACGCAGAAATCGATTTAATTTTAATACTCGTTATCGAATTACGGATAATTTAGCGGTCGGGATAAATGGTAATGTAATGGAATTTACGCAAGGATTTTGGGGCTTTTGGCAAGATGGGGACACTTCGGCGTTGTTGCCCTCAGGACGTATTACTATGGATAGTTATTTTTCTCGAAATTTCGATCCGTACATCACTTATTTTGATCCATTCAGCAATCAACATTCTATTAAAACGAGGTTTTATAACGTGAGTTTTCTCCGTACAGGAAATTCACAAAATACAGTTGCTTCTGTCAATCATTTAGAGTATCAATTTAACCGACAATTTAAAAACAACATCAATCTAACCGCTGGCGTAAATCGTCAAATTTTAGATGTACAAAGTGCCTTATTTGCCTATGATTCGACAGCGATGCAACCAGGTAGTTTTGGCGGTTACATCAATAGTGTTTATGCTCAAGTCGAAAAATCTTTACTTGATGATAGATTGACCGTAGCGGTCGGCTCTCGATGGGAGACGTACGCTTTTGAAGATGATGAGCAAGCAGGTTTTCCGGTCTTACGAGTAGCCAGTTCGTTTGCGATTACACCGAAAGATATCATTCGGACTAATCTTGGGCAGGGATATCGTTTACCGAGCTTACTAGAGCAATATGTCGATTATAATAATGGTATTCAGAATTTTCCAAATCCTGAGTTGCGGCCAGAAATCGGTGCAAGTTATGAAATCGGTTACAAACGTGCTTTTGATAATAAAGCGATTAAAGGATATTTTGATGCTGCTGTTTTCTTTAATGATTATGCCGATTTGATTGAACCTATTTTTGGATTTTATGGAAGTACGGACACTTTTAATATCATAGAACTTGGGAAAGCAGAAAATTATGGATTTAAAAATATAAATATTGCAGAAGCACGAATTTTAGGTTTTGAGCTGGGAGGACAAATTAACGGTCAGTTAGGCGAAATCGGTTATCGACTTTGGACAGGTTACACTTATACTTTCCCTGCCAATTTAGCAACAGATACCACAAACTTACGAGATGGTGGATTCTTTCTAAAATCAGCGGTTAACTCTATTTTTTCGCTGGATTCTTCCTTGTACGAAGGGATTTTAAATTATCGTAATTTACATAACTATCGCTTTGATATAGAATTATATTATAAATCATTGACGGTTGGTTTTGCCGCCAATTATCAAAGTAGAATGATTAACGTCGATGATATTTTAGTGGGCGAAGGCCTTTTTGGTGAGGGATTAGAAAGAATAAATGGCGGGGCGCTCTTCCCAGGAATGCGAGAATATCGAGCAGAACATACGACAGGCGACTGGGTTTTTGATATACGATTAAACTACGAAGTCACAGAAAAAGTAAAATTGAACTTTGTTATTAATAATGTCTTTAACTATGAATATGCTTTACGAATAGGACGGATTAGTCCGCCAAGATTAATGACTTTAAAAATGGAAGTGGGAATTTGATGGAGTAAAGCTGGACTTGACGATGGTTTCGAACCGTTGTCAAGTTCAATTTTATTTAAAATAATTATAACCATATCACTCGATTACTCGAAATCTCCGAATAAAAGCCGTCGGATCTAAATAACCAGTTGTATCTGACGAATAGCCGCCGCCAAGCGGAGCAGCTATTTTCCAACGCATTTCCAAATGCAAGTGAGCGTAATACAAACCGTCCGCATTGCCGATGGTAGCGACTTGTTGACCTTTTGTAATAGCATCACCTTTTTCGACTAATATCTCTAAACAATGAGCATACAAGGATTCTCGCATTTGACCATTTGGCAATTGATGAACAATACGTAAAACATTGCCCCAACCACCTGCATAATCTTTAACTTCTGTTACCCAACCGTTACTTATTGCATATATCGGATGTCCTAAATCAGAGTTTCCGCCAGTTGTAGCGTTCCAATCATCACCTAAATGAGCATTTTGTTGAAATGGTTGAGCGTTGTAATAACCTTCGGCATCTGGTTTTCCGACAGGAAAATCAAAACCATCGCTGATATATTCAGGGTTTTGATGAAAAAAATCTTGATAAATAGCTTGAGGTGTTTTGGGTTTTGACGTTTCGGGAACACTTTGAACGATAGTTTTATCTGTTTTTGGAATGACTTTGTTACAATTATTAAAAACAAAAAATAACAGGCAAAGAATGATAAGACGATTCATAGACATTTACAATTTTTAAATAATTTATAAAATTCTAACGTTACAATATATGATACAAAATGAGGATTCAAATAGGATGCAAATTTTAATATTTTCATAAAATGAATAGCAAGTATAAATTTGTAACTTTGAAAATCTGAAAATTCCACTAAAAAATTGAGGGAAAATTTAAAATAACCATGAAAAATATAGTTTTTATTTTATTAATGATGTGTTTTGCTTTCGCCGGAAATGCGAAAGTAATCGTAAAAGGAACATTGGTCAATGATAAACCTGCTACTAAAGAGATTCATCTTTTAGAACACGACGGTATTGCATTAACGAAGATTGAAACGGTTCCGTTACAAGAAAATGCTGGTAATGTTACTTTTCAATTTGAATTAGAAAATATTGAAATTGGATTTTATTTTATTGGAATTGACCCCAATAACGTCAAATATCTAATTTTAGGACCTGAGAATGAAGTCGTTATTACAGGAAATTGCTCTAACTTATCGTCTGCAATTGTTACATCACCTTTGAATACAGAGTTTATCAATATTTATCGTCAAGTACAAGGTATTGACGGCCGATTCAATAAAGAAGTCAATGCGATTAGAAACGCAAGAGGTAATGCCACATTGATTCAAAAAGCAGAGGCAGAAATGGCAAAAATTGATGCAGACCGAAAAAAATTATTAAATGAAACGACGGTTAAAAATGCGTTTTTAGGCAATTTCGTTGGTTTATACACTTATTATAGTTACCAAAATAATAAAAAAACATACAGTAACGAAATTGAATATTTTGGAAACGAATATTTTGGAAATATCAATTTAGCAGATCCACACTTTAATCGTATTCCATTTTTGTATGATAAAGTTCGTCAGTACACCCAGACTTTAGCGTCAGTCGGGCAGCCAAATCAAGTTCAAGAAGCCTTTTCTAATCGTTTATTGTCACAAGTCGTACAAGGGACAAAAGCACACAAAGCTGTTTTAGCAGGTATTATGAATGGCTACGTTCAAGGAAAAAATACCGTGCTTTTTTCAAAATATGGCGAGCAATATTTAAAATTATTTGGAAATCAAAATCCTGATATTGCACAAAGTTTGACACAACAATTGGCACAAGTTAAAGCTGAAGTCGAAAAAGCTCAAAGCACTGCAGTCGGTAAAATTGCACCTGATTTTACACAAAATCAAGTAGATGGTACAGCGATGAACTTGAGTGACCTAAGAGGGAAAGTGGTGTTAGTTGATTTTTGGGCAAGTTGGTGCCGTCCGTGCCGTAAAGCAAACCCTGAAGTAGTGGCATTATACAATAAGTATAAAGACCAAGATTTTGAAATTATTGGTGTAAGCCTTGACAGAAACAAAGGAGCTTGGGAAAAAGCGATTGAAGTCGATAAATTGACTTGGTATCATGTTTCTGATTTGAAAGGTTGGCAAAATGCGGTTGCACAATTATACGGTGTTCGTTCTGTTCCTCAGACGTTTTTGTTAGATGCAGAAGGCCGAATCATCGCTCGAAACTTAAAAGGTCCAGCCTTAGAAGCAGCAGTTAAAAAAGCATTGACAGCATCAGGACAGTAAAACATTTTATCGTCCGTCAACTTAAAAAAAAGCGAATGATTTTCTTGAAAATCATTCGCTTTTTTTATTGCAAACTGCCCGCTGTTTTTAGTTCTTCAAAATATCCGGTTGACGTATTTTTTCGGACATTATCCCAATGATAATAACGGCCATTCATCGCAATGTAAACGCCATTTGGTAATATTTGGGCGAAAGCCACCGCACTACCAAGATTAAAGAAGCCATCAGAAGACCCCAGTTTATATGGTCGCATAGCACCGGTCATTACGATGGTTTTATCCAAATTAGCGGAAGCCAAAACTCTTGCAGTTTCGACCATGGTATCTGTTCCGTGTGTGATAATCAAGTCATGGTAAGGAGAGGCTTCACAAGAATCGACAATATATTGACGTTGTTCTGTAGTCATATCCAAACTATCAATCATCATCAACACTTGAATATCAATATCCAAAGTCGAACGACCTCGCTTAAACATTTCGGGAACATGTGTCTGTTGAAAACCTAAATTTCCATTGATAAGATTATAGTCTTTATCAAAAGTTCCTCCTGTTACAAAAACTCCTATTTTTCCCATTTTGGTGATTATTAATTTAGCCTGTCTTGCTTGTCCCGAAAACTCGGGTAAGCCTCGGTAATGATTCGTAATTAGTATTTTTAAAATAACTAATCGGTAAAGTTTATCGAAGCCAAACTTTAGCTTTTTTATGAATATAAGGTATGGCTAAACCGATACTTGCTCCAACAGCATAGCCTACAAAAATATCAGTCGGGTAGTGCTGCCCTGACCGATAACGCAAATAACCGATGGTCGCAGGAATGACCGCAGCTGCCACCCAAACATAAGGTTTATACTTTGATTTCGGATGATAGTCCGCAAACATACTTGCTCCTGCAAATGTCATCGCAGCAGAATAAGCAGTGCTGCCCGACATCATCGAAAAGCGGTGATCTCTATCCATTAACAAATTATCGGGAACGACTATGTCCGGATTGTACAAATATGGTCGAGGTCGTAAAACTTGTGATTTGGTCATTTGTACTGCAAAGTCTGTCATAGCAAAGGTTTCCGCACTTAATAGAATGATACTTCCCCAATCTCCACGACGAACATCTGGTGAGAAAAATAATAATCCAGGAGTGATCATTGCGGCATAGGTCCCCAGATTACTCACTCTGTCCGCAGTCGGTGACCATTGCGAATGAGCCGATAAATCAATTGACGGAATATTTGTCGTTGTTAAATTACTGATTTCTACTCCCGAAAGGGGTTCGACTTGTCGCTGTATATAACGCCCCGAAAAAGAACCCAAACCTGCCACACCAATTATCGGAAAATCCAGCATAGCGTGCATTTTATATGGCGAGTTTTTTGGCTGTGCCAATACAGTGGTAGAATGAAAAACAGCAATGATTAATATTATAAAACTGATTAATCTGACTTTCATAGCTTAAAAATAGAAAAAAAGTAGTAAAACTGCACCTTTTTTGGAAAAACAGTTTTAACCAACTTTTTTGATGATTGATAATTTTTTTAGAAAAAATTTGATTATTAATAATAATTATTCAAAACAATAACTATTTATTTAAAAAATCGTAATAATAATTTTATAAAATGGAAATTTTTGTTTTTTGATAATAATCAATGTTTTATTATCAATTTAGAACTAAGACAGACAAAAGCTGTTAATTTTTGGAATAATGTTTAAACGAAAATATATATTTTATAGCTCATCTTCAACTCCTTCTATTAAAAGAGAAAGGCATTCTAATGACACCAATTTTCGTAATCAAATTGAGTGTCAAACCCCTTTCTCTTTTAAGAAAAAGGAGTAGAGGTTGAGTTCACACATGGAAAACCAAACAATGGAAATTTACTGTAAACCTTTTGCTGAAATCGACCAACTTTCTGGCTTTGATAAAGCTTATGCCGCCGCAGATGCTGCTTTGCGTCCTTTTTATAAATACGATGTCAATTTGGATAGTTTCCAAACGATTATTGATACTAAAAAAGCGAACCCGATTGATAGACAAACCTTAGTCGAAGTCTTACGGGAACAGTACGCAGACATTGAAACGAACGAAAAAGTACGCCAGAATATTGAAGCACTCTTAGATGAAAATACGTTTACGGTAATTACTGCACATCAGCCGTCTTTATTCACCGGACCGTTGTATTTTATTTATAAAACGATAACCGCACTCAATTTAGCAGAAAGTTTAAATAAAAAATACCCAAATCATCATATTGTTCCAATATTCTTGATTGGCGGCGAAGATCACGATTTTGAAGAAATTAATCATTTGCATCTGTTCAACAAAACGATCACTTGGGAAAATGACGAAAACGGTGCAACGGGAATGATGCAAACGGCAACGCTCGAACCTGTTTTGACGGAAGTCAAAGATATACTGGGAACGTCCGAAAATGCTCAAAAAATCTATGCAATTTTAGAAAAGTGCTTTACGCAATATTCGACTTATGGCAAAGCGATGTTTGCGTTGACGAATGAATTATTCAAGGAATTTGGCTTAGTCGTCATCGCTCCAAATCATGCGAAATTGAAGCGTTTATTCGTTCCTATGATTAAAGATGAATTACAAAATCAAGCATCAAAACCATTGGTCGAAGCGGAAATTGCAAAGAAAGAAGCCGCAGGTTTTAGTGGGCAGGCATTTGTTCGAGAAATCAATTTATTTTACTTAATGCCGAATCTTCGAGAACGGATTGTTTTTGAAAATGGTCGGTATAAAGTCTTGAATACCGAATACGAGTTTACGCCGGCAGCGATGATGACAGAAGTGGAGAATCATCCTGAAAGGTTTAGTCCAAATGTGATTTTACGACCAGTTTATCAAGAAGCGATTTTACCAAATTTGGCGTACATTGGTGGGGGAGGAGAGTTGTCGTATTGGACAGAACGCCAGCCACAATTTGAGCATTTTAAGGTACCGTTTCCGATGTTAGTGCGTCGAAATTCGGTGCTTTGGGTCGATAAAGGCAGCTCAAAAAAATTGAACAAATTAGGTCTGACGATTGACGATTTGTTCGGTGACGTGGAAGTATTAATAAAACGCTACGTCAGAGAAAACACAGACGAAGAACTCAGCTTGAAAGAGGCCAAAATCGCTGTTAATCAAGCTTTTGACCAAATTTTGGCGAAAGCCACCGCAATAGACGCAACGCTGAAAAAGACCGTTTTGGGGGAAAGAACAAAACAAATCAATGCGATAAATATGCTCGAAGGTCGCTTATTAAAAGCAGAAAAACGCAATCACGATATTGCGGTCAATCAAATTCGAAATTTAAAAGATAAGTTGTTTGCCAATAATGGTTTACAAGAGCGTTACGATAATTTCTTACCGTTTTATTTGAAACATGGCGATAGTTTTATTCAAACTTTGAAGGATAATTTAGAGCCGTTGAATCGGGATTTTGTGGTGATTTTTGAGTAGGGTTTGGACACGAATTACACGAATTATACGAATTTTTTTTAGTTGAAAGGCATCCCGAATTATTGGGATGCCTTTCAACTTTATAAATATTTTGAACTCCATTCTTTTTTGTGTAGTTTTATACATACTATTTCAATAAAATAAAAATTCATGGAAGCAATTGTTATTAATAAATTAATGCGGTTAATCGACCCATTAAGTGTGGATTTAAAATTGGAATTATTATCAAAATTATCGGATAGTTTAAAGACAGATTTCAAATCTAATAAAACAGAAAAAGAGGTTTTATTTGAAGAGTTGTATGGTGCTTGGTCTGATATGGATGATGATTTGGAAAAGGAAATTTTAGAAAGTCGGACGGTTTCTGAACGAGAGGTTAGTGTTAGTTGCAAGGCACTTCAAAAGTGCCTTGCAACTTGATAATTAAATAAACAACTCCGACTGAATCCGTTGATACGCCTGTTCAATCAACTGTTCTACAATATCTCTATCCATTGGTAAGATTTGAGGGGTGAAGTGTTGGTACTCTTGTGGTAAGGCACGTTCGTCTCCTGAAACATTAATTTCTTTGGCAGAAACAGTCAGGGTTTCCACAATTAATTTATCCGTGACATCACAATTATTGGAGGTTGATGTAGCAGAGAGTTTGATTTGGCAAGTGAATGTCTTCAATTTTTCTACTTCGACAGCCGTTCCATAAACAGTACTAAATGTAGCGACTTCTTTTTCGTTTCCGTTAGCATCGGTTTCGGTTCGAGTTCCTGTTTGTACTTGTTTTTGAAAACTTTTAGTTTGGCGTCTTTCATCGTTCATCTTTTGAAAGCGGTCAAACGCAACTATAATCGTACAGTTTTCATTGGCATTATCGTTTCGATAATAAAACTTTTTGAATTTCCGATTAATATCTTCAACCCCAACAAAACGCTCATCTACTAAGATTTGATAGCGATTTTCGGCAGCAATTGCTTTAAAGTTGTAAGTCGTTAACGAGTGTTGCATACTTTCCTTCAATAACGGTTCGACCTCAGCACCATACTTTTTAGCTTTTTCAAAAGCATTGTAAGCCGCTTGAGCTTTTGAACGATTGTTTTCATTAACTCCTATTTTCAAATCTTGATGTCCTTGATTTAAAAAAGTCGTTCGGAGTTCCGCTTGGAGTTGTTGTTGTTCTATTTTTAAACTATCCATTTTACCACTATACAAGCCACTAATGTAAGGTGTTGCTCGATGGATTTTATCAATCAGATATAAATCAATATCGTAAATAAATTCTTTGTTGTCTAAAGTCATATCATGATGTAAGGAGTCTTTGATGATTTCATTTGTAGTGACCATTTCAGTCAATGCAAATGTTAAATTATCAATTTGTCGCTTGGTACTGTTACCTGATTGTAGGTTGGATAAGGCGACATTATACTTGCGTTCTGTGCTATTGTCACCTATGTTTTTTTTCGTACTTGTGCAGGTTACGAAAATTGGTAAGCACAATAAGATGAATAGATTTTTCATTGGTTTTGTTTTGTGAAAAAACAATCCATAAATATTTTATATTGATAACCAATAAGTTATATGTATTTTGGGTATTCGATATACAAAATGGTATAATATGGATTGATTGATTTGATAGTTTTAATAATTAAAAAATTCGTTATTTCTATATTGATGTACTTAGACAAATATATTATTTCTTTTGTAAAATATCAATAATATATCGTTGTTTTGTATGACAAATTTATAACTAAATAATATTATCCAATGGACAACTTATCAACACAACTTTATCAACAAATTGAAATTATTATCCAAAAAGGAAAAGTGTATTTGCATAATAAAACAGCCGAAACGATTGAGGAATTAGTCTATGAAACGGCTTCGATGCTGACGACTGATGATGTGATTGCTGTAAGTGCTACGCCGACATATCAAATAATGAATATTCCACCTAATAAAGCCGTTTTATTAGAAATTTTAGACGGTTGGGAAGACGGAAAAATATCCTATTATTTGACGAAAGTCAAGACAAAAACCATTGATTTTCAGGGCAATATCAATTTAAAAATAAAATATCTTTCGGGAATGATTGCGTTGCCGCAAATAGTAGATGGGGAGATAGTAAAGTTAGGTTCTAAAGATGGTTTTGTCGTAGATGCGGCAGCGAAAGCGGACAATCCTGTGAATGATTTGTACTGGTTAGCCGAAGATTTGTTGGCTTATACCGACTTGACGGGCGAACAATTTGACACCGAAAAAGCGCAGTTAAAATTATGGAAAATGAACTCAATTTTGTCAAAAAATGATTTTCCTAAAGTTCAAGAATTACAGGAAAATCTATTGGGTCGATTAGAAATTCCAATGTTTTTTGAGAAAGAAGAATTTGCAGCAAAGGTGAATGAATTGTATCAATTATTGATGAAAATGAAAAATGGAGAGATATAAAAAACGCCATTAAAGCTTTGGCTTTGATGGCGTTTTTTATGGTTGATATTTGTTATTTTCCGTGTAGCATTTAGCCGACGGATGATTTTTCGTAATCTTATTTTAAGGGGGTAATACAATATTTTAAATCTTCGTTACTTCAACACCCAAATCTTCCAAACCTTTAATCACGCCACGTTTTCCTTCTAAATGTCCGGCTCCGATAGCGACACAAATGGATTTTTCATTGATTCGTTTTGCGATACGTTCAGACATCACTGCATTACGATTATAGAGCATAATTCTACGAAAGCCTTTCGCACTTTTTTTGGCTAATTTATAAAGGTCTTTTGTTTTTCCCTCGGCATAAAGTTGGGAAATCTCATTCATTTCAAGGCGATGCTGGTCGAAGTTTTTAATTAAATCTTTGAGCGATTTGACTTGAATCTCTAAAGGTATTTTTTGTAAAATCTCCAATTGTTCATCAAAAGTTTCGATACCCAATAGTTCTTTTCCTTGCATTTTGGCGTATTGATACAAATATATATCGAGTGCCAATTCCATATCTTGCTGAAAGATAGACGTTGTGATGAGGTTGGTGATGACCAACGGTTTGCTTTGGTTGAAGGCCATCAATGGAATCCGTAAATTGGCTTTTAGGAAAGCATCAATTTGATCAAATTTCTTTTTAGACAATAAGGTTTCTAAAAAAACACCTGGCGGCAAATTCATGTATCTTGTCGTCTTTTCCTCGTCGGCTTCATCTAATTTAAACTCCGTTGCAAAGGCTTCACATTCATTGATTTTAGCTAAAATTTGTTCTTTGTAGGTGAATGCAGCTTCGTTCTGTAAGTGCATTGTTCCAAAAAGGTAGGATATATTATCAGACGCTTTAGTTCTTAGTTGGTATAGCATTTTTTCAGTTAGCAGTTGGCAGCCTGCCGATTGACAGACAGGTCATTAGTTGACAAACCAATCAGTTTATTAATATTTATCCAACAAATTTAGAAAAATCTTAGAAATATGTTTGTTACGGCAATGATTAAGTTTGAGTTAAGGGATTTTCTAAAAAATAAAAATGGTGCTTCCGCTAACACGAAAACACCATTTTGTATCAAACATTCAAACATGAAATTATCCCATTTCAGAAACAACCTGCTTCACTTCTGGCACCATACGCTTCAACATTCCTTCGATTCCTGACTGTAAAGTGACCGTCGAAGATGGGCAACCGCTGCACGCACCTTGCAACTCCACTGTTACGACACCTGCG
>Ga0075467_10000149_pt1 | contig 50447 bp, 42 predicted proteins | sample DEB08_DNA_9_FD_75067 | JGI IMG/M metagenome (GOLD analysis project Ga0075467, IMG submission 75067) | Aqueous microbial communities from the Delaware River and Bay under freshwater to marine salinity gradient to study organic matter... | ecosystem: Environmental > Aquatic > Marine > Coastal ... | reverse complement strand
CAATGCTATGGGCAAGACCGGCGCGTGGGTCGCCGACCTGTTGTTTTCTTTGTTTGGTTTTTCTGCTTATATCATTCCTAGTATGCTGTTGTACCGCTCTTGGTTGATATTCCGAGACCGCTACGCTCCTTTGCAGCTTGACGCTATGACCGTTGCAATGAAGGTAGTGGGAGCTTTGTTACTCATGCTGGGGCTTACCTGTTTGTTCGCCTTGTCGTCATTGCCAGATCATGCGGCGTTACCGTTTGGCGGCGGCGGCTATATCGGTATGTCGCTGAGTGTTGGATTGCATGGGCTCTTGAACGCGTCGGGTACCTCACTATTAATGCTTGCTCTAACGCTGTTTGGATTAACGCTATTTGCCGAGGTTTCGTGGCTTGCACTTATGGATAAGCTGGGAGCATGGACCTTGCAGTTAAGTCACGTGGGGTACGAACAGTTAGTGGATTGGTTCGAGCGTAGCCGAGAGATTGCGCGGGAACGATTGCGCGAGCGTGCAGCTGCGCACGAAGATAAAAAGGAGCCCGAGCAGGCCGCTTTGTTTAAGGGAAGTTCGGCTGGAGGCGCCGCAGACGTTGGAGCGCAGGCAAAAGCGCAAGAGGCAAGTTCGGAAATCAACGTACTCGACCGCGTTAAGCAAGGCGTTAGTGCCGTGTTGCCAGGCATGGCAGCCGAAAAGGAAGCGCCAGTTAAGAGCTTAGTTGCGAGGCCAGTGGCTTATGCTCGAACTTCTGCGGCAATGGGTAATGTTCAAATTCCTGAGTTTGAATTACTCGACACTCCGGCAACCGACAGAGAGACAGGTTATAGCGAAGATGAGCTCAAGGATTTTTCCAAGCTGCTAGAGGAAAAATTAGCGGATTTTGGTATCAGCGCAGAGGTCAAGTCGATACTTCCAGGGCCTGTTATTACACGCTTCGAAATCCAGCCAGCGGCCGGTGTGAAAGTAAGTCGCATCAGTAACTTAGTGAAGGATCTCGCGCGATCTTTGTCCGTAATTAGTGTGCGAGTGGTTGAGGTTATTCCAGGCAAGTCGTATGTTGGTATCGAGATTCCCAATGCTGATCGGGCGATGGTGTTTTTGAGCGATGTACTGCTCTCGGATGTTTATCAAAGTGCCGAATCGCCTTTAACCCTTGCGTTAGGTCATGATATTGCTGGGCAGCCTATGGTGGCTGACTTGGCGCGTATGCCTCATTTGCTGGTGGCTGGCACTACGGGTTCAGGTAAATCGGTTGGCGTTAATGCCATGCTATTGAGCTTGCTTTATAAAGCTACGCCAGCTGAAGTGCGCTTGATTCTTATTGATCCAAAAATGCTTGAGCTCAATGTTTATGAGGGCATTCCGCATCTTCTGGCTCCGGTGATCACCGACATGAAAGATGCTGCCAATGGGTTGCGTTGGTGTGTGGCTGAAATGGAGCGACGTTATCGTTTGATGGCAGCATTGGGTGTGCGTAATTTGGAGGGCTTTAATAAAAAAGTGCGAGAGGCCATAGAGCGTGGCGAGCCTATTATTGATCCGTTATGGCAGCCCGACCTGCTGTCGATGGTTCCTACCGAAGATCAAATACCGCCGGATCTCGACACCTTGCCGTGCATCGTGGTCGTGATCGATGAGTTTGCGGATATGATGATGATTGTAGGGAAAAAAGTTGAGCAACTGATTGCTCGAATTGCGCAAAAAGCTCGGGCTGCGGGTATTCATCTTATTTTAGCTACCCAGCGCCCATCAGTGGATGTGATCACCGGTTTAATTAAAGCCAATGTTCCTACACGCATTGGCTTCCAGGTTTCATCACGAATCGATTCGCGAACGATTCTCGATCAGGGTGGCGCAGAGCAGCTCTTAGGGCATGGTGATATGTTGTATTTGGCTCCGGGAAGTGGTGTGCCTATAAGGGTTCACGGTGCCTTTGTTTCTGATGAAGAGGTGCACCGAGTGTGTGATGATTGGCGTTCACGCGCTGAACCGGATTATATTCCAAGTGTCATAGAGGGAACCGCTGGAAGCGATATGGGTGCAGCGAGTAACTTGAGTGAAGATGAGGATAGTGAAACCGACGCGCTCTATGATGAGGCAGTTCATTTCGTTACGAAAACCCGTAAAGCTTCGATCTCTTCAGTGCAACGTAAACTTCGTATTGGCTACAATAGGGCGGCAAGAATGATTGAGTCTATGGAAGCCGCTGGTGTCATTAGCGAAATGCAAACGAACGGCAGTCGAGAGGTGTTGGCTCCTGCTCCTCCGGAGTAGGCTTCGCACTTTGGGTTTTTAGTTGCTCGCAGCTAGTCGTTGTGTTTTTTTAAGGCGTTGGCCTGTTGCATGGGGTTTTTTGCATGGTTTGGTGGAAATGAGAATCTGTTACGGTGTGGGTCGTTGGTCAATAAGCCTGCCTAAGGCGCTGGTATTTCTCGCAGTGCTTGTTAGCACAGCCACTTTATCGTCTTGGGCTAATGCTAGTCCAAAAGAGATAAGAACGCCTAAAGTTGTTGCCATGAGTGTGCAGCGGTTTGTTGAGTTGTTGGCACACTCTGATTCCATTCGTGCCGATTTTACGCATACGATGCGTGATAAGGGTGGCAACCTGCTCGATCAATCGAGTGGTTGGATGGCTTGGCAGCGGCCACAAAACTTCCGCTGGGAGATCATTGAGCCGCTGACGCAAACATTAATCATTAACGGTGAGCTATTTTATCAATATGATCGTGATCTTGAGCAGTTGATCGTGCAGCCGGTTTCTGCTGATATTGCTGCGCTGCCCAATGTGTTGCTCACCGGTGATGCGCTAGTTATTGATGCCCTCTATCGGGTAGAGTTCGTTGAGGAAGTGGCGATCCCGTCGTCGGGTGGTACTGTTCAGCAGCGCTTTAGGCTGATGCCAAAGAGTGATGGCGGATTGTTTAGTGCCATCATGATCGAGTTTAGCGGTCAGCAGATAACGGCAATCGACATAGAAGATGATCTTCAGCAAACGAGTCGTTTTGAATTTAGGCAAACGCAGTTGCTCAAAGCGGTCGGAGCCGATCTCTTCGAATTAAAGACCGCGCCCGGTACCGAGATTATTCAGCAATAATAAGAGGGCATGTCCTAACCGCTTATGCATGACAAGCAGCAGTCCCTCATACAGCCTACATTAAAGCATGAGCCTTTAGCTGCGCGCATGCGGCCACGCTCGCTTGATGAGTTTTGCGGTCAGCAGCATATACTCCAAGCGGGCGGAGCATTGCGCTTGGCTATCGCCAGTGGTGAGCCACCGTCATTGATTTTTTGGGGCCCGCCTGGCACTGGTAAGACAACGTTAGCTAAAATTATTGCAGCACAAACGGCCATGTCTTTTTCAACGTTGTCAGCGGTCACCGATGGCGTCAAAGATATTCGTCATGTTGTGGCTCAGGCTAAGGCGTCAGCATGCAATGAGCAGCGTTCGCTTTTATTTATTGATGAAATACATCGCTTCAACAAAGCTCAGCAAGATGCGCTGTTACCGCATGTTGAATGTGGCTTGTTTACCTTGATTGGTGCGACTACGGAAAACCCTTCTTTCGAGTTGAATAATGCCTTGTTGTCACGAGTGCAGGTGGTTCGTTTGGAGTGGTTAGACTCAGCAGATTTGTACGAGATCTTGCATCGGGCTACGCGTGATTGCGAACGGGGTATTGGCGAGTTCAACATTCAAATCACTAAAGAGCAACTCACGCACCTAGCGCAATCGTCTGGCGGTGATGCGCGAGCCGCGCTGGCAACGTTAGAAAGTTTGGCGCATATGGCTGTTCAGCAAAATGCAAAGGAGGTGACTGATCAGTTAATCCAGGAAATGCTTCAACAGCGGCAGGTTTATTTTGATAAAGGTGGAGATCAATTTTACGAACAAATTTCAGCTTTACACAAAGCCGTGCGTGGAAGCGCTCCCGATGCGGCGCTTTACTGGCTTGCTCGTATGTTAGCCGGTGGCTGTGATCCTCTGTATATCGCTCGGCGGCTCGTGCGCATTGCCAGTGAGGACATTGGTCTGGCTGATCCGCGCGCTTTGCGGGTGGCATTGGATGGCTATGAGATGCAAGAGCGCCTCGGTTCACCTGAGGGCGAATTGGGCTTAGCTCAGGTCGCTGTATACCTAGCCTCCGCAGCCAAGAGTAATGCGGTCTATCGAGCTTTTGGTGAGGCTCAAAAATTAGTGCAAGATTATGGCCGTGAGTCTGTGCCTATGCATTTACGTAATGCGCCCACACGCTTGATGAAAGACCAGGGCTATGGTGCCGAATATCTTTACGCGCATGATTATTCCGATGGCTACGCAGCCGGTGAGAATTATATGCCCGAATGTTTGGCTGATAGTGGGCTTTATCGGCCCACTAACCGCGGTTTGGAGCTTAAAATTGCTGAAAAGTTAGAAAAATTACGAGCGATGGATAGTAAAAGCTCGTTTAAGCGCTACGTGAAACCGACCGATTAGAGATAGGAGCCTGTCGAATAAATTGACATTTTTAGTTCGCGCTTGTCGAATCCTAAACGGTTAAAAATTAGTAAGTTATTGATTAATAATTCCCTCATCTTGCTTGGCCTACCATTTGCTTGTGCAACCCCGCCTAGTTGTACTTGATACTTTCATAGTAAAACAATCTGGATGTATTTTTAGTCTGCGTTGGTCGGCCTATAAAGGCAGGTGTGACGCCCTAGCGCGCATCATCAGTCAACCGTAGTATTTTGAGAAAGACTCAATAGGGAGCAAGCTTTGAAATTCGCAAGTTTAATAGGGGTCGCAACGTTCAGTTTGGCTCTGCTAAGTTCAGTGGCGTCTGCCAGTATTATTAAGTATGACTTCACGGATGTGAGTCACCTCGGTAAGAGCGACCTAGGTCGCGTCACCTCGTTTACTGAGGACGGTCTTGAAATGACCGTCAAGGCGATGCAGCGCAGAGACGGTGGTTGGAAAAATCGTGGGCACGTCATTGAAGATGGTTTACGCCGGAACGCTCGGGGCTTAGGTGTTGCGAGTGGTCAGCACGATAATTGGGAAATAGATGGTAGTGGAAGACGCGAAGGCCTCAAATTTAGTTTTGATACAGAGGTGCATTTATTCGGTATAAAGACCTGGTTTGGCGACCACAACGATGACTGGAATTTGAGAGTTAAGTCAGACGGGAACTGGAGCAATATATTTAAAGATAAAGATGTTAAATCGTTCCGCGCTGGTGATATCAAAGGCAATCAATTTATTGTTTGGGCGGATGCTCAAAATGATTCATTTAGTATTAAGAAATTTATGGTGAAGACCAAATCTATGGTCAGTGTGCCAGAGCCTGGTTCTTTGGCTTTAATCGCTTTTGGTCTTGCCGCGCTAGTGACTTCCAGAAAAAAGTTGGTTTAAGTATTAGTGAATGATTTTGGGGCGCTGACAGCGTCAAAAAAGCCCGCTTATGCGGGCTTTTTTGTGCTCGAGTATTTCTTCAAAGATTATTGCCACGCTCAGATTGAGCGGCCAAGTGAGGCATCACATTTGTGCAATATGCGTGTATCATGCATTGCTTCATCTAATGCATGCTCTGCAAGGTAGTCACATGCAAACTTCGCTTTCAATTTCTGTTTTGCTGATGGTCGCCGTGGGCGGCAGTCTGGGTGCGGTCTTGCGCTATTTAGTTACCCTGTGGTCGATACAGAAGTTTGGCGATGGTTTTCCTTGGGGTACCTTATTGGTCAATATTGTTGGTGCCTTTTTTGTTGGGCTCATGATCGCTCTACTTCAAGAACGGACATTGCTTAATCCGTATTGGCGGCCTTTGGTTGTTGTGGGTGCGCTTGGGAGTCTAACAACATTTTCTATGTTTTCGGTTGAAATGCTGCAATTTATAGAGCGCGGAAACTGGGCTCTTGCGCTCGCCTATATGCTTAGCAGCGTTATCATCTGTGTTGCACTGGTGGCTTTTGGGCTCCAGCTTGGCAAACTGATTTAGCAGAGCTTACATTGGCAGCTTTGGCGTAAGTCAGTTGCTGACACCGTAACGCGTGCTAATTTTGTTAAAAACGCAGTTACACGTATCTGTGTAGCGTGTTGTGCTGAGCGTACTATGCAACAAATTGGCTTGAATCAAGCTCCAATTTGGCGAAATGCAGTTTTATAATAGCGCCATTGTGCAGCCATCTTTGTTTATGGGTTGTGCTAGTAAGTTTACGCAGTCTTCACCCCTGTTTTATTTATCCATGCTTTTGCTGCTCGGTAAGCGAGGAGCTGAAGTCCCCAAACCTGAATAGCCATTGCTAAAGATCATAAGTCTATGCTCGATTTACGCTACTTACGAACACATCTCGATGACGTTGCCAGCCAGCTTTTAATTAAGGGCTATAAGCTCGATAAAGAGCGTTTTAGCACGCTCGATGCTGCTCGCAAGAGCGCCGATATTGAAAGTCAGGCTTTGCAAGCTGAGCGTAAACAAGCCTCAAAACAGATTGGTCAGTTGGTACAAACGGGTGTTGCAATTGACGATGCTAAAGCCCAAGTTCAGCAGACATTGGAAAAGATAGACGCTTCTCTGAATGCATTAAAGGCGCGTTCTCAAGCTGCCGATGAGCAAATTCAAGCATTTCTTTATGATGTTCCCAATATTCCTGACGTAAGCGTTCCTGCGGGCAAGGATGAGAGTGATAACGTTGAAGTGATGGTTTGGGGAGACCCAAGGCAATTCGATTTTAAAGTTCTCGATCATGTTGATTTGGGGGGCGGTCTTAAAGGTATCGACTTCGATAGTGCATCGACTATGTCTGGTGCGCGTTTTGCGGTACTCAAAGCAGGCGTTGCTAGGCTGCATAGAGCGCTCGCACAATTTATGCTCGATCAGCATACAGAATGTAATGGCTATCAAGAAATTAATGCGCCGCTTATTGTTAATGCCTCTGCCCTGACGGGTACCACGCAATTACCTAAGTTTGCCGATGACCTTTTTAAGTTAGAAGGTGATGCCGACTATTTTTTAATTCCAACCGGCGAAGTCCCTGTAACTAATTTGGCTCGTGATGCTATTCACGAAGAGGCTGTGTTGCCATTAAAGTACGCAGCGCACACGGCTTGTTTTCGTAGTGAGGCAGGGAGTCATGGTCGTGATACAAGAGGCTTGATTCGCCAGCATCAGTTTGAGAAGGTTGAGCTGGTGCAGGTGGTCAAAGCGGATGAGTCGGAGCGCGCACTGGAAGAGCTGACTGGCCATGCGGAATCTATTTTACAAAAACTTCAGCTGCCGTACCGTAAGGTTATTTTGTGTGGCGGAGATCTGTCGTTCGGTTCGTGTAAAACCTATGATCTTGAGGTTTGGTTGCCGGCACAAGATACCTACAGAGAAATCAGTTCCTGTAGTAATTTTGGTGATTTTCAGGCGCGCCGATTAATGGCAAGATGGCGCAACCCCGAGAGCAAAAAGATTGAGCTGTTGCATACTTTAAATGGCTCAGGTTTAGCCGTCGGACGCACGCTCGTGGCGGTGCTGGAAAACTATCAAAACGAAGATGGTTCTATCGAAGTGCCTGACGTTTTGCATGAATATATGCGTGGTGTCACTCGAATTGCTAGCTTTTGATTGTAAGCCTTTATTTGTACGCCTTTGATTGATAGGCCGTTTGTATAGTTCAGGGCCATAAAAGCCACCTCATTGTTTACCAAGCTACACGGCGTCTATGGAATATCTCCCGTTATTTTTCGATGTTAAAGGTAAAACCTGCTTGCTGGTCGGTGGGGGCACTATCGCCTACCGCAAAGCAAAATTACTCGTGGGTGCGGGTGCTCGGCTGGCTGTAGTCGCCCCTGCTATTGAGCCTGATTTGCTAGAATTGGTGCAGGGTACGAACGGAGAATATTATGAGGAGCGTTATGGCGCAAAATGTCTCACAGACAAGTACTTTGTCATTGCGGCGACTAATGACGAAAACTTAAATGAAAAAGTTGCGGTAGATTGTCGCGCTCGTAAGGTGCTCGTCAATGTAGTGGATGCACCTCGGCACTGTGATGTTATATTTCCAGCTATTATTGATCGCGCCCCCATCGTTATCGCGGTTTCGAGTTCGGGCGCTGCTCCGGTGCTTGCTCGATCGGTGCGCACAAGAATAGAGAGCACGATCCCGGCCAATTTTGGGGTGTTAGCTGATTTTATTGGTGAGCGTCGTGACGAGGTTCGCCAGCAGCTCGATGAACAAAAGCTGCGTCTGTTTTGGGAAGATTTTGTGCAAAGTGAAATTGCAGAGCGTGTCATGATGGGGCGCTTAGACGACGCGCAAGAAATGTTTATTCGAGCACTGGACCATGCAGTAAAAAATAAAGAAGTGTCAGAAGGCGAAGTCTATTTAATTGGGGCTGGCCCTGGCGACCCCGATCTGCTCACCTTTAAGGCGCTTCGTTTATTGCAGCGCGCCGATGTTGTTCTTTATGATCGTTTAGTTTCTAGTGAAATCGTTGCAATGTCGCGGCGTGACGCTGAGCATGTGTATGTTGGTAAAATGCGCAGCGAGCATACGGTTCCACAGCAAGAAATTAATCGACTGCTTATTGAGTATGCCGGTGAAGGTAAAAAAGTTGCTCGCTTAAAAGGTGGAGACCCCTTTGTCTTCGGGCGCGGCGGCGAAGAGATCGCCGGGCTTGCGCAAAATAATATTCCCTTTCAAATAGTGCCGGGCGTTTCGGCTGCCAATGGTTGCGCATGCTACGCGGGAATACCGCTCACGCATCGCGATCATGCGCAGTCGGTAAGGTTTGTCACGGGGCATTTGAAAGATGGTTCTATGGATTTACCTTGGGCCGAGCTAGTTACGCCGTCGCAAACGGTTGTTGTTTATATGGGGTTAATAAGCCTGCCTATAATTTGCGAGCAATTGGTGGCTCATGGTGCGCCAGGAAATACCCCGGTGGCATTGATAGAGCGCGGTACCACGCCCGATCAGCAGACTCATATTGGCACACTAACGAGTATTGTTGACTTGGTTGCAGATAAAAATGTACAAGCGCCAACACTGATTATTGTAGGAGGGGTTGTTAAATTACACGATTCATTGAGCTGGCGTTAATCGTTGCCTCGTGCGGCCATAACCATTGCTCGGTGGGTAGTGATGATTTTCTTGGCACAAAATAGAATGTTCACCAGTAAAAACACTTCGACTTTTTAATCAGTACGAGTTGTAAATAGCGTTAACAGAAAAACGAGCATGATTTTTAGTGGAACATTGATATCTTTACGTACAAAACGGTACCGCTTTTTTTGGGTATGGTTTGCGTGCGTGACGTTTACAGTTCAGGCATCAATTCCCTCTGGGTACATGCCTAACTCGCTAGCTAGTGGCAGCGCAATACAGCTTTGTCCTAAAAATATATCGGCTGAGCTTATGGCGGTGTTGCATAGCTCGCATCAGAAAGTCGAAAGACCTTCAAAGTCTAAAGTGGCGGAGCCTTCCCATCATGAACACCATCATGAACACCATCATGCGGCGTCTAATGCCCGCGTAGGCCCAAGCGACGGCTTGATAGATCACTCGGCGCATAATACCGATGCCGCTCTGTGGGCAAGTGATTGCGACTTTGGTGCAGGTACGCAAAGTGTTTTGGCATTTTTAAGAGCCTACAGCCTGCCCTGCAAAACTATTATACAAGCTGGTTATACTTTCCTGCAAAATCAGTGTGCTCTAGATTCTGTCTTGTCCCATCAGCATCAACCTCGGGCACCGCCAAAAATAATCAGTTAGTCCTACTAATAGCAGGTAACGCTTTCAATCAAGTCATTGATTGAATATTGGTTGCCTATACGCTAATTTTATTTTTGGAATTGAACTATGAAAGTGATATTTTTGACTGCAGGCACTTTGGCCATGCAGCTGTTTAGCGCCGTTACTTGTGCAGCAGATAATTCAAAGCAACATCTTGGCGGGCATCATGCCTCAAGTCATGCGGGCAGCGTGAGCGTATCAAGCGATGATCAAAGACGCGTTAAAGACCAAGCGCATGCCGATTCGCACGCGCCAATTGGTGTGATGGCTGATCACATGCATCAGGCGGGCGAGTGGATGGTGTCTTATCGCCCCATGTACATGAGCATGAAAGGCAACCAAAATGGCGGGGCAAGTTTGTCACCCGAACAAGTGATTACTCAGCCTAATCGCTTTGCCATGCCACCAACCATGCCAGCAAATTTAAGGGTGGTGCCAACCGAGATGACGATGAGCATGCATATGCTGGGTGTCATGTATGCTCCTAGCGATAGTGTAACGCTTATGGGCATGACGCAGTATGTAGAAAAAGAAATGGATCACATTACATTTCAAGGCATGGGCGGCACTAATCGTTTAGGTAACTTTACCACCAAGACCAGCGGCATCGGTGACACGAGTTTATCGGCTCTTATTAAGCTTGGCCCAGCGTGGCATGCTCAGGTGGGCGTTTCATTACCCACCGGCGACATCAAACAAACCGATACGGTACTCAGCCCAATGGGGACGAACCCAACGCTACGACTACCCTATATGATGCAATTAGGCTCTGGCACTTATGACGCTTTGCTCGGAGCAACCTACAACAGGGTGGCTCATACGGCTAAGAGTAATTTTGGGTGGGGAGGGCAGTGGCGAAGTACGCTTCGGCTGGGTGAAAATAGCGAGGATTACACCTTTGGTGATGAGCATCGTTTTACGGGCTGGATAAGCTACAGCTTCAGTTATGCGCTGAGCGTATCAACACGCCTTGAATGGTTGAATCGAGGAAATATCGATGGCATCGATGCTGTGATCATGGCGCCTGTGCAAACGGCCGACCCTGACCGCCAGGCATTAGATCGTTTAGATTTCGGTTTAGGGATTAATTGGTTGTTGCCAAAACAGCAGCATCGTTTATCAATGGAGTTGAGTATGCCTATTACCGAGCACATGGATGGCCCGCAAATGAAAACAGACTATCAAGTAGTGCTCGGATGGCAATATAGCCCGTAGAGAATCTGTTCTTTACCTGCGTGAGGCTATATGGTTTCGCTTGCATTTGTCGCTCTCTCATCCGTCGAGTTGTGGGAGCGACACCGCAGCGCAGTCGTTATGCGGTTTTGATTCTTGATTGATGCAAGGATTAGGCCCTGCGTTTTTCGTTGGCAATTTGTTGAGCTAAATACTCTTCATAAGTGCCTTGAAAATCATTGAGCTGTTGATCTTTTATTTCGATAATTCTTGTGGCGAGTGATGAGACAAATTCTCGATCGTGGCTGACAAAAATAAGCGTGCCCTCATAGTGCTCTAAGGCAAGGTTCAATGCTTCGATACTTTCCATGTCGAGGTGGTTAGTTGGCTCGTCCATAATAAGTACGTTGGCATCACTCATCATCATGCGGCCAAAGAGAAGACGGTTTTTCTCACCGCCAGAACAAACGGCAGCCTTTTTGAGAAAATCATCGGATGAAAATAATAAGCGGCCTAGTGTTGCTCGCACAATCTGGTCGTCATGGTGTGGTTTTCGCCACTGGCTCATCCAGTCAAACAAATTTAAATCGTTATTAAACTCATTATTACTATCTTGCGGGCAGTAAGCGATGCTGGCATTTTCAGCCCACTTAACTTCGCCGTGCAGAGGGTTAAGTTGATTCATTAAGCAGCGCAAGAGGGTGGTTTTTCCTGCGCCATTATCACCAATTACAGCAAGTTTACTGCCAGCTTCTAAAATCATGCTGCCTTGATTGAACAATAAATTGTCATCAAAACCATGGCCTATTTTGTTGAGGATTACTGCTTGGCGGTGTAGCTTTTTGCTTTGGGTAAAACGGATATACGGTGTGACTCGGCTTGATGGTTTGATATCGTCAAGCTTGATTTTCTCAAGCCTCTTTGCTCGTGAAGTCGCTTGCTTGGCTTTGGATGCGTTGGCAGAGAAGCGGCTAACAAATTGTTGAAGGTCAGCAATTTGGGTCTTCTTTTTCGCATTTTCCGAATGCATGCGCTCCTGTACAGCGGTAGCTGCCAGCATAAAATCATCATAGGTGCCTGGGTAGATTCTCAGTTCGCCATAGTCAATATCAGCCATATGGGTGCAGACTGAATTTAAAAAATGCCGGTCATGCGAGACAATTATCATCGTGCTTTTGCGTTCATTCAGCGTCGTTTCAAGCCAGCGAATGGTATCGATGTCGAGGTTGTTGGTAGGCTCGTCGAGTAACAAAATATCGGGGTCAGAAAAAAGTGCCTGAGCGAGTAATACGCGAAGTTTTCTACCCGGCGCCACCTCACTCATTGGGCCTGCATGTAATGCTTGCTCAATGCCGGCGCCGAGTAATATTTCTTCAGCGCGGCTTTCGGCGCTGTAGCCATCCATTTCTGCAAATTGAATTTCCAGCTCTGCCACATGCATGCCCTCGGCTTCGGTCATCTCAGGCAGGGAGTATATGCGGTCGCGCTCTTGCTTGATTTCCCACAGTTCGGCATGGCCCATAATCACTGTGTCGACGACGCTAAATTCTTCAAAAGCAAATTGATTCTGGTTGAGTTTTCCGATGCGCTCATTGGGTGTAATGGCTACATTGCCCGCACTGGGCTTTAGGCTGCCATCGAGTATTTTTATGAACGTCGACTTTCCGCAGCCGTTAGCGCCAATAAGGCCGTAGCGATTGCCGCCGCCAAATTTAGCCGAAATGTTTTCAAATAATGGTTTGGCACCAAATTGCATGGTGATATTGGCGGTGGTGATCAAAATAAATTCCCTAAATGCGATTTTAACTGGACAAGTGATTTGATTTTTCGGCAGTCTGACATGGCTTGAGTGTTAGCTGGGTTGCTCCGAGTTTGTTTCACCGTCGGCTACTGTGGGCTTGCGCCGTTTGCGTTGAATGATTGTGGGAGTGGTCTTCTTTTCGCGCACTTTAAGTTTGTCATCGTAGTTTATGTCGTAACGTGCGGCAGGCTGGCCAGCGGGTGAGCCGCCGCCTAGTGAATTACTAGGGTAGCCATAGGGTTGATTGCGGGTGTTCCTGCCGGCAGACTTTTTGCCAGGCCTCGAGCCGGCGGGTTTGTTCGATTGACGCTTAGGCTTATGCGGCGCGCTGTAGTCTGGTTTGAAAATGGTATTGTATTCAGTGTGTGGAGCATCGTTTGCTGAGGCAACATTACCATTGACTTCCTGTTTGGGCCGCCTATTTTTGTTACTACTGGATTGGGCGTGGTTTTTCTGGCTAGCGTTGCTTTGAGGGCCATTACTGCGGTTGGGTCCGGTACGCTTTTGTCCGCCATTGGGTTTGCGTTTATCTGCATCAGATCGCTTGGCTTTGTGGCGGCCAGCCCCTGCCTCACTGCGGTTGCCAGGCTCGGAATGCTGGCGCGGGGTGTTTGTGGTATCTGACTCTGGGCGCGCAGCGGAGCCGCTTCTTCTCGCTGAGCTATTTCTTCTTGGTGGCCTGCCTTTTTTTGTATCCGTTCTGTTTTGATTGTTACGTGACGGTGCTTTAGGCACGCGCTGTCCCAGTCGTGATTCTGGTAGCGTTCGTTGCGGAATAAAATCGGGCAATAGCTCTCTTGATAGCACTTGCTGAATCAAACGCTCGATATCGACGAGTAATTTGAATTCGTCAGCGCAGACTAATGATATAGCGTGCCCCTCAGCACCTGCGCGTCCGGTGCGTCCAATGCGATGCACATAATCTTCAGGCACGCTGGGTAATTCATAATTAACCACTTGCGGAAGCTGTTCAATATCGAGGCCGCGCGCAGCAATATCAGTGGCTACTAAGACGCGTGTTTTACCGCGTTTGAATTCGGCCAGGGCAGTGGTGCGAGCGCCTTGGCTTTTGTTACCGTGAATGGCGGCAGCCTGAATACCGTTTTCGTTGAGTTCAAGTGCGAGTCGGTTGGCACCTCGCTTGGTTTTGGTAAAGACTAACACCTGTTGCCATTCTTCTTCGCGAATCAGATGCATCAGCAGCAATGCTTTGCGCCTAGCATCGACCGGGTATACGAGCTGCTTTACGGTCGTGGCGGTTCGATCTGCCGGTGATACCGAGATCTCGACTGGCTGATTGACAATGCCTCGTGCTAACTCTCGAATAGAGGGTGAGAAGGTGGCTGAAAACAGCAAGTTCTGTCGCTGTCTGGGTAAGAGCGCAATGATTTTGCGAATATCATGAATAAAACCCATGTCGAGCATACGATCAGCTTCGTCTAGAACAAGCACTTCAAGCTGGTCAAATTTAACGGCATTTTGCTGGTAGAGATCCATTAACCGGCCTGGTGTAGCTACAAGAATATCAACGCCACTGCGTAGTCTCATCATTTGAGGGTTGATTTTTACGCCGCCAAAAATCACCGTTGAACGGAGGTCTAAGTTTGCGCCATAGGTGGCTACGCTCTCACCCACTTGAGCGGCTAGTTCTCGGGTGGGCGTAAGGATGAGTGCACGAACTTGGTTACCTTTGGCTTTGTTGCCGCCGTTTAATCGGTCGAGTATAGGCAGCGTGAATCCGGCGGTTTTTCCCGTGCCAGTTTGGGCCGCAGCCATGACGTCGCAGCCTTGTAAAATGGCAGGGATGGCTTCAAGTTGAATGGGTGACGGTGTGGTGTAGCCTTTTTCGGCAATAGCTTTTAATAGAGGTGTGGATAACCCCAGCTCGGCAAATGACATAAGCGGATACTCGATATTGGTGCTGGTAACGACAAGTCAACTGCGCATATCGTTACAGGTAGAGAGCGCTCAGGGCTTTGAATACATCGAGTTCTTCCCAATCGAGACTAGGCTGATCGAGACTGAACGGATCGAGAATGGAGCCAGGCAGATGAAGCGAACTTCAGGTTACACGTAATTTTCGCTATTTGCCATGCAGGAAGTTGTTAATAACAGCACTTTACAGCTCGGGGTGGCTGGGTGGTTTGAGGGGCAACGTTGGGTAAATGGGGTGATTGTGAGGCTGCCAATTGGCCCGTTACCACATAAGGTCGTCGGGTACTTTGAAATCGGCATAAGGGTCTTCGGCTTGTTCGGCTTGTGTTGCATTAGGCGTTTTTACGTTCAACAGCACCACTAGTGTGGGGTCGCGCTGCTCAATCTTACCGGCAATAGCCGAAGGGACTAACTCATAACTGGCGCCTAGTCGAACAATCGCAATGTGTCCGCGCTCTAATTGTCGTTGCTGTATGTTATCTACGTAGATTTTCTTGATCTTCTTATTGTCCACAAACTGGTAGCCAATGTCGCCTTTTTGGTGGCCAATACGATGTCTCTCAATAAGCTGAATGATCTGGGCGCCAATGGCTTTTTCGTTTGCCCGCTGCAAGGCGGCTTGATTGTGTTCCCTTGCTTTATTAGCTTTGTCGGCTTGAGCCTGCTGAACCGCAATTTTTGCAGTGTTGTCTACTTCGGCTTCACCGCGGCGTACCTGTTTGGCATGTCGGCGCTTGTCTTTGGCAACCTGTTTCGCTTTTTTTTCGTCGACCATACCGGCTTTAAGAAGTTGGTCTTGCAGTGAAGGCATGAGTGAGAGTTTCCGGCAATAAGATCAATGGGAGGCGTGGACTTACCTCTGAACTATTTTAGTCAGTTCTTTGTTGCGCGCCTGGTTCAAAACAGCTCGAATAATAGCAGTTCAATTTATGGTAATGCAGCTGTTTTTATTGACTATTAATCAATAGTATCTGCTATTCTATGTTCGCCTGATTGGTCTCATGCCAATCAGGACAAGGCGTTAAGTGTTATTGAGTTGTGGTTGCATAACAGCTTTGGATGCACAGCTGCTTTGGATGTACAGCTGCTTTGGATCGCTCGTTGTATTAAAGACAAACACCTAAGACATTGAAGTTACTGGACTCAGCAAGGAGACGCTATGCTCATCCTAACCCGTAAATCTGGTGAAAAGATTCGTATTGCCGGAGATATCGAACTTACCGTTCTACACGTGAGTGGCTCGCAGGTCAAAATAGGTATTGATGCACCGAAAGATGTAACGATTATGCGCGAAGAGCTATTGGGTCGGGATGCCAGAGATATTGATCCGGGCGATGCATAATAAAATCTATTGATCAGATTGATGTTCTAGATTCTTTTTAGTCGATCTGCTTCCCGCCTTATTCGCACAAGGCCCTCCCTAAGGTATAATTTGCCGCAATTTATCGCCGACGCAACGGCTATTTTGGTTACTGAGCTTATACCTTGAGGAAACGCGCATGAAAGATGAAACGCTGGCTATTCACCATGGCTATTCCACCGACCCAACCACCCACGCTGTAGCTACACCAATATACCAAACGGTTGCTTATGAATTTGATAATGCCCAGCATGGCGCTGATCTATTTAATCTAGCGGTTCCTGGCAACATCTATACCCGCATCATGAACCCTACCAATGATGTGCTTGAGCAGCGTATGGCCGCACTTGAGGGCGGCATTGGAGCACTGGCAGTCAGTTCAGGCAGTGCGGCCATTAATTATGCCATCCTCACGCTTGCCGAGGCGGGCGACAATATCGTATCCACACCTCAATTGTATGGTGGGACCTACACACTTTTTGCGCACATGCTACCTAAATTGGGTATCGAGGTGCGGTTTGCACAAGATGACAGCCCTGCGAGTTTAGCTGCGTTGATTGACGAAAAAACGAAGGCCGTCTTTTGCGAAAGTATTGGTAATCCAGCCGGCAATATTATTGATCTAGAAGCGGTTGCCGCCGTTGCTCATGCAGGTTGTGTTCCTTTGATTGTTGATAACACCGTGGCCACGCCGGCGCTGTGTAAGCCGATCAGTTTTGGAGCTGACATCGTCGTGCATTCACTCACCAAATATATTGGTGGGCATGGCACCACGCTGGGCGGCATCATTATTGACTCAGGTCAATTTCCTTGGTCGGAACACGCGGAACGTTTTCCTGTACTCAATAAACCTGAGCCGGCTTACCACGGGGTGGTTTATACTGAGGCATTTGGCGAGGCGGCTTATATTGGTCGGGCTCGTACGGTGCCATTGCGAAATACTGGTGCTGCTCTATCACCGCTCAATGCATTTCAATTGATGCAAGGTCTTGAAACATTATCATTGCGCATGGAGCGTCATACCGAAAACGCGCTTAAGGTGGCCGAATATCTCAAAGATCACTCTAAAGTTGCATGGGTTAGCTATGCAGGGCTTGAAAGCTCTCCGTTTCGCGCCTTGGCTAAGAAATACACCCAGGGTCGACCGGCTTCAATTCTTTCGTTTGGTTTGAAAGAGGGTTTTGATGCCAGCGTTAAATTTTATGACGGGCTCAAATTATTTAAGCGATTGGTCAACATAGGCGATGCGAAAAGCCTTGCTTGCCATCCTGCATCAACCACCCATCGACAACTGAGCGAGCAAGAGCAGCGCCAGGCAGGTGTCTCAGCCGAGATGATCCGTTTATCGGTGGGTATTGAGCATATTGACGACATCATTGCCGACCTAGAGCAGGCTCTGGCTTAGTTTTCGGGTGGCTGCTAAGGTGGCTGGGCAGAATAGCTTTCGTCAAAGTGTTAGCGCTAAATAGGGCTCGCTAGTCACCGTTATCGGTTGCTGTTCAGCGAGCTTGCACTGTGTTCTAGCCATAAGGTTCACCTTTTGTGAGTCCCGCTTAACCTTATAATGTTCCGACAAATATAATAACGCCACAGCAGCTAACCAACGTGCGCTGTGAGTTGTAACCGCCATGACGCTTGCGTTTGAGGTGAGGTTTTCGCGGAGATACCTTATGAAATATTCAGCTATTACCGGATGGGGCAAGTGTTTGCCGCCGGCTGTGCTGACGAACGCCGACCTAGCTACATTCATCGATACGGATGATGAATGGATTAGTAGTCGCACGGGCATGAAAGAGCGTCGTATCGCTCATGTTGAGGCTAGTGATCTTGCGCACGTGGCAGCGGTACGCGCTTTGGCTGCCGCTAATAGGGATGCGAAAGACCTCGATCTCATTATTTTTGGAAGCTGTACTGGCGATAATATCGTTCCAAATTCCGCTTCGCGGGTGCAGCATTTACTCGGTGCCGACAGTGTGGCGGCAATGGATTTAAATACCGCATGCACTAGCGGTTTATATGCGCTTAGCGTGGCTTCGGCAATGATCAAAGCCGGTTCAGCTAAGCGTGTACTGGTAATTGGGGCAGAAAAAACCTCGTCGGTACTTGATTGGGTGAATCGCAATGTGGCAGTATTATTTGGCGATGGTGCGGCTGCTTTAGTCGTTGAGGCATCCGATACTCAGCAAGGTTTGTTGGGCGAGTCGTTAGGTTGTTATGCAGAGGCGCGCGATTCGCTGTTTATTCAAAATTACGGTGGTGCTTTTACTAATAACCCATTTTGCCAAGCCACCTCGTGGGATTTCGATGGGCAGGATATTTTTAAACGCGCCGTCGCGGGCATGGTGGGAGCCAGTAATCAGGTGTTAGACGATATGGGTTTAAGTGTTGCCGATATCGATCTCGTTGTTCCGCATCAGGCTAATAGCCGTATTATTGATGCAGTCGGGCGAAAGCTTGGCGTCCCGACCGATAGAGTTTTTGTAAACGTAGAGCGTTATGGCAATATGTCGGCAGCAACCGTTTTAGTGGCTTTAGTTGAGGCTATTGAGCAAGGTTACGTACGGGCGTTTAGCAAAATTTTGCTACCGGCGTTTGGCGCGGGGCTTACTTGGAATTCACATTTGGTGCAGTGGGGTGATCGAATAACGCCACTAGCGATTTCTGATATTGAGCTTCCGCCGTGCGATGAAACCGCGCTTGAGTTAATCGCTCCTTACTTAACTCAGCAGCGCAGGCAGTTACAGTCTCAAATAGAATCTGTTCAACAAACTGACCTGATATAGCTGCAGAAGTTTCATAATAGGTGGCGGCGAGTTTTTATGACGCGGCTTGTTTGCTATTAGTAATCCACAGCGTTTGATAGGGTGCCAGCTGCAGCTCACCGCGGTAATCACTCAGTGGCGTGCCGCTGATTAAATCAAACCAGTTTTCAGTCTCAATCAAATTCACCGCTGACAACGGCAGGGCACGCTTCTTGGGTGTTATGTTTGATATACAAAAAATACTTTGTGAGCGGTCAATACTCTGACGCCAAAAACCGAAGATGCTCTCTCCCAAGTGCAGCGTAAACTGGGTGGCATTGGGGTGGAACGCCGGTTGTTTTATTCGTATTGCCAGCAGTGCTTTAAGTTTGCTTAAGACTTCCGAGTGATGATTTTTTTTACTCAGTAAGGCCTCGAGTTCATCAGATTGCCACTGGCGCCGATTAATCGAGCGATTGTCACCGTTGGCGTGCATGCCTTCATAGTCGTTACTGGTGCCGACAAGACTGTGAATGTAGAGGCCAGGCACGCCCTCTAAGGCAAACATGATGGCATGGGCACAGGTGAAGCGTTCAGTATTAAAGCCATCGGGGCCGGCAAACGTGCCTTGTAGAGCATCGTATAAAGCGATGTTCATTTCGTAAGGTTTAACTTCGCCCGATTCAAGTGTGCGATAGGATATCTTGCCGCCGAAGTTGCCAATGGTGGCCAGCATCCTGTCTATTTCTCGCTCGGACAATAAGCCTTCAGTCGGGCGCAGGCCAATGCCGTCATGGGAGGCAATAAAATTAAAATAGGCCGTGCCATTTTGGGCCGGTGGCATGCTCATCATCCATTGTTTTAAATAATGACAGTCACCGGCTAATAGGCTGTATACCAATAAAGGCGGCAGTGAGAAGTTGTAAATCCAGTGAGCTTCGTTGGCATTGCCAAAATATTCAAGATTTTGTCGGTTGGGAATGTTCGTTTCGGTGACCACAACAGCGTCTGGTTGGGCATGTTCAATCAACAGGCGTAGCAAACGAATGACTAAGTGCGTTTCGGGTAAATTAATGCAGCTGGTGCCCACACGCTTCCACAAAAAAGCGACCGCGTCTAAACGAAAAATACGAATACCACGGTCGAGATAAAACCGAATTATGGAAACGAACTCTAGTAATACCGCTGGATTTTCAAAGTTGAAATCGACTTGATCGGCGCTAAACGTGCACCATACATAGCGTTCACCATCCGCAGTTTCAACACGGGTAAGTAAGGGACTGGTTCTTGGTCGCGTAACCCTCGAAATGTCGGCTTTCGGATCTGCTGTGTAGTAAAAGTCTTTGTAGGTTGGGTTGGCTAAGCAAAACTGCTCAAACCATTCACTTTGATCAGAGCCGTGGTTAATGACAAGATCAGCCATTACATGATAATCAACGCAAAGGTTTTCTATTTCTTGCCACGAGCCTAGTGTAGGATCTACCGCTCTATAGTCTTTAACCGCAAAGCCCGCATCAGCACTTGCAGGAAAAAATGGCAAAATATGCAGCGTATTAGTAATGTTTTTACAATGCTCATCTGTAAAGCGTTTTAGCGCACTGAGATGATTTGTTTCGTCATTTTTTATCGTGTTGCCATAGGTGATCAGCACGACATCCTGCTCCGACCACAGATTTTTAGGCGCGCAAAATGCGTTGGCATTGGGCTCAAGGCGCATTGCTTGCAGCAGCTGGTTGGCCACAGTCAGTGTATCTACATCAATGGCGTTATTGGTGTAGATATTTTCAAGTAAATCGATCAAGTGATCAGAAAGATTATGATGCATGGTGAATACTCGCGACTGTGCAGTTATCTTCCGTACTTAAGTGTGTCTTCTTCAACTGCTTGAGCAATGCGCTCAAGGATGTCCGGTACCGCGCTGCGTACGCGATTCCAGCTTGGTATGAACGGCGTCTCCATTGGGCGCTCCAAAAAGATATTGCCCGCGGTCATGATGTTTTCGGCAAAAAGCTCAACGGCTTGTTCTTCCTGATGAATATCAAAGCTAAGTTGATTGATTCTCGCATCATTGCCATAGGCTTCAACATAATTTAACGCGGTTCGATAATAGGTGGCCTTTAGCGTGCGAAACTTTTCTGTGTCGAAGATCTCCCCTTGTGTGGCTAGCTTGCGTATGAATGCTTTTGTGATGTCGATCGACATCTTTGAGAGGCCGCGCGCACTATCGGCGGCTGAAAGGTCCTGGTGCTTATGATCGTAAACATCAGCAATATCTACTTGGCAGATACGGTTCTTAGAGTAGTTGCGATACATTTCAGACAGCACACCAATTTCGAGCCCCCAATCACTAGGTATGCGCAAATCGTATAGGACATCGCGCCTAAAAGAAAACTCTCCTGCTAGCGGATAGCGAAAACTGTCCATGTAGCGCAAATAATCTAGATCGCCTAACACAATACGCAGTGCATGCAGAAGGGGGCTGACTAGCAGGCGCGAGACTCGACCATTGAGTTTTCCATCAGCAATCCGAGCGTAATAACCTTTGCAAAACGAATAGCTAAAACCTGGGTTAGCGACGGGGTAAATAAGCCGAGCTAAGAGATCGCGTTTATAGGTTTTTATATCGCAGTCATGCAACGCAACGGCCTCTGATTTTCCAGTGGCCAGTAGATAACCCATGCAGTACCAAACGTTACGACCTTTGCCAGGTTGTGATGGCGCTAGTCCTTTGCTCGCTAATTCCTCATCAATTGCACGCAGCGCCGGTCCGTCGTGCCACATGACACGAAAGTTTTGTTTTAGCCCCGAGAAGAAATTAAGAGCGTATTCATATTGGCTTTGGTCGGCTTGGTCTAGCCCAATAACAATTTCCTCTAAATACGGTACGCGCTGAAGCTGCTCAACAATTTGAGGTAAGGCTTCGGTTTCTAATTCGGAAAACAATGAGGGTAGTATGAGTCCCATTGGGCGTTCTGATGAAAAGCTAACGAGTTCATTTTCCAGTTCTTCTACCGAGAGCCGAGATAAGTTATGCAAGGTGGTGAGAGTGCCATTTTGATGAAAGTCTGCCATATTGGTTTGCTCTTTTAAATGTTGCTATTAAGTTGTTTTTTGCACTAACACTGACTTTCAGTGAAATGGGCGATGAGTTGTTGCGTTACTAGTTCTGACCAGCCGGCAGGTCCAAAAAGACGGCTTTTAACTTGGTATTTCGAAGGGGCGACCTCTGGAAACGGATGCTTTTTAGAGCGAACGAGTAGGGCGGTGTTGGCTGCGTTCAACATCGAAATATCGTTTTCACTATCGCCTAATGCAAGTGCGATGCATTCAGTATTGTCAAGCTGTGAATTTATCCATTCTTCAAGCCATAATAAAGCGCGGCCCTTGTCCGCCTTTGTGTCCATTAAGTGTAAAAATCGACCGCCATCTACCACGGTTACGCCCTGAGCTGATAGGCATTGAATGAATTCTTTTCGTTGGTCTGAGTTTCCTTGCCAAACGATCGGATCGCTGAACTCTCTTTCGCTGGCTTGTTTTGCATCGCGCTCATTCAAACCGGTAAGTGCACTGATTTGCTCAATGTCTAGCGAGGAAAACGTTGTGTATAACGCAGCAAATTTTGCATCTTGCCGAGCCAATAACTCCTGCCAGAACGCGATCCGACGACCTGGTGCATAGCACCAGTACGCGGTTTGGTCGATGGTTACTTGGTGTGTCATTGGCGGCTGTCTATTCGCGTAGAGCGGCATGCTGTCGCAAGGAAGGTAAATTGCTGCACCGTTTTCGACAATAAAGGGTGTATTTAAATCGAGGCGTTTACGCAGCTCTAATACTTCAACCAGTGTTTTGCTCGTGACAGGAATGACCGGAATACCTCGCTGTTTTAGCTCACTTAAGCAGCTAGAGGCTTCGTCAAAACGATAATCGGTATCATCGAGTAGCGTTCCGTCTAAGTCTGTAAAAATGAGTAGTTGTTTTGTCATGCTAGATTTCATACAAATAATTGAGTGTGAGTTGTTTGGCGTGCCGTGCAAAAATAAGTAATCTTTTATTGACTCTCATTGCGTGCACTAAGGTCGATATCACTCTGTTGGTAGCCTTGAATATCTCGTTGTTGATTCAACAAATATAAATGGTCGATATGTGGCGGCAGTGTAGCTAAGCAGTGTTCCGTAATGCGCTGAAAATAAGCCACGAAGTCACGCACATCCAATTCACTCATCGGTACAGCGGGGGCTGGTTCGTTGAGCAAATTGTGGGCGTGTATCAACTTTTCTTCCTGCTCGAGTCGCCATTGAAAAACACAGTCAAAACTTGGCGCCTGTAACATCGCCCACTCATCTACCTGGGCAAACAACCGCTGATAATCACCGGCTAATTGGTCGTTAACATACCTACGCCAGATGCCGTCGCTGTCGAGCTCCTCTTCTAAGGCATTAATCGGTTCAATGAGCTGTTGAGCCGTCTGTGGTGTGGCGCCCATGCACCAGCCTTCGAAAATGATGAGGCGCGGTGGCGCTTGGATCTCCTCGCCCTTGCTATTTCGGTCATCATGGAGTTTGTTAAATCGGGGAATTGATACTGCCTCAGCAGTCTGGTTCATGCGCATTAATTTGCGTAGCGTGGTGAGCGCAAGATCGATATCGTGTGTACCTGGAACACCTCTGCGCGCTAATAAAGGATGACGGGTCTTCGCTAGATCGGATCGCTGTTGTTGAGTCAGATAAAAGTCGTCAAGCGATAAGACTACTGTGCTTAATTGGTGCTCATGCACCATTATCGAGCGCGCAAAGTCGGCTAGGGTTGATTTGCCGGAGCCTTGGCAGCCGTTAATACCCAGGATCCAGGGTATGTCTTCTTTAACCAAGCGTTGAACAAGGCTTGTGATTAGCGGCGCATAATCAACAACAGCCTTTGCCCAATACGTGGCGGGTAATTGGTTTCTCGCTAAAAAACGCAGTTGCCAGTCTTTTAATGGCTCGGGTGAACCGGAGGTTTGTGTTTGAGGTTTGTCGTTGGGTGACATCACATTTGGCTCCGGCGGCCGTACAGGATTTTAAGCAGTGCTGATCGTCGTATGTGCTTGAGCGTTTTAATGGTCAATGGCTTCATGATGTTGGTGTCTAAGAAGACCACAGGCAGAATTTGTGCCAACTACACAAAAGACCTGTGACGGTGGCGTTGCCGGCAGCCCTCATCCAAAACCTTGCTTGGCCTAGCGTTGCACCCAGTACACATTGCTTTTGCGGCCACCGTTCGGTGTTCCTGGCGGATGATCGATGGGCTAGCCGTATTTCTTTTCATGTGCACCGAGGGTTTTGCTCACCTTATTTAGCGCGCGCAATATCCGCTGCTCGATCGTGGCGCCACGATTATTTTTTGCTAGTAAGGGCTTAGTGTGAGCCGCACATAAGTTTTCAGACTCATGCAAAGCAGCGGCTAAGTGTTTTGCCCACGTGCGAAAATCGTTAGCCGCTCCTGCTCGAGGCTCGAGCGTTTTGGCAAGTGTGGGATGAAAACTCAGGTGATGGCGCGGTGCTAGTAGGCCTAGTGGTGATGGCAGTTGAATGTTGATCAGCGTGTCGTCTACATGGAGTGTCTTGGAGGAGCGATGGTAGGCCAACACTGACGCAAAGTGAAGCTTGTCATTTGTCGAAATGAAATCGACGCCACGGGGAGTAAAAAATTCAAAATCATTCGAATACAAAGTCTGCATCGCTGCCGATTCAGTCAGTGCTGCCTGCCAAGGTAGGTCTGGAAGTACTTTTAGGTGCCGAGCGGTACCGTACAGTTTTGCCCATGGGTAGCGCTCCTGCATGGCTTTGACATGCAAAGTGTGGAAGGGGTGGAGATTAATAATGGCTTCAATAGCCTTGCCATTATTGGTTAGTTGGTCAACTTCGCAGGCAATCTTATTGTTTAGGTTACAGGCATCAAGGATAACAAATTTACCGCTGTGCAATTGCACCAGCGAGCTTTGGGTGCCAATGTCGACAAAGCGACCGATCTTAAAAGACCCGCGAATGTTATAGAAGTCCTCTGCAACAGCTATGATATCAGGCGGCATAGGGAAGATTCCTGAGATGCTTAATGAAAGAGGCTTACAAAAATGTGTTTAAACACGTGCCCCGCTAGTTTTCATGATGCTGGCCGGCGGTGCTCCCAGTTGCAGATAGTAGTATCACTAGAATGCATTGAGTCGCCGGCGCTTGAAGGGTTTGTGTGGCGACATTACTAGACTGCGTCAATCACTTTGAAACGGTGATTTAAAGGCGCGCAGCACAACTATTGTACCAGACGCTATCAACGCTTGGCGGTATTGTGCCATCTGGGTGGCCAGCTTCAGCTATCGGGCGGCTTGGAGCGCTATGTTGTAGCGCTAGATTGCAACGCTAGAAAAGAAAAAGCCCCAGCATGGCTGAGGCTTTAAAAAATGGCGCGCTCGGCAGGATTCGAACCTGCGACCCCCTAGTTCGTAGCCAGGTACTCTATCCAGCTGAGCTACGAGCGCGCAATCTCCCATCTACGATGAGAGGCCGCGTACTATAGTGCCGACCTTTGTACAGGTCAACATCTTGACCAGTGAATCTTAGGCATTTGGGTATTATCATAGGTGTTGATTATCACAATGCAGGGGCAAAGGTTGCATTGGTTGTTTTTTAAAGGACCGAGCCTAAATGTTGGGCGAGGGCACTTATCGTTCTTGAGGCGAAATAATGATTCAGAGGTTAGTTCACTTGGCGCCTAAGTCGCGCGGCTTTCACCTTGTTACAGACGAGCTGCTATCGGCTATGCCGGAGCTTAGCCAGATTGAGTGTGGCATAGGGCATTTTTTCATTCAGCATTCGTCGGCATCACTGACCATCAATGAAAATGCAGACCCCGATGTACGCGGTGATATGGAGCGCTATTTTCTGCATGCGGTTCCAGAGGATGCGCCTTACTTCAAGCACGTTGTTGAAGGCCCTGATGACATGCCAGCCCATATAAAAGCGTCTTTATTAGGTTCTTCGCTATCGGTGCCAGTAGCCAATGGGCGCCTATTACTAGGGATGTGGCAGGGCATTTGGTTGGGCGAGCATCGTATAGAGGGTGGCAGCCGTACCGTAGTAATTAGTATTTTTTAGGCTCGTTCAAGCTGAGCAATTACCGTATCATGTCCGCCGCTTGAGCTTGCTCAAACTCAGATAACAGTTAACATTTGCGCGGCAGTGCTTATTGAGAGGTTACTTGAGGTGAGCATCAATTCATGATTTAAATCAATAGCTTGTCGGTGTATTTGAATGCGCTTTGTTATTCCGGCCTCGAACCTTGTAATTGATCTGTTTCGTCCCAATATAAAGCATCGAACATCACAAGTAGGGCTGTCAGACAGATCAAGCCTGTACTTATTTTAACTGGGCTTTCGCTAGCCCCTCAATAAAGAGATAGAGATAAAAGTATGACCAGCACTGACCAATCCAAAAATACTGATAGCACTGCAGCGGCCGATGAAAAAGCGCAAACGTTTGGTTTTCAAACCGAAGCCAAGCAACTCTTGCATTTGATGATCCATTCGCTCTACAGCAATAAAGAAATCTTTTTGCGCGAGCTGATCTCAAACGCGTCTGATGCGGCAGATAAACTTCGCTTCGAAGCCGTACAAAATGACAGCTTGTATGAAGGTGACAGCGAGCTTGCCATTAAAATTGAGTTTGATAATGAAGCTAATACCATCACGCTTAGCGATAACGGTATTGGTATGTCGCGTGAAGAGGTGATGAATAATCTAGGCACTATTGCAAAGTCAGGTACGGCTGAGTTTTTGCAAAAAATGACGGGCGATGAGAAAAAAGACTCTCAACTCATTGGTCAGTTTGGTGTGGGTTTTTATTCGGCTTTTATCGTAGCCGATAAGGTCGATGTATTTACACGACGGGCTGGTTTAGCCGTTGATAAAGCGGTTCATTGGTCTTCCGTAGGTGATGCTGAGTATACCATTGCCGAAGTCGAAAAAGCCGACCGCGGAACGCGCATTGTTTTGCATCTTCGTGAAGACGAGAATGAGTTTGCCGATAATTGGCGTTTGCGTAGTATCGTCAAAAAATATTCAGATCATATTGCTATTCCGGTGCAAATGATCAAGCAAGACGTATCCGACGCGCCAGAAGACGCCGAAGGCGATGCCGTTGCTGAGGCTAAAACTGAAGCCGCGCCGGAATTTGAAGCTGTCAACGATGCCACCGCTCTTTGGACTCGCGCGCGAAATGAAGTTTCGGAAGATGAGTACAAAGAGTTTTATAAAGCTATTTCACACGACTTTAGCGATCCGCTTAAGTGGAGCCATAATAAGGTTGAAGGAAAGCTTGAATACACGAGTTTGTTGTATGTGCCTAGCAAGGCGCCATTCGATTTATGGAATCGCGATTCGGTTCGGGGTTTAAAGCTTTATGTGCAGCGCACGTTCATCATGGACGATGCGGAGCAGTTTTTGCCAATGTATCTCCGATTTGTTAAAGGAGTAATCGATTCAAACGACCTGCCTCTTAACGTTTCGCGGGAGATCTTGCAGCAAGATAATACGACCGAAACTATGCGCAGCGCTTTAACCAAGCGTGTGCTGGATACGCTTGAGAAAATGTCGAAGAACGAAGTAGAGCAGTACGCAAGTTTCTGGAAAGAGTTCGGTAATGTTTTAAAAGAAGGCCCAGGCGAAGATTTTGCCAACAAAGAAAAAATCGCAAAATTACTGCGTTTCTCTACCACACAGGACGACACCAATAACCAAACACATTCTCTGGTTGACTATGTTGCTCGCATGAAAGAGGGTCAGGATAAAATTTATTACGTGGCCGCCGAAAACTTCACAACGGCTAAAAATAGCCCTTACCTCGAAATCTTCCGCAAGAAAGGCATTGAGGTCTTGTTGTTATGTGATCGAATCGACGATTGGTTGATGAGCCATTTAATGGACTTTGATGGTAAGCACTTGCAAGACGTTGCCAAAGGCGAGCTCGATTTGGGCGAGTTAGACAACGAAGAGGATAAGAAAGATCAAGAGAAGTTGTCTGAAGCGAGCAAGGATTTGTTGGAGCGTGCCAAGTCTGCTTTAGGCGACAGCGTCGAAGAAGTTCGTATCACCAATCGACTCACCGAGTCACCAGCGTGTTTGGTGGTTGGTGCTCATGATATGGGCGCACAAATGCGCCGTATCATGGAGTCTGCAGGCCAGGCGTTGCCAGAGAGTAAGCCCATTCTTGAATTGAACCCTGAGCATCCACTGGTGAAAAAGCTCGATCAAGAAGCCGACGAAGATCGCTTTGGCGATTTGACGCACGTATTATTTGATCAGGCGGCCCTAGCCGCAGGTGATAGCCTTGAGGACCCGGCTAGCTTTGTGGCAAGACTTAACAAGCTCTTGTTGGAGTTGAGTCACTAGGTTTTCTTACTAAAGCGTGGTTTGACATGTCCAGCGATACTATCCTTTCGCGGGATATCGTTAGTTGAGAAAGCCGAGCGATTATGAAAAAACTAGCCATTATGCGCCACGGTCATGCTGAGAACTATGTTACTAGCGATCGTGAGCGCAGGCTTACCGATAGGGGCGTGTTAGCCAGCGGGCAGGGCGCCTCTGTAGTCGCTAGGTTTTTCGATAGTGACTTCCCTTTGGCGCACGTTTATCACAGCCCTTTCGTAAGAACGACCCATACAGCTTCTACTTTGCTTGCAAGTTTCAGTGAACAGGGTCGAGCGCTAATGGGTGACGTAGTGAGTGAGCCTAGTGACGAACTACTGGGCGAACAATCACCCAAGCAGGTTCTTGCTTGGCTTGTAGCTGAGCAAATCGACAATGCACTTTTAGTGAGCCATCAGCCGCTAGTATCACAGTTGTTGGCTTATTTGATTGATGCCGATTCGAGCTCATCGGCGGGTGCTCGATACTCTATGGCTCCCGCGTCAATTGCACTGCTAGAATATGAGACTCAAGCCAGTGGCTGCTTCGAGTTAATTAAGTTGCATCATGCTTGAAGCTGCCAGGTCTGTATTGCTTTTTAGGCTAGTGTTTTAGCCGCCCACCGATAGAGAAGTCCCCACCATGCAAACAGCGCCATGTTCTATGCGTTTACAAGTCAATGGTTTGTCGTATGCAGCGCAGCGCTGGGTAAATGTTTCAGAGGAGCAGGGTAAGAATGAATTTGCTCACAGTAAGAGCGTTCGCAAGGTTTTATGTTTGCATGGTTGGCTAGATAACAGTGAAAGTTTTGCGCGATTAGCTCCGCTGCTCAAAGGCTGTGATGTGGTGGCTATTGACATGGCCGGTCACGGAAAAACTAGCCACAGGGCAGCCCATGCAAGTTACGATATCTATGATGATTTAGAAGACATTGGGGATATTGCAGACGCGTTAGATTGGGATCAATTTACTTTGCTAGGCCATTCACGCGGTGCGGGAGTCGCGTTCCTTTATGCGTCGGTGATGCCGGAGCGAGTAAAATCTTTGGTCTTGCTAGACGGTATAGTGCCGCCTCCGTGGCTTAATAAAAATGTGGTTGAGCAGTTGCGTGCTTACCTACTCGATAGGCAGCGACTGCGGGCTAAAACGAGCCGGCCCTATGCAACGCTCGATGAAGCAATTGAACGTCGCTTACTGTCCACCAAGTTAGCGGTTGACGAGGGTAGAGCAATGATTGAGCGGGATTTAATAAAAACCGACAACGGGTTTGTATGGAGTCATGATAATCGGTTACACGGAAACTCGGCGGTGCGATTTTCTGCAGCTGAGTTGGACGTGTTTTTATCTTCGTTAACGTTGCCTACTTTACTTTTGGCTGCGCTTGACGGGCATCTCAAGGAATACGCCTTACCTAAAGATCTGACTAAGAATGCTTGTATTGAGTTGTATTGGCTGCCTGGCAAGCATCATTTCCATATGGAGGGAGCTCAGGTTTCAGGCGTTGCACAAAAAATTAATCATTGGTGGGCTAGTGCGCCAACCGTTGAAGCTCAGCTTTTAAGCTAAGCGTTGCCTCAACAGGCACTTGTTAACCAAGTGGGGGATCAGATTGGCCAAGTTTGGTAAAACCGTTTTGCGCACCATCGTTTTGGGCTCGCTAGCATTGATGGCTTTGTGCTACGCGCTGGTGAATATTCTTGATTTGTCGATTTACGAGATGCTATTGCTCGTAGGGACGGGCGCGCTATTGGTTGCGATACTGGCTTTGTTCGGGCTTTTATTCGGCTACGTGCTGTATGCTTGGCGCCGCGCTGTGCAACGGCGGCGCGAAGTGAAAAAATCTGCCAAGGCTGATAACGCAACAAAATAGTGATAGGTATGCCGGCGCTAAGCGAAGGTCAGCGCAAAACGACGACCAACCCACATAGATTGAGTTTGCCATGAAAAGTTTCGAACTAGCTGAGTTACCCGAGCGCTGGTTGATTGTGCCGCCAGAACAGCTCTCTGATGAGGCCCTTGGTGGCGTTTTACAAGAGTATATCAGTCGCGAGGGTACCGATTACGGTTTGCGTGAGGTTACTTTTGATGCTCAATTAGAGCATGCTAAAAGAGCGATGCTTGAGGGTGAATGCCTACTTATCTTTGATCGGCAAACCGAATGCTGTCAGTTGTTATCGAAAGCGCAGCTTAAAGAATTGGTTACGGAAAGTGCTCGGGAGATTGATGAATAGTGCACGCGAGATTGATGAATAGTGTAAGCGTATAGGCCGCAGCCGTAATGCACTACGCTCATCAAGCCTGCCGCGGGGATACAGACAAACATTATGCTAGCGTGAATGTCGGGATTGGGGAAGCCATCAAGTATTGAGAAAGGGGCCGGTAGCACACATGGATAATGGAAATAAGCAGCTCTGGTTTATAGGTATTGGGCTTGGGTCGATAATTGGCGCAGTTATTGGTGCTGTGCTCGGTTTTGTTTTGACCGTCCAGCATTATCAGCATTTGCAGCAGCAAAGTTTTGCTCAAGAGATCGAGGCTAAATTACAGCAGCAGTTTGCGCTACTGGATGCACTTTCTTTGGAATTAAAGGCACTGACCGAACAAAATGCACTGCGTGTGGCTGACCTCGTAGAGGCTGCTGGCGCTGTAGCAAGTAGTGATAACTTAGCCGAGCTCGATCAGGCCTTTATCAACCAGGTGGCTAATAGAGTTGGCGCGCCACGCCGGACGCGTTTTGCGGCGCCTGACTACGATGCAGCAATGGAGCGTTTATCTGCTGCTGGGTTTAGCGCGTATGATGCTGAAAAAATATTTGCCATGGAGTCTGAGGCTCAGCTGCGTTTTGTCGAAGCCATATCGGTTCCAGCCAACCGTGGCAGTATGTTGGCGCAAGAGATTATAGGCGAGCTAGGTGAATCGTTACGTAGTTACATGGGTGATTACGGCTATGAAAATTATCTTAAAGTCAAAGGCCTGCCAACTGCCGTTAAGGTACAGCGTGTTGCTGGGGGCTCAGCGGGTCAGTCAGCGGGATTAGTACAGGGAGATGAAATCGTTCGTTATGATGGTTCTCGAGTGTTCGATATACAAGGTTTAAATCGGGTGGTGGAATCGGGAGAACAAGGCGAATTAGTGGCTGTTGAGGTGGTTCGCAGCGGTAAAAGCATTGCGTTAGAGTTGCCACGCGGAACCATTGGTATTAGCAGTGCGCCTCAGTCACCGCGTGCGGTCTTTGGGCTGCGGATGAAAAGACCGATTCAGTGATTTTGGCAAAAAAATTGTAAAAACGTTGGCCCTAGTGTGTTGGTGCCTCTAGGGAGCTCGTTAAATTATTTGATGGTTTGGTTTTTCGGTTTGAATAGTGTGCTGGAGCTATGAGTAAAAAAATCACAGGTGAGCCGGTCGATCATGATCACGAGATTGACGCTCGTGGGTTGTTATGCCCAGAGCCGGTTATGATGCTGCATAAAAAAATTAGAGCTATTGCAGCTGGCGAAACGATTAGATTAGTCGCGACGGACTCATCCACTGAGCGCGATGTGCCGCGTTTTTGCGAGTTTTTACGTCACCCGCTAATGGGTCGTAAATGTATAGACGGCCACTATCTTTATTGGATAAAAAAGCGTGACGCTTAATTTTTTAAGACGCCTTGGCTGGTAAGATCAGCTGTTAAATAACTCTTCAATCGCTTCCATAGTTTCTGGGTTCTGTATGCGAATTTGCTCGGCGATATCACGTTGAAAAAAACATTTGAAATCGGTGTCTTCATCAGCCGAAAATAAACAGTCATCACCGGGTAGTACTGGCAACTTATCAATCTGAGAGTCGTCCGCCAGCATGCCATGCAAGCGTCCATATTCGTCAAGCGTCCAGCTGACAACAGCAGTTAGGATGAGCGACTCGCTAGCCTCATTGACCAGCAGCGCATGGGTGCCAATAGGGTCTGGGATTTCCTGCACGATATTCCAGTCTGCTTGGTTATCGACTGATGCCGCAGTGTTCGAAAGAGCGTTTTTATTTTTGCTTAAAACACTGCCGTTAAAGCGAGCAGCAATGCTGAGAGTGGCGATTACCTCGGCAGGCGCATCAACAAAAATATTTTCGACGATTGAACAATAGTAGCCCTCCCAAACAATATTGAATTGACTCTCAACCGCTTTGCAAGGCATAACTTGGTTGAGCCAGGGCACGATGCCGCTAACACTGCCGTCCTCTAGAAGAGCCCAGCAGAGTATAGGCACTGCGACCAAGCGCTCCGGGCGATCTGCAGTTGAATAGAGCATGCGTGCACCATTATTTTCTGCGCATACTCGTACAATGCGCAGGTCCCTATGAGCAGAAACATATTGCTTGGTAAATAGATTGACCACATTTGTAGGCGGCTCGATCTGTTTTGGGCGGGGTGATTCAGGGTGCGTCACGCAGTCAGGTGGTGGATAGCTCCCATCAGCTAGGGAGTCGGTAATATATTGACTGTTGTTCGCATCATTGCCAGTGGCTTTTGCTGGTATCGGTTTTGGGACGCTATACAATGTCGTTTGAGTTGCCGATCTGTCTTGGTTGATTTTGAGCGGAGCCAACGTTTTTTTTGTGCCTTCCGGCGGGTTATCTGACTGCATCAATGGTGCTCCTAAAGAGGTTTATGAGCGCATATGAGCATCATAAACAGGTTGCATCTTTTGTTGATGGACTACGTCTGGGTGGCGCGCGTTATAGCTTCATGTTCATGTTGGTAAGGCTTGATAGGCTCTCCAAATGTCACGTTAAGGTTTCTGTTTGAGAGCCTTTATTGAGTATAGTCGGGCTTAGATATTTGGATGTGATTTAGTCGATGTTTTTTAAGAGATTTTAAGTGATTGTTTATAACGATTTAATGGTTACTCCTGTCGCTGTTTTAGTGGGCTCTTTAGCCGCTTCCGGCTGGGTGGGCTCAAGGGTGCGGCTCATTGCAAGTGAAGTGTTTGATGGCCGCTCGAGTCTTATTGCCTTATGAATCACTATGCGTCAGATCTCGAGGCTCTATTTAATCAGACGTTTTTAACGAGCCACAATACACGCTTAGTCGGTGGCAACGACGAGCCACTTTACCAACCTTCGGTCTGCCTGAATCGTTCGCAGGACTCTGCTGAGATTCGCAGGCAACTGAAGCTCGGGCGTCCAGATGCACGAGAACCTTTAAATGCGACAGAGAGCCACATTTATTATCGTGAGGATTTTTTTGCGAGTGCTTTGCATGAGGTTGCTCACTGGTGCATCGCTGGGGAGCAACGCCGAAAGCTGATAGATTATGGCTATTGGTATGAGCCCGATGGCCGCAGCCCAAGCAAGCAAGCTAACTTTCAAATTGCGGAGTGTAAGCCTCAGGCGTTGGAGTGGATTTTTTCGATTATTTGTCGGTCGGGCTTTAGTGTGAGCATTGACAATTTGCAGAGTATCGGCTCTTTGCAGAGTAACGACTCTTTGCAGGCAATCGAGGCTTCCCACAATGCAACACCGTTTGCAACAATGGTGCAGCAAACGGTTTTAGAATATTGCGCTGACGGTTTGCCACCTCGGGCACAGATTTTTGCACTTGCCCTGCAAGATTTTTATCGCAGTGATTGTATGTTTGAGCTTGCTGTCGAAGTCCCTAAGGCGATGTCATAATAGGTGCAGCTTGGTTTTTTAGTCAAGGTACAGAGCAATAATCAAAGCAAGAGAAACGAAGGGTAAAGCATTATGAGTATCTTAACGCCGAAGTCGGCGGCGAAGGGCAGGCGGCTCTCTATTGTCGCTGATCAGGCAATGACGGGATTACTGCCTTTGGTCGATGGTTGGGCGGATGTGATAACGGTTGCCGGAAGAGAAATCAGCCGGCGCCACCTTTCAGAGGCTGATGTATTGTTGGTGAGATCAATTACGCAGGTCAATCAACAGTTGCTGCGCGATGGCTGCGTGAGTTTCGTCGGTACGGCGACGATTGGCACGGATCATATTGATTTGAACCTACTTGAGCATTCGGGCGTTGGCTTTGCCTATGCTCCCGGGTGTAATGCGAATGCAGTCGTTGATTATGTGATGTCGGTGATTCTTAGCTCGCGTTCTATAGCAGACTTGCGCGGGCAACGAATAGGAGTTGTCGGTTATGGCAACGTAGGGCGCCGGTTAGCCGCGTGCTTAAATTACTTTGGTTTGCAGTGCTATGTTTACGACCCTTTACTCGATCTAGCCGAGCTTGATCAGATGGAGCATTGTCATAGTGTAAGCAACTTAGACGGCATCTTGGATTGCGACATTGTCAGTCTGCATGTACCGCTCACGCGCACTGGCAACGCTGCGACCGAACACATGCTTGATCTGGTGGCATTAAAAAAGCTAAGAAAAAACGCCACACTCATTAATACTAGCCGCGGTGCGGTGATAAACAACCATGATCTTTTCGAGCTCTTGAGCAAGCGTAACGACTTGGTCGTGGCGCTAGATGTCTGGGAGTTTGAGCCGCAACCGCTGAAGAAGCTGGTCGAGCGTGTCAGTTATGCCACACCTCACATTGCCGGTTATAGCTCCGCGGGCAAGGTGCGCGGGACTCAAATGATTGTGTCGGCTATGCTGAAATATTATGCGGGTGCGAGCAGTTGCAAGAACTATTGTTTGCCAGAGCAAGTCACGCTAACGCCATTAGCGTGTGTTGGTATTCAAAACCACCCCCAGCTTGAAGCCTATGCAAAAAAATTAATGCTAATTTTTCCTCTCGAGCAAGAGACGCAATCGTTTAAGCGTGACATGATGAATACGCCGGCCGATCAAATACCTGAGGTATTCGATCGGTTGCGCAAGGACTACCAGTTGCGTGAAGAGTTTGATTACACCGCTCTTATTAATACGGTTGTAGAGCACTGCTCATGACGAATCAATTTGGTAAGGTGAATCAGTTGGCAGCTGCAGATAGCTCAAGTGAAGATGAGCATTGGATGCAGAGGGCGTTAGCAAGGGCCAAGCAGGCCGGCCAGCAGGGCGAGGTGCCTGTGGGCGCGATTGTAGTGATGGATGGGCAGTGTGTCGCTGAGGCGTTTAATCAGCCCATTGCTACTTGTGATGCAACAGCTCATGCTGAAATGATTGCGCTGCGCACAGCGTGCTCAGTTGTTGCAAATTATAGACTTACGGGCGCGACGCTATACGTGACCATTGAACCATGTACGATGTGTTTCGGCGCAATGTTACATGCCAGAATTAAGCGATTGGTTTATGGTGCTGCTGAGCCGCGAGCTGGCGTGGTGAGCTCGCAATTACAGTTGGCCGGACGCGATTTTTATAATCATAAAATTGATGTTAGCTCTGGTGTTCTAGCTAATGAGTGCGGGCAACTAATGGCGGATTTCTTTAAGCAGCGACGCTAACGATTAGTTTTGTCATGAGTTGACGATCGGCTAGTGCTTGAGCTTGCAATCGTTGTAGGGGCACTTGGCTGGAGGGTTTCGGCTTAGCGGCTAGAGAGAGTTGGTCTGTTGAGCCAGTGAATCTGCGCCGATGAGATCTGCCGCGCTCGCAAGGGTGCTGGTGGCAGGATTGTTCATAGTAGCTTTGCTGCTGCTTAGCTGGGCATTCGCTAGAGGGTTATTTAAGGGCTGAGCCGCCACGGCCGTTGGCACGTTGTTGTTATCGGCAACCCAGTCGCTACCAAGCAGCTGAACCAAGGTGTCACCGGCTAAATTGAACTGATCTTTGGGTGCAAGATCTTGCCAGACCAAGACGCTGTAGTAATGACGAATTCGCTGAACGTAATGAACCGATTCGTGGCCGCGCGCATAGCCATAGCGTGTTTTTTTATACCACTGGGGTTGCGTGAGTAGCGGAAGAGTTTCTTTTACATGGTACCAACTGTCAGGGTCTTGCCCTAGGCTTTGCGTTAAGCGGCGCGCATCTTCTAAGTGGCCCATGCCAATATTATAGGCGGCCAGCGCAAACCAGCTTCGATCTGGTTCGGTAATACGGCTTGGCAGGCGATCTTTTAATTGGTGATAATACTTGGCTCCGCCATTGAGGCTTTCATCAATGTCGAGTCGATTTGTTACGCCCACTTCTCTAGCCGTCGGTTGGGTAAGCATCATCATTCCGCGCACACCCGTTGGTGAAATGGCTCGCGGGTTCCAAGTGGATTCTTGATAGCTGATGGCTGCTAGAAATCGCCAATCCATTGCATAGGAGTCGGCAACGCGCTGTATGTTATCTTTGTAGCGCGGCAGTCGCGCATAGATGTTTTTTGAAAACTCGTTGGCCGCAACTTGTCCCACTTCATCGGAGTGCGAAAAAAAACGTTCCTCTAGTTGCGCAAGTGTACCGTCGCTCTGGACCCGCTCTAAAAATTCATTCGCTGCAATGCGCATCGACTCGCTCGTCGCTGACTGAGTGAACATCCAGTTAAAAGTTTGCGTTGGGGCAAAGGTGAATGCACGTTTTAGGGTGGGGAAGTTGCCTTGATGCAGAACGAATTCAGCGGAATCAAGAATCGTATAATCGACAAGCCCTTGCTCAAGCAAACTCAGGAGCTGAGTCGAATCAACTTTCTCAACCTCACGCCACTGCAAGTCTGGGCGCTGTTTTTGCGCCTTGCGCAGGGCTGCTGAATGACTACTATTGGCTACTACAACAAGTTTTTTCCCTACTAGGCCAGCTTGGTTGCGCGGCCTATGGTTGCCCACCTTGTAAACGACGATAGGCTCGCTCTCGAGGTAGGGCTCAGAGAAAAGAAATTCTTGTCGGCGCTGTCGTGTTGGCGTCAGTCCGGCTGAGGCTAGCGCTGCTTGCCCGCTGCTGATCGCTGCAAAAAGTTCTTCCACTGTCTCGGTGGTGTTGATCACTAGCTCAAGTCCGAGGTCTTGGGCAAACAAAGAGAGCAGCGTGTATTCAAAACCGCTAGGTCCGGATTGGGTCTCGTAGTACGTGTGCGGGCTGACATGAGTGGCTACAGTGAGTGTTTTATCACTGGTGGTATGGGTTGGAGATGCCACTTGCCAAGGGGGGCCTGCATCAGAGAACTCGTAAACCAGCGCCATTAGACACAGACCAACCCCATACAAGCACACACGCGCCATCTTGCGCCATGATTGCACTGGCACCCATTTTCGTGTGGCTTTATGGCGGTTTAGTTTAAACAACGTTTTGTCCGGTTGTGTACTTGATCAGCTGATAAGGCGCCCGCTCGAATCATTGCATTCATAAACATCTTAAAGGCTCGATCAGGGCGTGCAAAGGTTCTCGAGCGTTAGGTGCGATGCAAGACTTAATCTCATACCTTGGAAACACGGCTATGTTTATGAATTTATGAGATAATATGAGAACGTGACCGGCCTTGATTGGTTACGTTATTTTTCACGGTTTGAAGATCGGTAATTGTTTTACTGACAGCCCCCATGCGTATCGAAGTGGCTGTAAAGCGCATACAATGCGTGCCGCATATCTGCTGTAACAACACTGCTGCCTACATTTAACGTCTGGCCGAACCAGTCGAGCGATCGAACTGATGGGCCGCTAGGAGATTAAAGCTGTCTACATTCACCTATTTCCCGGGTGCCCAAGCGCTATCGCTGTTTAGGGCTAATCGACTTACTCGCAAGATCAACGAGCAGCTGCAGAGCGCTTCTATGCCTGAATTACTTCAGGTGCAGGCCCACTATCTGCATATCGTGCACTCGGATCAGTCGCTTTCAGCCAGTACGCTTGAGGTTCTCGAGCAGCTATTAGATTACGGCGCGCAACCAGCTTCAGAGGCTCCTGATCAAGCGAGCTCTACTAGTATGCCGTCCTTGGTAGTGAGTCCCCGCAGTGGCACTATTTCACCGTGGTCGAGCAAGGCAACTGATATTGCACACAATTGTAAACTCGACGAGGTGTTACGCATCGAGCGGGCGGTAGAGTATCGGTTTGTTGTTCAGCCCAATGCGCAGATGAGTCCAAAGTTTACTCAACAGTTGGGTGCTGCGGTGCATGATCGGATGGTAGAGCAGGTGTTTTTAGATCGTGCAGGGTTGGAGCAGCTCTTTACCCAGCAGTCACCGGCGCCGATGCAATCGGTTGATATTTTGGGTGAAGGCCGTGCGGCATTAACTCAAGCCAATAGCGACCTAGGCTTGGCTTTGGCCGATGATGAGATGGACTATCTGTTTAGCAGTTTTAGTGAGCTGCAGCGCAATCCATCGGATGTTGAATTAATGATGTTTGCTCAGGCTAATTCTGAGCATTGCCGGCACAAGATTTTCAATGCGAGCTGGACGATTGACGGCCAAAAACAAGATCAGACTTTGTTTGGCATGATAAAGAATACTTACAAGGCTAGCGTCAATCCAGTCCTAAGCGCGTATTCGGATAATGCTGCGGTCATTGCCGGTAACACAGGCGCTCGATTTTTCCCGCAGCAGCTTGAGGGTGCTAGGCAAAACTTTGTCTATCGCTCTGTAGAGGAGCCCATACACTATCTATTGAAGGTCGAAACGCATAACCACCCAACAGCGATTGCACCGTTTGCTGGTGCGGCCACAGGTTCCGGTGGTGAGATTCGTGATGAGGGTGCTACTGGTGAAGGTGCTACGCCGAAGGCGGGTATCACGGGTTTTTCTGTTTCGAATTTATGTATCCCGGACTTCATACAGCCTTGGGAGGCCGACTACGGCAAGCCCGAGCGCATTGTTTCGGCGCTCGACATCATGCTCGAGGGGCCTATAGGCGGCGCTGCTTTTAATAATGAATTTGGTCGACCCAACCTGGGTGGTTACTTTCGCAGTTTAGAAGTGCCTGTGCGTAATGAGCAGGGCGACGTTGAAGTACGGGGCTATCACAAGCCTATTATGATTGCGGGTGGCTTGGGTAATGTGCGCGATATGCATGTGCAAAAGCAATCGATCGAAGCGGGCGCCCAGTTAATCGTTTTGGGTGGGCCGGCTATGTTGATTGGATTAGGTGGCGGGGCAGCCTCGTCCGTCAGTTCTGGTCAGAGCAGTGCCCAATTAGATTTTGCTTCTGTGCAGCGCGAAAATCCAGAAATGGAGCGGCGTTGTCAAGAGGTGATTGACCGTTGTTGGCAGTTAGGCGACGCGAATCCAATTGCATTTATTCACGATGTAGGCGCTGGCGGCTTGTCTAACGCTTTACCCGAGCTAGTTAAAGACGGCGGCGTAGGTGGCGTTTTTTCTTTGCGAAGTGTGCCCAGCGACGAGCCTGGCATGGCGCCACTTGAAATTTGGTGTAACGAATCGCAAGAGCGGTATGTACTGGCCGTGAGATCAATTGATATGCCTGTTTTTGAGCAGATGTGTCAGCGTGAGCGAGCACCTTTTGCGGTTGTTGGTGAAGCGATTAGCGCGCAGCATTTGACGCTGTCGGATAGCCATTTTAACAATGCGCCCGTTGATCTGCCCATGAGCGTGCTATTTGGCAAGGCGCCGAAAATGCACCGTGATGTTCGATCGACACAGCCGCGGCTTGAGGTTTTTGCAAGCCAAACACTTTCGTTAGATGACGCGCTCGATCGAGTGCTGCAGTTACCTTGCGTGGCCAGTAAGAGTTTTTTAATAACTATTGGTGATAGAAGTGTCTCTGGGTTGGTTCACCGCGATCAAATGGTAGGGCCGTGGCAGGTTCCGGTCGCCGACGCGGCTGTGACATTAACGGGCTACAGTGGTTACGGCGGTGAGGCGATGGCGATGGGTGAGCGCACCCCGGTAGCGCTCATTGATGCGGTGGCGTCAGCACGCTTAGCGGTTGGTGAGGCAATTACTAACATCGCCAGTGCCCCAATTGGCGCCATGGAGGATATTGTTTTATCAGCAAATTGGATGGCTGCAGCTGGGCATGAGGGTGAAGATGCGAATTTATTTGCTGCGGTTGAGGCTGTTGGAATGGAATTGTGTCCAGAGCTGGGCATAGCGATACCGGTTGGTAAAGACTCTTTGTCGATGCGCACGGCTTGGCAGGATCGAGACGGAGTGGATAAGAGCGTCACTGCACCCATGTCACTAATAATTACCGCAGCTGCGCAGTTGAAAGATGTGCGTGGCAGCCTGACTCCACAGTTGCGCGGTAAGCAGGGCGTAGGTGAAGACACGGTTTTAGTTTTGGCTGATATTAGTGCTGGGCAACAGCGCTTGGGTGCCAGTGCTCTGGCACAAGTTTATAGCGAGCTTGGTGATACTTGCCCAGATTTAGATAGTGCGGAAAATCTCAACGCATTTTTCACCGCCACAAGGCAACTGCAAGCTACACAAAAAATTGTGGCTTATCACGATCGATCTGATGGCGGCTTGTTAACCAGTGTTGCAGAGATGTGCTTTGCCGGCCGTTTGGGTGTTGAGCTGGTTGTTCCGGCTGACACCGACGCCGTTGCATGGGCCTTCAACGAGGAGTTGGGCGCAATATTAGAAGTTCGGCAGAGCGATCTCGATACTGTGCTGGCCACGTTCGCCGCTTGCGGCTTGGAATCGGCCTTCTACATAGGTAAAACGTTAGATGATCAAAAGTTGTCGGTGGTTCAGGGTGGTAAAAGTTTATTAATCAAGTCTGTTGCGCAGCTTCACGCTCAATGGCATGAGACTAGCTACCGGATGCAAGCATTGCGTGATAATCCTGAGTGTGCCGACCAAGAGCGCGATGCCATTATTAGCGGCAAGCCCGCCGAGCTTTATGCGCAGCTCCCGTATGCTTTAGATGATGATGTTAGTGCGCCCTATATCGCCCGCGGAGTGCGGCCTTCGATAGCAATCTTGCGCGAGCAAGGCGTAAACAGTCAGTACGAAATGGCGGCGGCTTTTGATCGTGCAGGTTTCGAAGCGCATGATATCCATATGAGCGATCTGCTGTCTGGTCGAGCTAATCTGGCAGACTATGCAGGTTTGGCCGCGTGCGGTGGTTTTTCATACGGTGATGTCTTGGGTGCTGGGCAAGGCTGGGCTAAAACTATTTTATTTAATGAGTCCTTGCGTGATCAATTTGCAACGTTTTTTGCGCGGGAGTCTAGCTTCACTCTTGGTGTATGTAACGGTTGTCAAATGCTCTCGTCGTTGCGCAGTATTATTCCTGGCAGCGAACACTGGCCGAGCTTTCAGCGCAATACCTCAGAGCAGTTCGAGGCGCGATTAGTTATGGTTGAAGTTGCGCAGAGCGTTTCACCGCTACTGTCAGGCATGGTCGGCGCGAAGATGCCGATTGTGGTGTCGCATGGAGAGGGACGAGCCTCATTCCAAGGCGACCAATTTTCTCAGCTCCAGCAAAATCAGGCTGTCGTTCTTAGTTACGTTGATGCCAGTGGCGCGCCGGCTGTAAATTATCCAGGCAATCCCAACGGCTCACCGCAGGGGCTTGCTGGCGTGTGCAGCGATGATGGCCGGGTGACAATAATGATGCCACATCCGGAACGAGTATTTAGACCCGTGCAGCATTCGTGGGCACCGCCAGCATGGAACGAAGATGCCCCATGGCTGCGACTGTTTCGCAATGCGCGAGTCTTCGTTGATTAAGAAGTGGTTTCGTTGAAAAGGTAAGGCTCACACCCAGCCACTGAGTGCTAGTTTAAGGCCTTTAACGCAGGCGTACTTTTCTACAGCATGTGCGCTACTCAGGGGTATGCTAACCCCCTATAATAATGGTTGTGATTGCTGCGGTATGGATTGGATGGTAGCGCCGGAGATCTATATTGGACCTTGGCAGTTACTTAGCCAGTAGTTGTAACTACCATGCTGCGGCCGTAACCACCTAGGCAGGCTAGTGGCATTAGGTTCGCTGGTCAGTCTAAACAGCTTTAAATGTAAAAGATTTCGTCGGTGAAATGCAGGCAGGCGCCAATTTTTGCTGGGTATATAAACTAACAAGGTGCTTCATTTTATCGCTTATGAATCGTTACCCTCTTTGGAAACATTTAATCTTACTCTTTGCACTGGTGTTCGGGATTGTTTACGCAATGCCCAATATCTATGCCCCCGATCCGGCCATTCAGGTGTCGGGTCAAAGCAGTTCATTGCTAGTGTCGGAGTCTGAGCTGGCGCTGGTTGAGGAGGCGCTCAAAGCCAAAGGTATTGCGTATAAAAGTGCGGTGCTTAAAGACAACCGTTTGTTGGTGCGCTTGACTGATCGAAAGCTTCAAATGGTGGCCAAGCAGGTGGTGCAAAATCGCTTGGGCCTGGATAATTACATTGTTGCTTTGAATCTCGCGCCAACTACGCCGCAGTGGTTACGCTCAATCGGTGCCGGCCCGATGAAGTTAGGGCTGGATTTGAGTGGTGGTGTGCATTTTTTAATGGAGGTTGATACCGAGATAGCTATCGAGACTCGCTTACGTTCGATGGTATCTACTTACAAGAGTGATTTGCGAGCCGATAAGATTCGCGGTGTCGTCAAGCTTCAAGGTAATACAATTGAGGGGCGTTTTAATTCGGCTGAGTTGCGCGACAAGGCGTCAGCGCTGGCTTTTAAAAACATGCCCGAGATGCAGCGCCGAAAAGGTGAGGCCGGCGGCAAATATACGCTCGCTTTAGAGCTTGGAGATAATGCGATCGCTCAATTGGAAGATGATGCGGTGGCTCAAAACTTAGTTACTCTACGTAATCGCGTAAACGAGCTGGGTGTTTCTGAACCGCTGGTGCAGCGACAGGGCCGCTCTCGTATTGTGATTGAATTGCCCGGTGTGCAAGACACGGCCGAGGCGAAACGTATTCTGGGTAAAACCGCTAATCTCGAGTTTCGCCTTGAGGCCAAAGTGGATAGTAGTTCGTTTGACCGCGAGTCTTTTAGCTATGAAGATCGCTCAGCTTTTCTTGAGCGAGATATTATGGTCACCGGCGAGCAAGTGTCCGGCGCCCGAGCCAGCTTTGACGAGAATTCGCAGGCACAAGTTAATATTGAATTGAGTGCCGACGGCGGGCAGCTCATGCACAGGGTGACTCGCCATGCGGTTAAACGACGCATGGGCGTTTTGTTTATCGAGCGTAAAACGCGTAAAGCCGGAGAGCAAATTAATGAGGCGGGCGATGTGGAACCCATCTATGAAGATTACTATGATCGCCGTATCATCAGTTTAGCCACAATCCAATCGGCCCTCGGTGCGAGCTTTCGTATCACTGGCCTCGATAGTCAGGCAGAAGCCTCAGAGCTTGCATTGTTGTTGCGAGCAGGTGCTCTGGCCGCCCCCATGAAGTTCGTCGAGGAGCGCACGATTGGGCCGTCATTAGGCGCCGAGAATATTGCGCTAGGCGTCAAGTCTGTGGTCATTGGTCTGGCGCTAGTGGTTGTTTTTATGGTTCTCGTTTACAAGTTGTTCGGGTTGGCTGCGAATATTGCCTTGACGGTCAACTTGGTGCTAATTGTTGCGATCATGTCAATATTGGGCGCTACTTTGACCCTTCCGGGTATAGCGGGTATCGTCTTGACGGTGGGTATGGCCGTCGATGCCAACGTGTTAATCTTTTCGCGAATTCGTGAAGAAATAGTGGCGGGAAGCAAGCCGCAAACAGCTATAAACCTTGGCTTTGAGCGAGCGTTTGTGACTATTCGCGATGCGAATTTAACCACTTTACTGGCAGCGCTAATACTTTATGGCGTGGGTACAGGGCCGATTAAAGGGTTTGCGGTAACACTTTCAATCGGTATTCTCACCTCGGTCTTTACCGCCATTATGGGAACACGCGCATTGGTAAACTTGATGTATGGCGGCCAGCGCAAGACTAAACGGTTGATGATTTAGACTTGAGCGCGGTGGCCCAAGGGGTTTTCAGCGCAACAAACGAATTAGCAAGCGATAAACAACAATTATTGAAAACAAATACTCATTGGGAAGCCCGCTGTGACACTAACCAAATTTGATTTTATGAGCTTACGCCGAATTTCACAGGGCCTGTCGGTCTGTTTAGTGGTTGCGGCTATTGTCTCACTTTCAACGCGAGGTCTGAATCTAGGTTTGGATTTTACCGGTGGTACATTGGTCGAGGTGTTGTATGAGCCAGCAGTTAATTTACAGGAAGTCAGAGAAACCTTAGATACCAATGGCTTTCAGGGCAGCCAGGTAGTTAATTTTGGTTCTGAGAATGATGTATTGGTGCGCTTGCCGCAGGATAACACCTCTGATTTGGGTGACCGTGTACTCGAGGTTCTTCGCGATGCCAGCGCGAGTGATATTTCACTCCAGCGCATTGAGTATGTTGGGCCTCAGGTTGGTGAAGAGTTGCGAGAGCAGGGCGGCCTGGGTTTGCTGGTAGCAATTTTAGGGGTGATGATTTATGTCACCGTGCAATTTCAGTTCAAGTTTTCTTTGGCAGCTGTAGCTGCGCTAATTCACGACGTAATACTGACGTTGGGCTTGTTTTCATTTCTCTATCTAGACTTTGATTTGACTGTGCTAGCTGCTTTGTTGGCGGTTATTGGCTATTCACTCAACGATACTATTGTGGTCGCCGATCGCATCCGTGAAAACTTTCGTTTATTAAGGAAGGTCAGTCCGCGCGACGTTATTAATCACTCACTCAATCAAACGCTGGGAAGAACGATCATGACATCGGCGACTACGCTGCTGGTGCTATCGTCATTATTTATTTTTGGTGGCGATATTATTCACGGGTTTGCAACTGCATTAATATTTGGTGTGATCATAGGTACTTACTCTTCCATCTTTGTCGCCGCGGGTTTACTGTTAACGTTTAACGTGACCAAAGAGGACTTAATTATTCCTCTACCTGAGAATGCTGACGTCGATAGCATGCCTTAGGCATTACGGCTAGTTGGTGCGTCTCGGGCCGTATCGGCCTTCTAGGGTATTGAGGCATGCTATTTTATGGATGGAATAGGCCCACCGATTAGCCACGTAAACAACAATAATACTGCAGAGGTAGCAACCATGGGTTCTTCTCTCCCAAGCGGCACCGAGCGGGTATCTACATCGGTTACCCCCGATTCAAGCTTAGAAATTCTCTCTCGTCGTGAAATCGAGCAACTTTACGATGCCAGTCAAGCCGAGCTTTACCAAATCTATCGGCAATGTTCTTTGGCGGTGTTGAATTGTGGTAGCAGCGAAGACGACACGAATAAGGTGTTAGAAGCATATGCCTCTTTCGATGTTCGAATTATTCAGCGAGAACGAGGCATTAAGCTCGAAATTTCTAATGCACCGGCACAAGCCTTTGTTGACGGTGTGATGATTAAAGGTATCAAAGAGCACCTTTTTGCCGTGCTGCGCGATATTATTTTCGTGCAAAATCAGCTGCGTTTTAATCCGTACTATGATTTAAGCACCTCGTCGGGCACAACCGATGCTATTTTCAATATTTTGCGTAATGCCAAAGTGTTAATAGCCGAGAAAGATCCAAATTTGGTGGTTGTTTGGGGTGGTCACTCAATTAGTCGGGAAGAGTATGACCACACAAAAGCCGTAGGGTATGAGCTTGGCTTGCGCGGGCTAGACGTTTGCACTGGGTGTGGCCCAGGAGCGATGAAGGGGCCGATGAAAGGCGCAGCTGTGGCTCATCGCAAGCAGCGCATTGGCAACGGTCGTTATTTAGGCATTTCGGAACCAGGCATTATTGCAGCTGAATCGCCTAATCCGGTCGTCAATGACTTGGTCATCATGCCTGATATTGAAAAGCGGTTAGAGGCATTCGTGCGTGTTGGGCACGGTATTCTTGTGTTTCCAGGAGGCGTTGGAACGGCTGAGGAGATATTTTACTTGTTAGGCTTGATGCTGCATGAGGATAATCAGCAGCAGCGCATTCCCATAATTTTTTCAGCGCCTGAGACCTCCGCTGACTATTTTGAAAGCATCGATAGATTCATCGGACTGACGTTGGGTGCTGATGCGCAGACGATGTATGACATTATCATTGGCGAGCCGGACGCAGTGGCAGTTCGTATGCTAGAAAGTATGGACACGGTTCGCAATATTCGCTGTGATGCGCGCGATGCCTTTTATTTTAATTGGTCGTTGGTCGTGCCCAGAGAAATGCAATTACCGTTTTATCCTTCGCATGAAAATATGCAAGCTTTACGCTTGAATACTCAACAGTCTGCATTTGAAACAGCGGTAAATTTGCGCGCCATGTTTTCAGGTCTGGTCGCCGGAAACGTAAAGGCCGAAGGTATTGCCGAGATCGCGCGGCATGGCAATTTTCAGATTACTGGTGAGCAATCTTTCATGCAGGCAATCGATGGGTTGTTGCAGTCCTTTGTGGAGCAAGGCAGGATGAAAATTAACGCTAGTGATTACAGGGCTTGTTACGATATTGTTAGTGAAGCGTAGTTTGGCCGGGGCGTCTTATTCGTCGACCCAGACCCATCGCAGTGGTTCGCCAAAGTCATCATAAATCAATTTACGCTTGGGCTTTTTCGGCCGCACAGGGCGCTTACTGGCCACGGTGCTTGATTTGATTTGTTTGCGCTGCTCTAGGCTATCTACCACCTCGGTAAGATAGGTTCTTTGGGAGTCACTTTTCTCCATGTGCCAGCTGGTTTTGGGTAGTGGCCCGGCGGCTTCATCACGGCTACTAACCCCTTTAGGTATTTCTTTGACCTGCTGCCCATGCTTCAAAAATCTCTGCGTTTGTCGCTGAATCTCGTCGCGTTGCTCGGTTTTTGTGATCTGCTTTTTAATCATTGCCAGTATTATGAATTCTTTCTCTGCCCTATGAATTTGGCTAAACGCCGAGTATAACAAAACTTCCAAGCAGGTGGGTGTCGTTTGACTATAGGCGTGAATGCCAATTGGGGTGGGTGTTCAGCTCGCTCACTTGAGTGATCAATCTAAGCTTGAATGACTTTACCCGACTGTGTTTTTCAATTTGAGAGCGTTATTGATCGGCTTGCTTATTAATATTTGCTGGCTGAGCAAGGAATCAATCGAGGTTTTGTTTGCGGATGTTTGGCCATGGAACGACGTTGGCCGCTTGCTCTGGTTGGGCAGTAGGGGTGGGTTTTTCAGGCATGTGAGCAGGTGCTGCATCGTGATGAGCATGCTCAGCGATGTACACTTGAACCCCAGTTTCCGCTCCGGCTTTGGTCTCATAAGGGCCTTGTAGGCCATGCTCTCGTGTCATAAAAAACCACTTGCCATTAAGCTCAACGAAGCGTGAAGACTGTGTTGGGTCATTAAATGGTGAGTCGGTAGATCTTGTCTTAGTGGTGTCGCTCATCGGAGGTTCCTACTGCAAAGTGCTGCCTGTGGGCCAGTCTTTAGCAAGCTTTGATAAAGATTAGTGACACAAGTCTAGTCGGTGAATGCGTGCTGTGCAGGATTTAAGAGTCCAAAGCCACAATATAGTGTGATTTCGGCCGCAGTTTACGTTTAAGTTGGGCGGCATATTTAGGACCGGATGGTTAAATGTTAGTTAAAACATTGTCCTAGGCACTCAATATCACGCGTTTTTTAGCACCGCTCAGCCTGCATGTGTAAGCCTCTTCAGCGGGCGGCCTCAAATGATGTGGCTTTAGCAGCGCTTCACGATTGATTGAGGTGTTACTTGGCAAGCGGCGTGGCTTTATTCGGCGCCAAAACCGTCTCGATTCTAGCCAGCAGTTCGGCACTAGTTTGCGGGCCAACCAGCTTCGCTGCCAATTTTCCGGTGGGATCAAAAATGTAGGTGGTCGGTAAGCTTACTGGGCGCGAGAGTCGCAGCGTATCGGCTGGGTCTGGATCAACTGAGCCAAATTGAATGCCCATTTTTTGCGCCAGCGTTATCAGCTCTGCGCCAGTCACCCGATCAAAATTGACGGCTAAAACCGCAATGTCGTCTTCGTGCTCGGCTTGTAATAGATTTAACTCCGGAATTTCTTTGATGCACGGTGCGCACCACTCGGCCCAATAGTTTAAGACGACCCATTTGCCGGCGTAGGCGGTGAGTGAGAAGGGCTGGTCGGAGCGATCACTGGCGCTGTGGTTGCAGGCAGCGAGTATAAAGAGCAAAAAGATCGCAACGCCTTTGCGTACTCGGCTTCGGGCTTGCGCCCAAGAAAAACTCATAGCTTACTTCCTTACTGATTGCTGAGTTAATGCCTCGATGATTCGGCTGTTAGGCATTAACACTGTTGATTGCAGAAACCTAATGTACAATAGGTACTGAGCTGCTGGTGTAAATAAAATGGCGCTAAGCCAGCTCGGCTACTATATCACTCTATCGATTTTCGGCCAAAATACGTTGGATAAAAGGCCGTTTAAAATAGGCTTTATGAACACTATGGCATTGACTATTTACCACAACCCCCGCTGTTCAAAATCGCGACAAACGCTGGCCTTAATCGAGGCGAGTGGCGTACAAGTAGTAGTTATCCTTTATTTGGAAACTCCACCAACTTGCGCAGAGCTTGCCAAGCTACTCAAAAAACTTGGCATGGCGCCTCGAGATTTATTGCGCAGGGGCGAGGCAGACTACAAGACATTGAAGTTATCTGACATGACGCTTGATGACTCAAGCATCATTCAAGCAATGAGCGAGTATCCAAAGTTAATTGAGCGACCGATCGTAGTGTCTGGTTCTCGAGCGGTCATAGGTCGGCCCCCTGAAAACGTCAATGTACTGCTGTGAATGCGTGAGCAAACCTAGCTTTGAGAAAACTAGCTTTGAGAAAACTACTACTTAAAATCAGCCTTTATAAAGCGAGTGTCTATGCAGGCCAATGAGGATCCTTATGTTTTGGTGCTGTATTACAGCCGCCATGGCTCAACAGCCGCCATGGCAGAGCAGGTAGCCGAGGGAGTTAACCGCGTGCGGGGGCTGCGTGCACTGGTGCGTACTGTTCCAGAAGTTTTCGATGGCATTGCCCAAGACAGACGGGGGCAATCGTCAGTCGCTCAGCCAGCAGTGCCAGAAACCGGGCCTTTGTATTGTAGCCAAGAGGAATTAGCGCGGTGCGCCGGCCTTATCATCGGAAGCCCTACCCGATTTGGTAACATGGCGGCGCCGTTAAAGTATTTTATCGACAATACCACAGCCTTGTGGCTCTCCGCTTCGCTGGTGGGTAAGCCTGCGGGAGTTTTTAGTTCTACCTCGAGTATGCATGGCGGTAATGAGGCGACCTTGCTGAGTATGATGTTACCGTTGTTACATCACGGGATGTTACTGCTGGGTATACCGTATTCTGAAAAAGCTTTGCATGAAACTCGTTCCGGCGGAACACCGTATGGTCCCAGCCACGTAGCAGGGCTCAGTGGGGCTGGTAATCTGAGTACTCATGAAACCCAATTGTGTCTCGCGCTTGGCGAGCGTATTGCAACGCTTGCGCATCGGCTCACTTAATTTTATCTTTTACAAGTAATTAATATTATGACGGATCACACTGCACAAAATAGTTCTTACTACGCACCGGCGCGGGTCGCTGTTCTGATTTGTTATTTTGGGTTATTGGCAACCATGTTGTTTGGGCTGTTGAACTTTGGACCACCAGATTTGGCTCCCGCCCTCGGGCTCTGGCTTTTAGTGTCGTCAGGTTTGTTTCTGGTCATGCCTGGTCTAGTAAAAGAAGCGAAGCGCAGCTATCAGTGGCTCTGTTTTATTTTTTTGATGTATTTTATTTGGTATGTCCAAGCGATTTTTGCTACAGCCGTAGGCGCCAGTCCGGTAGGCGCTGCTCATGAGTGGGTTGGTTTGGCGCTCATTGTTATTGGATTTTGTGCGGCAATGTTTGCGGCGCGTGGTAAAGCGTAGGTTGCTGTGCATTTAGAGTCCTGCGGTAGGTACTGGAGGCTGTTTGCCTTGTAAGTTGTAAGCCAGAGCAATAATTTGCGCGATGATGACGTAGAGCTCGTGCGGTATGTGGTCGCCTAGTTCTAGGAGCCCAAGCATTTCGGTAAGCTCGGCGTTTTCATAAAGGGGTATGCCGTACTCGCGCGCCATTGCAATGATATCTTCGGCCAGCTGTCCGCCGCCTGTGGCCGTTATAGCGGGCGCATTTTTCCCATCGTATTGCAATGCTACTGCCTGCTGGTAGTGCTCAATGGCGTCGCGTTTTTTAGCACTATCGCTTGGCGATCTGGATGGCGGTTTTTTCTTATCCATGTTGATGCTTCACTGAGTTATCGGTTTGGAGCGTTGATGATGTTAACTTTGCGTATCGAGTAAATTCATTTGCAGTATGTTCGCGGCTTTGCTGTCAGTGGCTGCTGGCGGCTGCCCTGTGCGGCAATGTAAATGCTGAACATCAAGGCCAGACTGCTTGAGCTGGCTAGTGACCTCGGCGAGTTCAGCTTGAATTTTTTCGGTTAGCTGGGGTTGGCTCGACCATAAAACGGCGGCCATTCGCTTGCCTTGCAGCGTGGCTAAGGCCGT